>OCTW011586390.1_pt1 | contig 37803 bp, 34 predicted proteins | sample 1539671 | NCBI WGS metagenome assembly OCTW01 (sample SAMN02144230, study PRJEB22623) | gut metagenome | biome: sheep rumen | host: Ovis aries | place: New Zealand
TGGAGTTAAGTTCTTTCCTTCTTCATCTGTTAAAGGATAAGCATTAACTAAAGATATGTCATTTGCTTCTTCAAATGTTAAATCAAAACAAGCTGAAGCTGCCAAATTAGGATTGTTTTGAACAAAACTAAACTGCCATACAGCATAAGAGACTCCAGCAATCATGAGTATAGCAAGTATACTAAAATATATAATCCTCTTACTATTAAAGATATGTTTCATTTTTAATCTACCTCTCTTGTTGTTTATTCATTATATTTACATGTTTTTTTGTTTCCTGGATAAGTGATTCTAACTGTCTTACTAGATACGTCTTCATTTGTTTTTGGAGATATTACCTGTTTTTCAGTTAAAAGTCCTTCTGAGACTAGGTCACTTATTTTTACATTACAGCCTGAGCTCTTGCAATTTCCGATATTCATATGATACTCACTCGTCGCCGCTTTTAAATCTATAAATGTACAGGCAGCATTTTCTATAGTCTCAACAAAAGTTTTATAGTTATCTTCTTTATTCTTTTCTAATAATCCTGTCATATTACTTATAATTACCATGCCAAGTACAGCAAGTAAACCTATTGTTAAAATTAATTCTGTTAAAGTAAAACCTTTCTTATTCATTTTCTTTTGCTCCTTTCAAATCGATTGCTTTCTTTCTCTTTTTTAAATGAAAGAACATATAATATATAAATGCTAATAGCATAATTCCATAAAAATTGAATAGCCTTACCATGACCATGCCAGGTGTTGCTAGAGCCACTCCATATAAGAGTTCATTTGCTTTTAAATTAAGCGTTTCATTAATTCCTACTCCGCCAGGGAATGGGAAAAAGTCAGAGCCAAATGTTACACCAACTTGTAACGCTAAGACAGTAAAATAAGAAAAGCCAGTTAAGTGAAACGCATTATAAATAGCAAATGGAATTGATAGCATAGCTAGCCTTGCTCCTAACATGTAAATAAAACCTTCTACCAAAAGAAGAGGATGTTTAAGGGTAAATATAGCAATTTGATGATACTCTTCTAACATCGTATTCATTTTATTTTCGATGCCTTTAGCTATTTTATCTAAATGGAAAAACTTTAATATTTTGACTACTAAACTGACTAAAAAGTGCATAATTTTTGGAGAATATATCATCATCAAAAACATTAATACTACTAAGATGGTTGTTATATAGCCAAGGATTGTTGTATATTTAAATAAATTCCCTTGGGAGAATAAAACATCTCTTTTAAATATGAAACATATTGTTCCTAAGATGACAATTGTACTCATGTAAAGAACTGTTGTAATTAATATTAATACACCTGATATTTGAACTGGGATTCCGTCTTTGTGCATTTCAATCATCTCAACTGGTTGCCCTCCAAGTGATGATGGTGTAATACCAGAAAAATAAAATTCTGTTAACTTATAGCCTATCGCTTGATGCCAGGTAATCTTCTTTCCGAATTTAAAACACATTCTTTTATTAAAGATTGATGCAAAGAATAAATATAAAAAAACAAAGAAAGCTGCCAGCAATAAATATTTTACATCACACAAAGATATCGCATGAATTAAATCTTTATAAGGATAATCTTTTAATACAAAGGTATATGTTAGTAAAAACAAAAAAAAGAATAACGCTAAAGACATAATATAGTTTTTTTTCTTCATCTAGAATCACCCTACTACAATATTGTAGCATAGATTACTTATTTTGTCTTAAAAAAATTATGTAAAGTCAGCGATTGACTTTTTAATTATATATTTTGATTTATCATACTTCGACAATATGTGACAAAACTTGTTATTATATCCTATGGACATTATATATCTATGGATTTAGAATATCTAACTTGAGAAGCCAAAGGTGCTTATCACTTATCCTAGTATATTCCTAAGACTTGAGTTCAGGGGGTTTGTACTTTAAGGAGAGTGATTGATAATGAGTAAAACTGATTATAAAAGAATCAACTTTGCTTTACTTGTTATTATTTTTGTGTTACTCGTAATTATATTACGTTTAATATAAAAAAGGCGCCTTAATTCTCAACTGAATTAAGGTGCAAACCCAAAAGTGGTAAGCACTAGTCTTAGGGAATAATGCTTCTCACATCTAATTTATATCATATATATTATTAAAATACAAGTACCAGATCTCATTCAATCAAACTATTTATTCTTTCTCAGAGACAGTTAACTGAACGGCATCTTATGTGCTGTCTTTCTACTTTACATTTTGTTGACATTTTGAGTTGCTGCCCGCACGACGTCAAACCGTGCAGGGCGGAATGGTCGTACCTATCTCATCCAACACTCAAAGTGAATGGGGCAATTGGTGTTCCTTCCCCGGAAATTTCGATAGAGGGTATCAGAAACAAGGCCGGCCGAACAGAATTTTCATAGCCCGCAAGGGTATTAAGAAGGTCCCCACCCAAATCCACATAGAACACGTAAGAAGCACCCGAGGAACCCGCAAGCGACGACATTGTCCATTGCCATGAATTATATAACCAGTCGTTGCTATCGCAATTGTTGGTATCATAATTATAAAGATTGGTATTGGCAAGGCAATTTGTTCTTGCTTCTCCTCCTACGGCATACCCATAGTCACTTGGGTACATAAGTCCTACATATCCTTCCCAGGTTGTAGTTCTATTTACTGTGTCATTACAATAACTGCCTGAAGTACAGATTTTTCCATTGTTATTACTTCTTTCGTATTCATAGAATTTACTTGCGAGTCCGAGTCCATTTCCACTTGTCCATACATCATTTTCACCATGACTTCCTAAGTTCCATGTATGTTTATCTATCATGCTTTTAGATGATTCACTAAGTCCTGTTGCACTAAAATCACAGGTAGTATAAGCATTTCTATAGTTATTATAACAATTTCCTGATTGTTTATTCCAGTATAAACTATTATTGGCATAAGTACCTGAACTCGTATTTCCTGAAGCATCTTCAGCTAAGTTGTTATCATACCCTGGGTTCAGTAGTTTCATTAAATCTGCCCCAGTGTATGTTCCTGATTCTCCCCATTGATTGATTCCATATCCAGAGTTTACACTTGATGCAGAAGTATCCCATGAATAACTACCTATAGATTCATTTCTGATCAGTTTGATTTGATTATCGAATACTCCTATGATTCTCCAACCACCTGAAGCCATTTTACCATGTTTTTCACATGATAATCCACTAGGCATATTATAAGTTTCAGGCCCTGTTTGACTTCTCAAACCATTGCTTTGCATTCCACTTAGACATGCTTCTTCGCTTTCATATGTCCCTGCTAAATATCCAGTTGCTGATATATAGTATTTATTTGTTTCACTATTTAATAAACATTGTGCTGTGCCTTCAAGTCTTAATGCTGCAAAATTACCACTTAATCCATTGTCTCCCTCACAGGCTTCTTTACTGTCATATCCGTTTCCGCCATTAAATCTTACTCCATTTGTACTTACATCTCCATTAGCACGTATTTGATAAGCATCAGCTATTGTTGGTGCTTCATTATTAAATGTCACATAGTTACATGGATTAGCCCCTACATATCTTAGATTTCCAAAATCGTCATAGGCTAGAGTATTTGTACAAAGCACTTCTTCTCCGTCTAAGGCACTCCCATTATCAATGACTGCAGTAGAGTCTTTATCAGCGTTTCCAGCAAGTTTAGCTATGGTTCCTGCCCCATTTAATTGCTTCACTAGTTTACCTGACACTGTTCCATTAAATGTTTGTCCCATCTGATTATTTTGATTTCCATTGTTCTTATAGTTATAGACTAAGTAGAAGGTGTATTTTGGATAAGATGTAGAAGTAGGATTCTCTCTTACTTTTAGACTTCCACTTTCTTCTATAACTTCAAATTCTTCTTGATATAAGATGTTTAATCCATTCTTTAATGCTTTAGTATAGATTGGTGTAAGTCCATTGGTAACTAGAGTATCGACTCTAGAAAACTGAGTTCCATTTTGAGTTAAATCTCCTTCTGTTATGGTTACTTCTGTATTATCTAGGGATTTATATAGTTGTATTTCTACGTCACTTCCAAAGATTGACTCATCAATTACTCCAGTTAAATCTAGTTCATAGATACCTTTACCTTTGGTAACTGGTTCTACTTCAAACTTATGAATTGCCATGTCCCCTGGATATTGATTTCCACTTGTATAAGTTGCTTCAGTTGCAGTTAGTTTTAAACTTCCCATTTCTGCTGCTGTAATCGTTGTTTCTCTTTCTCCTAGATTTTGAAATGATGCGGTGAAGTACGCATAAGATATTCCTGATACTAAAGTGATTAAGGCTACTATAAGGCCTATGGTTAATTTCTTTTGATTATTGCTATTCATGAGTTATTACTTCCTTTCTTTTTTATATTCACATGATTAAAAGATATTTAATTTCTTCATATGCTCTATTCTTTCTATAAATATTGTATCATATTTTTCTATTGTACTACAATATTATTTTACATTATAAAAAGCATCTGAATTTTCTTTCAGATGCTTTTCTTAAGTGTTTGGGTGTTCTCAAACGCATAATATATCAAGTTTTTTAATTATTTTCTAATTCTTCTAGTTTCTTCTTTTCTTCTTCTAGTTTTTGTCTATCTAATTCAACAATGTTTGTTGGAGCTTTATTGACATAGTTTTCATTAGCAAGTAGTTTTTCTCTTCGCTCAATAGAAGATTTTAAAGCTTTAATTTGTGCTTCTCTTAAAAGTTTATCTGATGCTGTTTCAACTCGTTCATAGAAAATTGTTGCTTTAATAAATTTAGAAAAAACTTTATATGCTTTTATTCCTAAAGGTTTATCAACAAGATTATCTTCTAGTTTTAACATTTTAACAATTAAATTATTATCATCAGTTGTATCAAACATTACTTTTAATTCTTTTGTCATGTTATTTTCAGCCTTTATATTTCTAAAACGTTTAACAAATTCAATAGCATCATCGACAGCGCTTTCTTCACTTTCAAAAATATATTTTTTGCTGTATTTTGGATAAGAACAAATCATTAAATGCTCTTCTTCTTTGATTGGTAATCTTGAATATATTTCTTCTGTTACAAATGGCATGAATGGCTGTAACATTTTTAATATTGATGTTAATACAAAACATAGAGTTGATTTTGTTGCTTCACTATCAATTGTATATTTAGCCATTTCAATATAATAATCGCAGAAGTAATTCCAAGTAAATTCATAGATTTTTCCTGCTGCATTGTTAAATTGATATTTATCCATAAATTTTTTAACTTCATGAATAGTATGCGATAATTTAGTTAGTATCCATTTATCTTCATTTTTTAAATTATCTAAAGTAATAGTCTTTAATCCTTCAATATTTGTTAAAACAAATCTAGAGGCATTCCATAGTTTATTAATGAAATTCCAAGCAGCTTTGATTTTATCCTCGTCAAAACGCATATCTGTACCTGGAGCTACATCACTTGCTAGATAATATCTTAAGGCATCTGCTCCATATAAATCAACCATATCAAACGGATCAATTCCATTTCCTAAAGATTTAGAAAATTTTCTGCCTTGTTTATCTCTTATTAATCCATGGATTAATACATCTTCAAAAGGTCTTTGTCCAAGTAACTTTTCTCCTTGGAAAGTCATTCTATTTACCCAGAATGGGATAATATCATATCCAGTTACAAGGCATTGATTAGGATAATATTTTTCTAAAAGTTTAGTATTATCTGGCCAACCTAGGGTTGCAAATGGCCATAGTGCACTTGAAAACCATGTGTCTAGAACGTCTTCATCTTGAACCCATCCACTACCTTTTGGAGGTTCCATGCCAACATATACTTCTTCCCCTTTGTACCATGCAGGAATTTGATGTCCCCACCAAAGTTGTCTTGATATACACCAATCATAAGTTATTTCCATCCAGTGATTCATTGTTTTTTCGTATCTTGATGGAACAAAATTTACTTTTGCTTTCTTGTCTTTTTGAACTTCTAAAACATGATCAGCTAATGGTCTCATCTTAACAAACCATTGCTTTTTAATCATAGGCTCTACCATAACGCCTGTTCTTTCACTATGACCAACTTCATGTTTTAATGGTTCTATTTTAAGAAGTAATCCTTGTTTTTCTAGGTCTTTTATTAATTGTTCCCTGCACGCCTCTCTACTCATTCCTTGGTAGATTCCTGCATTTTCGTTCATCGTAGCATCATCATTTAAAACAACAATGCGTTCAAGGTTATGTCTTAATCCTACCTCAAAGTCATTTGGATCATGTGCTGGAGTAATTTTAACTACTCCTGTTCCTTTTTCCATATCGGCATGTTCATCAGTAATGACTGGAATTGGTTTATTTAGAATCGGTAAAATGACGTTTTTACCAACAAATTTCTTATATCTTCCATCTCTTTCGTTTACGGCAACAGCAGTATCACCAAATAAAGTCTCTGGACGAGTTGTTGCTACATCTAAATATTCTTCACTATTTTCTAGTTTATATTTAATATGATAAAATGCTCCATCTACTTCTTTATATATTACTTCTTCATTAGATAAAGCAGTCTTTGCTTCTGGATCCCAATTAATAATCTTTTCGCCACGGTAGATTAATCCTTCATTATAATAATCAACAAATACTTTACGAACGGCTTTAGAAAGTCCTTCATCAAGGGTAAATCTTTCTTTAGAATAGTCTAGAGCAATTCCAAGTGTTGCCCACTGCTTTCTTATGATATCACCATGTTCATGAGTCCAGTCCCAACAAGCATCTAAAAACTTCTCTCTTCCATATTCATATTTGTTTATTCCTTCATCTTTTAATTTTTTTACAACTTTAGCTTCGGTTGCGATGGCAGCGTGATCCATTCCTGGAAGCCAGAAAGTATCATAACCTTCCATCTTTTTATATCTAATTATTATATCTTGTAAAGTAACATCCCAAGCATGTCCCAAGTGTAATACTCCTGTTACATTAGGAGGAGGTAAAACAATACAAAATGGTTTCTTGTTACTATTTTCTTCACATTTAAAATAGTCTTTTTTTAGCCATGTTTCGTACTTTCCTTTTTCAACATTTTCGTGATTATATTTTTTTTCTAGTTCTTTCATAGTCTATTTCCTTTCTGATATTGATTTTCTAGTATTTCATGAAATAATGAGTGATTTTTAGCTTCTGCTTCGTCAATTTCATAAATCTTACCATCATCTAGATAATATCCCATTAGTAATTCATCCGACGTTAAATATCTAATTGTTAAAAACTCTTTTTGAAAATCATTAATAGTTTCTGGCAAAAAGCATAGTGAATAGCCAGGCACATCATAAATTACTACTTCTCCAGTGTTTTTGGCAGTTGTTATAGCTATAGGTGAAGCAAGGGCTTGAATTAGTTTTCCATCAGTTGATGATAATCTTTTTTCTATTTCGTTATATGAAACTTTACTTTCTTTGCTTAAAAGTCTTTTTAATACTTCTTCGTGAGCTTCTTCTCTTTTAGCTTCAGGCAAGAACTTTGGTTCATCCATGCTAATAGAATCTTTGCCTATTAACTCTACTCTAGTCATTGATTTCATTTATATTATCCCTTTCTAATAATAAAAAGGATGATACCAAAGGAGTCATTTAAGACGGTACCATCCTTAATTTTTCTCTTTTTGTTAACGCAGTGTCCTGCGGTTCAAAACTCCCCTGCAACCTTCTAAAACTTCTGTTCTTTGCTTTCACCTAAGCGCAAAGTCTCTTTTCTAACATAGGTTTTATACTCCTCAGGTTCTTTGCTTTTTCAACTTCTTTATTGTAACTAATATACTAATAAAAAGCAAGTATTTATGATAAAACAATGGTATTTTTTAATGAATCATTGACATATATTTCGATTCGATTATCTGTCATATTAGTTCTTACTTTATCATTTTCTGATATTTGTATAGTTTCACCAAGAATCATATTCTTATCTATATCCATGATATAGAATTCGCCTGATTCTGTATAACAGTTTAAATATGGCCCTGTATATGAAAGTTCTTTAAAAGTTGTCTCTAATAAACTTTTATTTTGATAATCAACTAAAGAATAAGTATCATCACTTGTAATAATAATATTCTTTTCTTGATAGTCGACTATCTCTCCTGTTATTCCTGAAGTTAAAAGTGAGTTATCTCTTTTAACTAGGCTCCAGTATTCGCCTTGTTTGACAACAAAGACATCAGATTTAATTTTTCCAGAATCATTAAAATGTTTAGTTAAACCAATAAAGTCATATTGGAAAGGAATTAATGGAGTCATTTGATTTGTTATTTGAATTACTCCATACTTTTTATTGTTATTTTCAACAATGTATATATTATCTTCTATTCCTTTCCCATAATTCTTGACACTTTGAAATAACATTGTTTTGTTTGGCAATTGATTAGCTATGTCATATAAGAAGATGTTATTATTCTCTTTATTGGCATTATCTGTTAGAAACACTACGTTTTGAAGAGGAAGAGTTAATTCATCATCTTCTGGTTCATAAGAATTAATTTTATAATTCTTATCATCAAATGTGCCTATGGCATATCCACAATTTGGTGTTTCACAATTATATGTTCCTAGTAATACTTGATCTGGTGTATAAAACCATAATTTATTGTCTAAATAGAACTCATGATTAGGGTTTTTATCTGAATCATCACCTGAAGTTGTTATCTTTGAATAAACTGACAAGATTCCGACAGGAAAAAGCAAAATAAAGATAATTAGAATACAAATCTTAGCTACTTTTTGTTCTTTAGGATTCGCCATTTTCTTCCTCCTCTACTTCTTTTTCTTCAGCAACAAGAGGAATAATTATTTCACTACCATATGTATTATTTGACTGTCCTATGCGAATATGGGCTGAATTCTTATCAAACGTTATTTGGAATGCCTTTGTTCCTTCTTTATAATAATTATCAATGTTTAATTTTAGCTTTTCATCTTTTTCTTTGGTAATTCTTTTGTTTGTATAATCAAATAAAGATACATAGCCATTTAAGACAGCAGCATAATAATCATCATATAATTCAATATAATTATAGGCAGAATTAGAAATTGAACTTGTAAAGGAATGAACATAATACATTTGATCTTTCATTGTTTTAATATAATTTTTGTGATAATCAACTATTGGGCTTGATTTTTCATTAAAGTTTTCAACATCTTCACCTGTTAATTTCTTTAAACTATACTTTTTATCTTGTTCTACCACATAATAATTTCCTAGCATCTTAATACTATCATATCTAAAATCAATGACTGAAGAAACACCGTTACTAGATATTTTAGCTACGCCATATTTATTAGATGATTTAGACTGAGCAATAAATGGAACTTCTACTGAAGATACAAAGCTAACTTCTTTTGCTTCAGTATAAGAAGAAGTATCGACATTTAGATAAGAAGCAATATCACTATTTTTAGCTAAATCATATAAAACTGTCGCGTCTCCATCTTTGATGAATGCATATTTTTCACTAAAGATTGGAATCCAGCCAACTTTACTTGACAAATCTTTTTCTTTAGTATTTCCATTTGTTTCTCTTAAAAATGATTCTGTTGCTATACGGCAGTTTGTGAGTTCAGTAGTACTTTTTTCAATTGTATTTTTATTAGTACAATTATATCTTCCTAATAGTTCTTTTTTAGCTTCGTCTTTATATATATATAATACACCGTCAAAGTAATTTAGGTAAGCAATTGTTTTAGATAATTCACCTTCATTTAAATTAATGCTCTTTGTTTCTTCTTCTAACTCATCAAACAAAGTTAAATTAAGAACACGATCTACTACATAAGCATCAAATGATTTTTCTAGTTTAGTTAACTTTTTATCTTTATATGTTTCTTTTTGAATATAAGCATCATTTTTTAGTTTAATACCATCAATCATCATTGGATGATTCTCATAATCATAGGCATATAAAGTTTTGTCATCTACCGCTATTATATAGTCATCAAGTAAGTAAATATAATCTCTTGGTTTATCGTGTAATTCTTTACCATTATAGTCATATACGTGATATTTTTTATCTTCGCTTATAGATACAATATGCTTATCATTAGCCGCGACAATCTTACCAAGAATGGCTTTACTTAGTATTTTATTTTCAACATTGGCAATGTATGAGTTATTATTCTTTCTAACCGTAATTCTCTCTATTTTATCTTGACTCGCAAACACACCAATATCATCATACTCAAAAGGAATCATTTCTTTAATATCATCTTTTTCTATTTTTTTAAGTCCCCAATTGCTATCTTCGTCTTTGACAGCAACATATCCATCCTTGTAATTCTTAATTGCAAACACTTTTGAAATTACGCTTTCTTCTTTCATATCATATAGTTTTATTTCTTTACTATCTTTACTCTTGTTATCGATTAAGAAGACATAACGGTTTTCATAAATCGGACTTGGGAAAGTAATTAGATTACCTTCTTCGTCTACTTTTATAGTTGAGTCTAAATCGTTATTTTCAAGAGTGGCAATTTTACATAGTTCTTGATCTTTATTTTCACATTCATATGTTCCAACTTCATCTTTTTCATCTAAAAAAATTAGTTTTCCATTTTCATATCTATAATTATCTCCACTTAAAATTACATCTGGAAGCTTCTTTTCTTCGGCAGCTTCTTTTGGTTTAACTAACATAACAATGCCAAATATTATCAAGGCTAGTAAAAGAACAATTCCAATTATAATCAAGACTTTATTCTTCTTAGATAATTTTTTCCATTTAGTAGCCATTTTTTTAAAGAAAGAATCTTTCTTTTCTTCTTTTTTAATAGCTTCTTTTGTTTCTACTTCAGTTGCAAATACTAAATTGGCGTCTTTCATCTCATTATCAAAATCATTTAACTCTTCTTTTGATATTTCATTATCATCAAGCTCTGGTTCTAAGTTTTCTAATGCACTTCTTGATAAGGCATTTAAATCTGGTATTTCTTTTGTACTTATTTTTTCTTTATCGTCCATTTTTACTCTCTCCTAATCTACTATATTATATCAATTTTAGTTTAATTTTACAATCAAGTCATGACAATTTCTTTTTCATCTATTTTCTTTAAGATAATAGATGTTATTATTAATAATATTGTCGGTATTATTAAATATGCTAAGGCCTCATCTACTCCGCTCATGGTAAAATAATTCATAAGTGATGGGACAATTGAAACATTCTCTGTTGCGAGCTCTACAACCAGCAATACAACAAAAGATAAAAGAGAAGCTCCAACATAAGAATGCAGTTTATGGGCACAGATTAAGCATATATTTATAATGATTAATGATAAAACTGCAGATGAAATCATAAATAACATATAATACATTAATAAATATATTAAGGGGCTTTTATTCCATGTTATATATACTACTTCATAGTTATTACAAACAAATCCACATATAAAGAAAATGATGGAAAATAATAATGGTATGATGACAACTCCTATATATGCATATTGGTAAGTGTTTTGCTTTAACTCACCACTTTTTAAATCCTCTTTTATTCTTTTCTTCTCTCTTAAATAGGCACAAGGCATAAATAAGCATAAAAAGACTAAAATGATGGGAAATAGAGTTATTTTGTTTAAAAACTCATCTTGTATTTTTCCAAATAATTCATAAATATTTAAGTTTTCTCTTTTTTGGCTTTGCCATATACTACAATTACTTTCTGGGCTAATTGCTATGCTTTCTATATTTTCACAAGGAGATTTTACTAGTACTGTTGTATCTTTATACTCACTCAAACATTTCATGGTTATAAATAAGGATAATGATAGTAGTAATATAAAAATAACTATACATGCAACATAATATTTTTTCTCCATATTCACCCTCTACTCTCTATAAATAATCATAGCAAATTCATTTTCTAAGTTCAAGTAATTAAGCATTAAAAATCATAACTGATGTCAAGAAAAGAAAAAAAGGATAAATATCCTTTATTCAGTATCTTGGGTTATAGAAATCTTAATTTTTAAAACTATACTAGGTTTGTCGGGATTATTTTGCTTATAAATAGCAGCATTTCTTCCCCATCTTGTATCTTCTTCATCACTTTTTCCTTCATAAGGCCATACTAAATTAACCTGGTATTCTTCCTTACCATCATTTTCAGAAATAGTTAAACTTGTAACACCTATTGTTAAAGAAAATGGTAAATCATTTTTAAACATACTTTCTAATTCTTGGCTTGTCATATCACCTTCTTGAGGCGATTCTTTTCTCTCAGCTCTTCCTTCTTCAGTAATATAGGCAGTACCAAAAATATCAGCTTCTAATATTTTGTAAGTTAGGTATGCTGAAACTTCTGATTTGTTATAAGCGGTAATGTCGTAATGAAAATTATCCATTCCCGGATAAATATTATCGACTAAAATATCAAGAGTTGTAGATATTTCATTGTCACCATCTTGGAATACTACATCCCATGATTTAACATGTACTGATACACTATTGTCGATACGAGTAACATAAATAAACCATGCGAATGTATTTGATACCACTAGTAGAATCAAAAAGATTATTCTAGTTATTTTTAATTTTCTCTTTCTTTTCTTAGGGGTAGATTCTTCTGTTTGTTCTTCTTGCATATTAATCCTCCTTTATAAAATGAGAAGAGATGATGTCATAAGAGATACTTACACCTACAACAATAAAAATAATGTAGTACCATAAAATATTGGTCATAAGTCTGCCTAGAAAGCTAAAAATGAATGTTTTGTATACAACTTTTCCGTAGATGCTATCTCCTTTTATTTCTGGATCTTCAATCTCATTTGCGATACCTTTTGTAGTGAAATAATATTCATTATTCTCTTGTCTTTTTTTGACTACTCGGTGTGTTATACGTAAATCTTTAACACTTGAAGCTTTACCAAGGTAAGTGATGTCATCTCCTATTTCGATATTATCTAGGTTCTCTTTTTTGACAATGATAACATCCCCCACTTGATAATCTGGAACCATTGATGATGTTGCTACTTGGAAAATATAAATATTTCCTATTGTTATTTTACTGTCAGTAAATTTTTGGAATAAAACAACCAAAAGTATTAAAAATAGTACTACTGTTATAAATCCTTTAATTATTTTCCATAGCGTTTTCATCTATCATCCCTACATTTCTATATTTTCAATTCTTTCTAAATATTTTTTGATACTGTTTTCAAAAGCATTACTTATTTCTGTTAAAGATGCTTCGTGCTTATATCTTGTAATAGCAATTTTATCGCCTATTTTATCTTTTAATGTCGTTAAAGGTAAATCAAGATTAAGTTCAACAATTCTCTGAATTAAACGGTCTGTTATTTCTTCAATGGCTTGATTTTTTTTAGTTAAATCCTTGTTTTCACTTAATGTATTCATGGCAAGATAATCAAGCAAAAAGGCATTATTAAAATATTCTTTTAAAATTCCATTATCATCATATGTCTTGTTCTTTTTAAAAACTTTAGTATCATCAGCAACATGAGTCTGTAAGTAATCCCATAATTTCATAGCATATTGAAAGTTAGTATTTTTTAATATAACATTCGTCTTTTTTATTGGGGGGATTACCCTGGCAACATGCGCTCTTTTTAATGTTTTATATACTTCTGTATTACAAAGCATGGTTATATTATCATCTAGTTTTTTTATTCTTACTTCAAGCGGATCTCCTTCTGGTGAAGATTTATCTTGAAAAGTTGAAGTAAAAGATAGTTCCATAAATATCTGTTCATTTCCTACTTTACTTCTGGCTTCATATGTTGCTTTTTTTAAATCTTTAACGCTTGAAGCCGTAATTAGACTTTTCTTTTTGATTTCAAGAAAGCTACGCATATTTTCAATTAGTGTATAGATTAATCTGTTTTCGTATGTATCATAGCTTTCATCTTTATTAATATTTAATATCTTGGAAGGCTTTACATCACCATTATCTTCAATTTTTTGAATATAACTTGTATGCTTTGACAAATGTCTAATACTTTCGACTGTTATTCTTCTTGCAAGTTCAACTTTTACTATTTCTTCTTCGTTTACAATGAAACGATTTGGATTACGTAAAATATTATCCAAATATCTTATTGTGTCTTCCATTATAGTAAGCCATTCAAAATCTGCTTCAACTTTATTTATATCAGTATGAACACTTAATGAAGAACGAGTATTAGTTTTAAATTTTTCTACTCGTTTTTCATTTGCGCTTTCATATAAGTTTATTACACCTAATTTTTCCATACAATCACCTAGCTCATCTTCTTAAGTCTTAATAGATATTCGATACATTCATGCATCTTATTTTCACCAAATTTCTTGTTTAAGAAATCAACAAATCCATCTATTTCATCACGGATATAGGCAATATTTAATTGTTCAAATTTTCTTAATATTTTACGAGCGATAAAGTAATCTATTCCATCTACTTCGTCCCCTCCACAGGCAACATATACAGGAACAAACTTTCTCATATGAGCAACAATTCGGTTACCAAAGGCTATTCTAAAGTGTTTGATAACATAATCGTCCATTTCTTCAATTTTCTTTAAATTATCTTCATGAATTGGATTAGAACTAATTGCCTCACTAAATTTTTTATCAAGATATGAGTAATTTATATCTTGGGCAGGAGTATCAATAGGTTCAAATACTTGTCCTTTATCGTTAATATCAATTGGCATAGCACGGTCATACACTTTATCTGTTACCATAAATGTTGAGTCATCGTTATTGATTGTTCCTATATACCATACATTTGGAGGTATTTTTAATTTTCCTTCTTTTAAATGAATTGGGTCATTTTTCCATGCACTTGGAACTATTTCAACAATCCATTCATCTTTATTTGGCATTTCTAGAATAGATAACATTTCAGCAAAATAGTACTCGACACGGGAGATGTTCATCTCATCTAAGATAATAGTATATACATCATCAGTATATCCAGCTTCATACATTTCTTTTAATACTTCGGTTTCATTAAAACGTTTTGTAAATTCGTTGAAATAACCAAATAACTCTGTTCTATCACGCCAAGATGGTTGAACTGAAGCAATACATGAATCGTGTTTTAAAAATTTTCCCCAGGCATAAGCTAGAGATGTTTTTCCTGTTCCTGAAATACCTTGCAAGATAACAAGTTTTGTTGAAGCAAGAGATGATATGAATAATCTAATCATGTCAGTTGTATAAAAAAGCTTTAGTTGACTAGCAGCGAAGTTCCTAAATAATTCTACCAACTCAGGAAGTTCAAAAGAATTATTATAATTAGCAATCTTATAGTTTTTGTATCTTTCATCCACTTCATAAAGTTTAGGGAAACGAATATCTGTATCTTGATTTACTAATTCTCCTTCTTCAGTCTCTGGTGCTTCCTCATCACTTTCATCTGGTTTTAAGCCAAGTTTTGATACTTTCATTGCTAAAATTGTTTCTTTTTCTTTGATTAATTTAGCAACTTCGTTATTTAATGTGGCAACTTCTTCTAGTAGTGATTCTTGTTCAACAAGTGTTTTTCTAATTCTTATATATTTTCTAATTAGGAAATACACTACAAATACAATTAAAGCAAGGACTGCTAGAGTTATTAGTACAGCTATTCCCACTAAAATCCATTCTGGCATCGAAAAATCATTTTTATAGTCATTTATTACTCTTAAATATTCGCCAAAGTTAAACATCGTAATAAAACCTTGGACTATTCCTTCTATAATAAAGTGAACACCTCTAAAAAACTGAGACAGAAATTCGTATAAAAATCTTAAAAATGTATCCACATCTACTACCTCCTATATTTTAATGATTCTAGATGCTATTTTATCTTTATCATTCATTATTATATCAAATATTTCACTATCTTCATATACATAAATATAAGAAAACAAAATAAATTCGTTTTCACTTATATCTGTATCAAGAACAAGGGCAAACGAAAATCCTTCTTTCATCTTTTCTTGGATAAATTCTTTATTTTGTAAGTATTGTGATCCAAGGATTTTTAAAGAAAGATATTTTTTAGCTAAAGGATTATCTATTGAACTGAAAAAGCGATTTGCTTTTTTCTTTTTGCTTAGAATTGAACCTTCTAATTCGATGATATATTTTTTGGTAAAATCAAGATTTATGGCATCATTCAATAGTAATTCTGATGTTAAGATGGCATTAACAAATAATTTGTCTTCTGCAACAACTCCCATATTGTATGCCTTTTCAATGGCAAACTCGCTGTATAAATTAGATATTTTAACATTATGTTCTACTTTAGTTTCAAAGGTTTTACGATAGACTTTTTTTTCACTCAAAGAAAACTCTTTTGACATAATAGTGTTTTGAAAATTGTTTTTACCATTTTTAAAACTAAAGTACCATTTACGTAAACTTTTTTTGAAATTATCGTCTCTTTTTATTTTTATAGTATCATCATTTGTTAAAGCACTTAATATTTCCATATCTTCTTTGCCATCATATAAATCATCTAAATATGTGATATAGCCAAATAAAGCAACGACATTTTTTAAAGTTTCTTCGTTCTCATCAGTTGCTATAGACTCATATACTTCTATTAAATCTTTGTTGAGTCTTGTTATAAAATCTTTATCTTTACTATACCCTGTTTCGTTGTAATAACGAACCTCAATATATTTATTGACAAATTTTTTACACAAGCTGTTATTATAATCTTTGCTTAAAACAAGTTTAAAAAATTCTAATAATTTATCTTTTATAAATTTAGTATAAATACTTATAATATTGTATTCCATTGTTTCCTCCTATACTGCTGGTTCTATATATACACTTACGATACTACTTGAATTAGTAATTGGATATGTATAGTTATTTGCAGGAATTTGTTTATAAAATTTAATCGCGGTTGTACTCATCGGGTCAATGTAAAACTCTAAGTGATTAATATATTCATAATTATCTACTGTGGTAATCTGATAATTTGCTTCATTCATTATGCTTCCCGTTGTATCTAAAAGAAGCAAATGAGGGTCAAAATTTAAAGATATTTTTTGACTTAAGCATTTTTTCTTTTGTTCGGCAGTTAATGTGTTGAAGACGCTTCTTTCAATAATATCACCTACTTGATAGGTTGAAAAAGCTTCTGTGACAGTACAATAACTAATTGCATTTGTAACTTTTAAAAGCATATATGCTTGATTTGCGCTGTCTTCTATTTCGTATGTAACACCTTGTTTTCCAACAATGTATTCAAATCTAGCTTTTAGTTCTGAAACATATGGAGAAGTACTTTTGGCTCTTAATTCTATTACCATTGTTTCTCCTTCTTCATAAACTCTTGTTGGAGAAACGCTTAAAGTTACAGTATCAGAGTGACTTGCTTCATATATTGTACCAGTTGGTTTATCTATTGAACAGATGACATCACTTGGGCATACAAATGATGTTTCATAAGGTATATCATAATCTGTAAATACTAAATCGTTTTGTTTTGAAAACAAGTCATAAGAAATGGTAAATGAACCCATACCTAACCAATTATTTACTTGATATAAGTCATTATTCTTAGTTAAGATATTACTTGTAAAATAGAAATGTTTACTATTTGAATAGTAGCTATGAAACTCTTCTATTATATACTTTGAAAATGTATATACTCCATAAGATATAGAAAGAGCAAGAACTAGGAGAATTGGAATTCTATATTTTTTTACGATATTTTTCATTATTACACGACCTGTTCTGCATTAATCTTTATGTCAACTAGATCAATGATACCAGCATACTCTACTGGGTAATCTTTATACATAATAGGAAATTCTACCCAGAGAATATATTTATCCGTTACTCTTTGTCTATAATCCATTAATGATACATCATTTATTTTTAAATGACGGTAGTAGACTCCATTTTCATCAGTTGTAAACTCATCTGAATCTAAATCTCCTTCACCACTTACTGTTCCCTTATATAATTTATAATTTAAAGGCATATTAGTAGTGGTAATTATCTCTATTGAATAAGTTAAATCTACGTTTGCTTTTTTTTGATCATTAAAGTTTGAAACATCAAAAGTATATAAATAAGGAGTCGTACTAGGAACCATACTCTCTAGTTTAATCTCTCCTGTTTGACTTTCGACATCAACAACAAAGAAGGCAAGATTTGGAAGTACTCTTGCGCTTGTATCAGTTTCATATCTTGCTTGGGTAATGTTGCCTCTTAGCATTAGAAAAACAGCAATTAAAATAAAAGAAAAAAGAAAATATCTAACAAAATCTTTTTTATTAATATGATTTATGATTTTCTTTACTTCTTTCATACTTCTTTTTTCCTTTCTATTTTATTTCTTTTTTTATTCTCTTTTGAATCTCATTTAAATCAAGTCTCATAGTATATTCTAAGAATTTTTTCTCTTTTTCTTTAAGTTTTGGAAGCTCCATATTATCTTTTTCAATTTTAGAAATGTTTTCTTTTAAGTTTTTAATTTCCTTATCAGATAGCTTTACTTCTTCTTTATCTAGCATAGCATTTATCTCTGCTAAATCTATTTTTCTGGTGAACTCTAAGAGTTCTTCCTTTTCTTCTTCTTTTGGACCTTGTATTTTTTCTATTTTAACGTCTTCTTCTTTTGATTTCTTCTCTTTTTTCCCTTTTTCTTCTTTTCCTTTATAGGAAAGAGCTACATCAAACAAAATCAGAGTAATAAATAAAACAATAATGATTTTTGGCTCGGTTAAAATGTTTTTCCAGATGCCTAACTCTTTATATATTTTTACGACTTTACCGATTACTGCAGATCTACTTACAGCATCATCGACAGTATTATTTGCATCCCCTTTGACAGTTAAATTATCGTTGTCCATGAAAATAATACGGTGGGTAATTATCGAATCTTTATCTTGATAGGCAATAATATCATCTTTTTTAATATCATCATTTCCTATTTTTACCAAAACAACATCATGTATTTTTAGTGTCGGTTCCATAGAACCGCTTGCCACTTCTAAAATGGTATATCCAAAATAGTTTGGATATGCACTACGCGAAAATGTTGTTACACATTTTGTGTAGATTAAAATGGTTAGTATTAAAAGTAATATGATTGTTAATATATTGGTAATCCATTTTAATATCTTCTTTACCATGGATATCCCTTCCCTTTTCTATTCTCCTAAATATTGTTTAAAATTAGCTTGAATGGCAAACGAAAACTCTTGGCCAATTAAGGATGTGTCTGACTCGTCATAATCTTCTATATCTTGCCATTCTAATATTATTTTTAAATGTTTTGCCCGTGATGTATCATTAAGATAAATTACACCAGATATTTCATTTGATTCTATTTCCTCTTCTGTATCTGCATCATAAATCTTGAATAAAATATTTGGATAATCTTCTAAGGGGCTATCATCAATGTTAATGTCATATTCTACAGATACATCTGTATTTGCCACATCAATATTTATTTCAAAAGACATTTCTCTTCCAGGAGCAAAATAATTGTCTTCAGTGTGAGTTGATTCACTATATGTAAAGTCTGTGATGTTTAGAGTTCTTGCTAGCGAAATATCTGTTTCATTTAATAAAATATTCCATTTACCTATATCTATGTCTTTAGTACCTGTAGCATCAGTTTCAAATAAAGCATAGGAATTTGTAATCATAAGTGTAGTAATCATTAATAAACAAATTCCTAAGATGACGCTCCATTTTTTCATGAATCCTCTTCTTCACCATTTTTTACTAAATCAATTATCATCATGATTTCATAAATAACGGCAAATAGAGTTGGTAAAATTACTAAAAACATAAATCCCCACTTAGATGTTAAAACACCTAAGATAGTTCCTAAGCCATGATAAGCTGTTGTTGAAGATGTTGTTCCTATAACATAATCGCCTGATACACTAGAATTATTTAAAGTATATGTTGTTTCAGTCTTTGTAACAGCTTCTTTATCTTGTACTTTATCTGTAAAAATGGTTACATTGCTGTCTTTTGAAGTATTGTAGTAGAAAACTTCATCTCCTACATTTATTTTGTTGTCGGCGTTTCTTTTAACAATTAATAAATCGCCTTCTTTAAATTCTGGTTCCATTTCATCACTATCCATAATGATCAAAGAGTATTTGCCAAACGTTGTAACTTTAAAATCATTGTATGATAGTAAACAAATAGTTACAAATACAGCTATTATAAACCATATCCATACCAAAATACTTAATAATATACTCCCAACTTTTTTCACTTTCTCACTCCTTCTACTATATACATAAATTATTTTATCATAAAGCAAAAAAAAATGCCACAAAATGTCAATCTTTTGTGCATTTTCTGTTATCTGCTTTAGAAGCAACGATACAACAAGATATGTCTAATATTAAAATACTAATCAAAAAAAATAGTAATAAAATGATTTTCAAGACGCATCACCTATTACTATTTTATGCCGTTCTTTTCTTTTTATCCCTTATAAATACATATAGAAACATAATTCCCACTATACTTCCTAATGTATCAATTAAAACATCAAATATGGCCGGTCCTCTTCCTGGGACAAAGACTTGGTGAATTTCATCACTACAGGCATATAAGAAGCAAAATAATAATGCTTCTAAGCTTCTTTTTAAACTAACTTTCTGGTAGCAAGATAAAACATTCAACGAAAGAATTCCAAGAATAAAATACTCGGAAAAATGGGCCATTTTTCTGATCGTGTGCATGTCTAAGGATACTTTTAAAATGTTATTTACAAAACCCATTACTCCCCCAGATAGATTTGAACTGTCGCTTGCTATTTGACTAGAAAAAAAGAAAATGATAATGGTCCATGAGATTAATAAAAACCAAGCCAATATCACTCTTTTATTCTTCTGCATTTTGTTTTCCTAATATTTCATCTAGTTTAGCTACAGCTGAAGTTACTGTTTCCATTTTTGGCTCCATGACATATAAATTTTGATTAGGATAACTATAAGTAGGTAACATATTTCCTGTACCATCTACATTGTAAGTTTCCATTTTCCATTTTGCCATATCATCTATTTGCATTTTTACTAAACTTGTGATTTCTTCACTTGTAATATTAGATTCAAAGGTTCCATTTAAGGCTCCTAAAATTTCAGAGTATTTAGATATCAAAGTAGACGAACTTGTAACTTTATCAATGATTAATGAAAGGACTTGTTCTTGATTTTCGCCACGATGTCTATCACCTGTTGCATAAGCATATCTTTCTCTAGCAAAGGCAAGAGCACATCTTCCACCAACACTATTTAAGCCTTTGTGGAAAGAACATCCATGGTCTGTATAGCATCTTGCTATGTCTATATCCGAATCAATGTTTATTCCTCCAATCGCGTCTACTAAATTGACTAAAGCATTAAAATTAACTCTAACATAGTATGGAATTTTAATTTCAAGTAAATCTTCTATGGTTTGCATCGTTAGTTCTACTCCGCCCATTCCACCAGAATGTGTCAACTTATCTTTAAGTCCTGGTTTACCATGAATTTGAACATAATAGTCTCTTGGAATGTGGACCATCAAAATCCTTTTTTCTTTTGGATTTACAGCAACAATTATATTAACATCACTTAAGCTTCTTGAAGGTAAGTAATTACTTCTTGTATCTACTCCACTTAAATAAATAGCAAATGGTTCCTCTGTAATTTTAATTCCTGATTCTTCTTGTTCAATCAAAGTCTTAATTTCTATGGTATCTAAAATCCGTACTTTTTCAGAATATTTTTCATCTGTTTGAGCCATGACATCATAATTTCCTGAGTTTACTAAAATAATGAGTTCTTTATCTTCAATAATATTATTGAGTAACCCCATGATATCTTCATCATATTCAATATTGACTTCTACTTTCTTACTTAGTTCTTTTTCAACACTACTCATATCGTCTAAGTCTTTATAGCTTTTGATGGTTTTTCCTTTGATATCTTCAAGATTTTGATAAGAAGAATCCTTAGATACTACAATGTTATAAATATCTGTACGATACTTAATTCCTAAGTTATCTCTTAAAAAACTAATTGTTTCATTGATTTTAACAATAGCAAATGCTTCTAAACACATAAATAATAATGTCAAAATATCAATTGTAATAATTAACCATGTTTTTGTCTTTTTATTCATAATAAATATTGCTTGAATTAAAGTTAAAATTGCAAATACAATTATAACAATAATTAAATACTTCGCAGGCAAAACATTAGCATTAAATACAAAATAAGCTAATAATAATGTAAATATAATACTTATAGCAAGTAATACTTTGCTAAACTTTCTTAAACTTGTATTTTTTGTCTTATTTTTCTTTTTAGACATAATAAATCACTACCTTTTTAACTTTTTAGATTATATCATAATACAGACTTAGTTGCAAACCAAAAGATGACTCGATAATATATTCTTATTTATTTTTTTTATTCTTATCATTTGTCATTTAAATTAAGATAAGAATTCAAGTGATTTCCATCGTTAGTGTGTATGATTTCACCTGAAATACATTTTGAACAATCGCTTGCCAAGAATAATGCTACTTCTGCAACTTCCGAAGGCAAAAAGTATCTGCCGCTTATATATTTGCTTGTCGCCATATTTCCATTAGGATTAACTTTTACCATATTGGAAGATGTTACTCCAGGCGCAATACCATTAACTCTAATATTTTCTCTGATAAATCTATAAGATAATCCTTGAATTAATGAATTTAAGGCTACTTTTGTTAAGCCATAAGGAATATCGTCGCATTGTGATCCACGTTCTGATGTAATAAATAATATATTTAAATCTTTTTTATATTCTTTTATAATTCTTTGGGTTAAGAAATATGCTCCTTTTAAATTCGTATCAAATTGTTTATCATATGATTCTTCTGTTACATCAAGAAAATCTTTTTCATGCAATGATATTCCTGCATTATTTACTAATATATCAATTTTTTTATACTTATCTTTAATATAATGCATTATTTTTACGTGTTCTTCAATTTCTGATATGTCTGAAACAATATAATCTATATTTGGAAATTCATTTTTTATTTGTTTTAATTTTTCTTCATTTCTTCCTATTATTATTACATTAGCACTATGTTCAGAATATTTTTTGGCTATCTCTAGTCCAATTCCAGATGAACCACCTGTTACTAAAGCAACTTTTTCTTTTAGCAATTTATCTTTATCTATTGTGTATGTATTAACAAATGTTTTTTTCTTTTGACTCAAATAATATTTAATTCCTTTTTTTATCGAATTAATGATATTTTTCATTTGTACTCATCCTTTTAATACCTTTTTTGCCATTTTTTTAATTCTTTGTGGCATTATTTTTTTTATATTGTTTTTTAATTCTTCTTTTGGGTTCTTTTTTAAGTTTCGAATATATTTTAAAGCGTTGCTCTCTTCTTCGGAATTTGTAAATACTTCGAATATAATTGGTTTTTCATATTCTTCTGATGAAGTAAAATAATCTATCTCTTTGTCAAATTCTTCTTTAGTTGAAGCTGATAAATATTCAAAACCGAAATTACCGGCTAAATCTCTAACTAAAGATTTAGATTTATTACCAAAATGTCCATCGGCGGCAATGTATTTTGCTACGTCTTGTTCAAATACAGATGCTGGATGACTATAATTATGGAACTCCGTTCCTCCGCCATTATTTATCAATAAAATTCTTATGTTATTTTTAACATTAATATTTCCTAAAGAATTGAGATCATAAAAGAAGGCCAAATCTCCTAATATTCCAAAATATATATTATTAGTTTTATTTAGTGATGCCCCTATTAATGTTGAAGTAAAGCCATCTATCCCAAATCCTCCCGTATTTGATACGTATTTAATTCCTTTTGATATTTCAAAATAATTCCATGATCTAAGTGTATTTAGTATTCCTAGATGAACTACAGAGTTGCTAGGTACTTTTGAAATCATTTTATATGCTGTATAGATATTTGATAATGGTATATTATTTTCATCTATACAATTAACTAATTCGTTTCTCAAAGTTTTCCAATTATTATATTGTGAAGTATTCTTTGTTGTTGAAACGCTTTTTGCATAATAACTAAAAAAATAATTTTCTGATACTTCAAATACTTTTGTCATATTTTTATAAACATCTTTTAGTTCTCCATCTTCGTTTACGCGCCATGTTTCTTTTGAATTAATATTTAAATACGCTCCTGAAACTTCGCCTATATATATTAATATGTCAAAATTATTTAATTCTGTTTTATAATTATCCTGATCCAAAATGATACTTGGAATAACTCCGTATTTGCCATTATAATTACTAGTATGATCATATAAAACAACACTATTATACTTTTGGCAAAAATCATCTATTGACTTTTCCAGTTCCAAATCTATACCTTTATGTGCACCTATGAATATGCCTATTCTTTTATTGGCATCAATTATTGGAAATTCTTTTTCATAGTCATATCTTCTAATTACTCTAACATTAGGAAGTTCTTTTGTGTTAAAACTATTTAAGCCTTCATTATCATATACTATGTTAATGTGAACCGGCCCTCCTCCCTTATGCGTTAATTCTAATATTGCTTTATTAAGTAATAAATTAGCTGAATATTCATCATCCTTTGAATTAATCAATGGGATTTGAACACTTAGCTTTACTGAATCACTTGGCTGAGTTCTTCTATCTATTGCTTGTGGAACATTTCTACCAATGTTACCTATTGGTGGAGCAAATGTTATGGCTAATATTGGTATTTTTCTGTAGTATGCTTCTGTTAATCCAGGAAAATAGTTTCTGCTTGCTGTAGCGCCTGTACATGTTATTACAACGGGTTCTTGGCAATCTACAGCAAGTCCGCCAGCCATGTAGCATGCTGCTCTTTCATCCACGCAGGAATAAACTTCAAAGTATGGATCTCTTTTTATGCTAGCCACAAATCCTAAATTTGTTGTTCCTGGACTGGCAATAACTTTTTTTATATTATTCTGTTTTAGCAATGAAATTAATAATAGTATACTTTTACTATCACAGTAATTCTTATTCATTTTTTTTCCTCCTTATTTGTTTAAAAATCTTTTTTATTATTGTTTTATTAGATATAGCAATATATAACAACGTAATTATAAATACTATTATCATTATTACCGAAAGATTATTATAGTAAGCAATGGTGCTAGAAATGTATAACACAATTATTGATATAAGTATGAACTTGTTAAACTTTATTTTAACATATTTTCTTTTCACATCAATAAACCGATATATTGTTAATGTCATATAAGCCGCAAGCGTTGAAAGTACAGCTGCATATAGGCCAGTTTTTTGTATTAATGCAAAATGTACTATTAAGTTTATAATAGCAGCTGTCATTGACGTTTTAGCTATAGACTTTGTGTTCTTTTTGGCAGCATAAACTACTGCTAACATTCCTTGAATTACATTTAGAAGTGATGATAGTAATGATATTGGAACTAGTCCATAGCCTAAAATGTAATTCTTATCTATCATTATTGGATACACAACCGGCATTATACAAATTAGGGCAATGCATATTCCACCAAAAATATTGAATACTATATTAAATATTTCGTTATAGAATTCAGAAAAATCTTTGTCATCTATATGTAGCGAAACTGATTCTATCCAACTTGTATCAAATATGTTATAGAGCGTTATTATAATTGCTGAAAACTTTAATGATGCTGAAAGAATGCCATTGTAAGATACTCCCAAATATGTAGATACTATTATTCTATCGGAAGCTGTAAAAATCCACCACGATAAATAATTTGGAACTAATGGTATGCTATATTTTAATAGTTTTTTTAATATACTCTTATTAAAAGTTTTTATATCAATATATTTTATTAATTTAATTGAAAATATTATATATATTAAACTTGTTATGTAACCAAAAAGATTTCCCAACAGCATTCCTGTTGCGCCTATCTTAAATACAAGAATAAAAACTAAATTATATACTATTATAAAAAATGCACTTAAAAAACTGGCTAATGAATATTTTTGCGTGTACCCTAATCCTCTCGCTATTTGGAGTATAAAAGATAAATATGAATATGCAATTAGATTTGTTACTAGTAAGTATTTATAGTTATTGTTAATTATCGGAAATAAGCATATTGCAACTATAATAAACAATATCATATTAAAAGATAAACCCACTAATGAACTAGTAATAACCGTTTTCTTTTGTTCTTCATTGTCCCTACAGTCAATCAGCTTTCTAAAAACTGCCTGTTCTATTTGTAGCGTTACTATTGGCACTATTAAACCAATCAACGTATTCACTAAATCTACTATTCCATATTCAGTAGTTGTTAAAACTTTTGTATATAATGGAAGTAAAATGAATGTAACTAATGATGTGCATATTTTGCCAATTGATATTATTAATGTTTTTTTTGCTAATTCTTTATTCTTATTCATTTACTACTCCTTTCCATATACTAGTTTATTTTAACATATTTAGTAAAATTTTTTTCGATTTTTCTATTTCCTTTTTTAGCTTTTTATTCACTTCATCATAATCAATTCTCTTCTTATTATTGTAGTCATTTCTGCTTTCCAAGCCAACTAAACTTAGTAAATCTACTATTCTTGAATTTCTATTATGCGTCTTATTCAAGTGATAATAAAACTGTTTATTAAATATTAACGATAAGCACACCCCATGAAATGACCCAGTTACAACATATTGTGAATTCATCAGTAATTCTAAAAACTCTTTAGGTGATGCGTCTCTTATGCTTTTTACATTTTTTATTTCCTTAAAACCATCTCTAACAAATAGAATTTCACTATTATTTGATCTTGACAAATCATATAAAAACTCTATATTTTCTTTTGACTCATCATACATATATACAAATATGTATTTTTTTTTAGTATCCTCTTTTAAATCCAATTCCTTCACGTATTCTTCTTTTGTTAGAAGGAAGGTTGGATCTAAAACAACATTTTTGTTTTTATGGTTAATATCTTTTATTATTTCTAAACCTGTTTTCTCCCTTACATTTAAATATTCAAACTCTTTTAGATACTTAAATACTTTTGGCTTTTCTGATGCCGGAATATCAGAAAAACCAAAACTGGCTGCGTATGATAATTTTTTATTATTATCTGTAATCATATTTAAAAAGTAAGTATAATCATTTTTGGTTATTTCAGTATTCCAAACTTGGTCACTTCCTACTATTATTTTATCATACTCATCATTTATTTTATTAATATTACACGGAAACAATTCTTTGGACAATGATATATTCTTTTCTCTAAACTCCTCAAATTTTTTCCATTTTTTTACATGAAACTTATGACATTTGAAGAATTTAATGACATTTTTAAGTCCCTTTTGTTTAAATAATGATTTTGGCTTTTCTATATCATTAATGCTACTATTGATATAATTAATCGTTTCTATATATTTGTTGTTCTTTTTTAAAAATGATTGTAACGAAAAATTTTGCAATTGAGCACCGTAGTTTACTGTTTTCTGAAAAGTTAAAATTCCTATTTTGTTAGTTTTTTTCATATGTATCACCTATTTTCATATTCTATAAATGTGTTTTCTTTTGATTCGATATACCTTGCATAAAAGGCTGCGACTAGAAGTAAATACATTAAATATTGGTCATTATAATAATCCATAATTCCACATAAAACAATTCCTATTACACCTAATACAATTATATTATAACTCTTGGTTATTTTTTTATTGTTCTTTATTACAGCGACTATACTCAAAATATACACTCCAAAAGCAGCTAGTCCTCCTCTATATAATATATCAAAAAACAAATTGTGAACGTGATCATACATAAATTTTTCTTTTATCACGCTTTTAAATTCAAACCCATATCCTAAAACTGGTTTTTTTGATATATAATCAATAGCTGTATTCCACATTTTTATTCTGCTATTTAAACTATATCCTTTATTTAGATTCATTGCTATATCTTTAATGATATTTAAATGATTATAGAATACTAAAAATAAAGCAAATAAAACTGCTATTATAGGTAGTATGTATTTAATATCCATTTTTTTTATTGTCCCGTTCTTCAATACTAAAATCGAATAAAAAAACACCAAAACAATTAATACTGCCCCTGCTGTCATCGAATTAACATAAATATATGCAGATGCTATAAACAAATAAAATGGTATACCTATCCATTTCTTATTTGCATACTTATAGAAATATATTCCAGATATAATGATACTAGGAATGATTTTAAATACACTTGAATTGTCAAAGCCCCATAAAAAATTATTATGTTCCGCATATTTAGCGCCTTCTACTATATACATTCCATTAGGATAATAAATATACATTGATATCGCAGTTAGTAATGCCATTATTAATAGAGATACGCTAAATGCAAATAAAGCATTTTGTTTGTTTATTTGAAGAGCCATTTCAAAAAGTAATAATAAACTAATTACGGATGCAGATTGAACTATTATCCACCATATTTCACCAGAATTCAAAATTGTGGCTACTACAAATATTATTTGAATCATACTAAGAAGAAAAACAATTTTAGTCTTTTTTTCTTTCTTTGTCATAAATGCCACAAATACAAAAATAAAACTAAATATTTTTAAAACATCAAAAATAGCATCAAATCTTCCGGTTAATTCTGTAGCCGGTTTTATATATGGAATAAAAAGTAAAATAAGAAAATAACGATTTGACAGAAGTTTTTCTATCATTTGTCTAATTTTCATTTAGTACCTCCATGTAAATCTTTTCTAACTCCTTCGCACAATTTTTTGAGTCATATTTATTATTTGTAATTTTAAGATATTCATATTCTCGTTTACTACGACTTTTTATTTCGTTTTCAATTTCCTTAACCCATTGATTATAATTGTCTAGATTCAAAAAGATGCATTTATCAGTTATTTTTGCTTCTCTTGGGACTTCTTTAGAGCATAGTGTTGTTAATCCAGATATTTGCGCTTCTACAGCAGCAATCCCTAAACCTTCAAATAGCGATGGGAAAATGAATATATCCATCACATTTAATATTTTGTTAACGTCATTTCGCTTTTTTAATAGAATAGTTGACTCAAGCAGATTTTTTTCTTTTAATGACGATAGTATTTCTCCTTCTAGCTCACCATCGCCTATTAGCAGTAATTTTACATTGTTATGAGACATTCTTATTTTTTCAAATAATTCTATTATAAATTTGTGATTTTTCTCCGCTGATAATCTGCCAACGTGTCCAATAACAAAATCATCTTGGTATATCTTCAACAATTTTCTATATTTAGTTCTTAGGCTATCATTATATTTAAATCTTTCTATATCTATTCCATTATTGATAATTGCAAATCTATCACTATTTACTATGTTATCTAAAAATCTAAATCTTCCCGCATCGTTTGAACAAGCAAAAAAATAATCCGCAAATTTAAAATCTCTAAAGAATAAAAGACTAGCTAATTTATGTTTAAAATTATTAATCCCTGTTGCATGTGAATGTAATATTACTTTTGCAGACGAATACCGTTTTATTATTTTCGCACCTTTTGCAAGCGCAAAAGTGCTACCTGAATTGATATGAACTAGGTCATAATTGTTGTTTTTAATAATATTCTTTATTCCTTTTATATAATTGCTTTTTCTTTTTTTAGTATAAAATTCATAGCTATCAAATAGAATTTTATTATTATTTTCTTTAAGAATTTTCTGGATTTCATTATTATCACATTTATAAGGGGTATAAAAATCAATACTAAATTTATTTTTGTTTATTTGCTTATACATGTTCGTTGCAAATGCCTCTTGTCCACCATAAGAAAATGGTTCAGCAAATACATATAGTATCTTTATCTTACTCATATTTTACTTCCTATCTAGATATTCAATTTTAGGTCTAAATTTTATTCCTTTTATTGATGCAGTTATAATTATCTTTATACGTTCTATTCTCTTGCTTTTACTATTGAAAACTATTTTTAAAATATTATAGTTAACTTTTGCAAATTGTCTTATTCTTCCTTTAAGTCCATTTTCTCTAGCTATTACACATTCATTCCTATATGCATAATTATATCTTGCTAATCTTTCTGGGATATCAATTGCAATGTTGGAACCAACGTTTGTGGCTGTTTTATGAACGACAACGCTGTTATTGATAACGTAGTTATTATATTTCTTTGTTATGCGGTTTGAATATTCTACATCATCGCCCCAAATGAAGAATTCCTTTATTGGCAAGCCCATTTCTTCGACAACCTTAGTTTTCACAAAAAAAGATACAAAACTTGCATGATATGTTTTATATATACCAAGTCTATACAATTCTTTGTTTTTCTTATAATCTTTAGTGAACTTCTGCTGGTTCATATTACAAGATGTGTTGTCTGTCCACAATACTTTGCTAGACAAAAAGCCAAAATCATTATTTAATATTTCTTTTGCTTCGAGTAATCTGGTTAACGAATCTTTTTGCACAATGCAATCATCGTCCATCAGCCACATATAATCGCAACCCAACTCATAGGCTTTTTTCATGCCAAAATTAAAGCCTCCTGCGCCTCCCAAATTACTTCCTGTATTTTCATAAAAAACATTTTTATTTTTTAATTCTTCTTTGATGTATTCTTTTGTTCCATCAGTTGAGGCATTATCAATTACTAACACTTTACAATTTTTATAATCTTGTGATAGCAATGCATTTATTGCCTCTTTTAATAAAACTTTTCTATTATATGTAACTACTACTGCTATTACTTTATCAAAAACTTTTTCCATATTTTTCGCCCCTAAACTTTGCTTTTAAAAAAGATGTGATTTTCTTCATCCAATTAATATTCTCTATTTCAATAAATGGAACTTCTTCGTAATCTATATTGTTTGTATTAAGATATACGTCTAATAGTAATTCTGAGATACGTCCAAAAAATCTAGCATGAAAAGAATCATACTTTGTAACGTCTATCTTTTTTTCAAGTTCAAAAAGAATAGCAAATAACCATTCACAATAATCAGATAAGATTTCTTTTTTCATTATAAACATATTAAACATGTGAGCTGATTTTCTTCTTTTTAGTCTTAAAAATTCATCATAATATTTTGGGTATTTTTCTTGAATGATCTTTCCTGTTAAGTCTAGTGGCTCTATATACATTGTATGTTTGTAATGATCATATAAATTTTCTATATAATAATTTCTTTTTTTAGGTAATATTACATCTGTTTTAGAAAGAATTTCACTCGCTTCTTTTAGACTTAGAACTTTTTGGAGTGTCTCTTCTATGTTTTTCTTCTTACCTTTTTTGATTGCTAAATGTCTTCTATAATGAACTAGTCCTATATAATCACAATCCAGATTTTTCCAAGCCCAATATAGTCCTGTTAATTCGCAAAAGTATGGATTTTTTAGTGATATATTATCTTTAGTATTATCTTTTGTATATCCTAAATCCTTTTTACCTTCTGCTCCAACATGGAGGGGTAAATACATTTTATCAACAGGCATCTTATATTCTTTATGAGTCGCTACTATCACTTTAATATCTTTCATAGTTTTCTCCAATCTTTTATTACCTTTATTTTATCATAAATCATATATTTTGCCAAAAAAAATACAAACTATCATGAAATTTGTATTTCTTTTCCTTTAATAAACAAAGCTATCCAAGTACTTCCATCACTTACTTCAATTTCACTACCATCTAGATATGTGTATTTTGTTTGGGTATTTCTTGAATCTTTTTGCCACTTGATTGGAACAGACTTTCCATTAGTAATAAAATATCCAGTCCCACTTCCAGTATCATGTAAATCCCAGTAATGATTATCACTACACATCTGATAAGTTATTTCAGTAATTATAATATTTTTGGCAGATACTTGTTTTTTAGTTTCATGATCAAGAGACGGTGTATCATTAAAATTTCTTAAATAAACCTTGTTTTCTTCATCATAAATAAAATGTTCTTTGTTTGATGGTCCATAGTTTAATATTATTTCTCTAGCTAATTTTACGTCTTGCTTTTCATCAAGAATAATATCTTCAGCATTAATTTTAAAAGGTGGTTTAACATCTGTTTCTTGACTATATTTGTTACCATATTCTTTTAGTTTGTTTAATGTTGTATAAACAGTATGCTCTGTTGCTAAATTTTCTTTGTTATCTCTCCAAAATGGTCCAGAATGAACCATACCGTTTATGTAGTCTATTTTGTTAGTTTGAAGTTCATCTTTAGCATAATGACTCCATCCAAATCCAACCATAACAGCGTTATTTTCATGAGCATAATCGATAAAGTTATGTCTAACACTTCTTATTGTTCCAATGGTGATGTCTTTATCTGTCTTATATAATGCCATAAGTCTTGATGTGTTACCTTCAGTTGGAAACTCGTATATTAAATAAGCACCTTGCAATCCTTCTTGCACTTTAACTGCAACAGGGGTATTATTAATTACAATTGCATATGGTCTTATTTTTGAATCCATATCAATAATATCAACTATTTTTTCTTCTATTATTGGTTCTTCTGTTTTTTCTTCTATCGTATTATCTTCTATTTGCTTTTCACTCTTTGATAATACAAAAGCAACTATTCCTCCAAGTAAAAAAAGCAATAAAATAGATAAAACAATGATTTTTCCTTTTTTTGATAGTTTCACATTGCTCCATCTCCTTTTATCACTGCTCTTATAGTTCTAAATAGTATCATTATATCGAAGCGAATAGAATATCTTTTAGAGTATTCTTGTTCAAGTTCAAGACGTCTTTTAAAAGATAAGTCACTTCTTCCACTAACTTGCCATAGTCCTGTAATACCCGGTTTTGTCTTAACAATATCATCATAATATTTTCCCATATCTTTTTTTTCTTTAACAAGATAGGGTCTATTGCCAATTAAACTCATATTACCTAAAAATATATTAATAAACTGAGGCATCTCATCTAAAGAATATCTTCTAAGAAAAACGCCTGCTTTAGTAATTCTTGGGTCATTTTTCAATTTTTTATTTTCTTGGTATTCTTTAGCCATAACTTTGTTTTCTTTTAACAATTTATCTAGAACTTCATCGGCATTTGGAATCATAGTTCTAAACTTATAGAATCTAAAAACTTTACCATTTTTGCCTATTCTATCTTGGGTATAAAAAATACTGTGAAAATCTCCAGTAAAAATATATAATAGTTTAATTACTATTGCCAAAGGTAGCAAAAAAAACATTCCTATTATACTGCATATTAAGTCAAATACCCTTTTGACAAACAAATACATTGCCTTTTTAATTGTTAAGGCATTTTCTGCTGCTCTTTGCATAGCATCATCTTTATCCATCTATACTCACCCTATACATTCTATTTTATATATATGCGAAATAACTGCACGTTTCGTATCTGTATTATAGCATTTTCAATACTTTACGTCAATTTATGCAGCCAAAAAAAGAGTTCTTTGGCTCTTTCTTTACACTTTCAACTTGATATTTAAAGTTTCTTTTTGAGGATCAAATATGGTATCTTTGGCAATACTTACACTTTCTACCTTGCCATATCCTTCTAATTTATATTTTAAACCAATAAAATTACAAAAACTTATTATTTCACTTGTACTCCACGATACAACATCTGGCATAGCAATTTCTTTTGAACTAGTTTGCAAGAATATTTTAGATCCCTTTAATACTCTAATTCCTCTTAAAGGATATTGATTAGTGATATATTCACCATTTCCAACCACGATTGGAACTAAACCTAATTTAGTTAATTTATCTGTTGTTTCTTTAGTATTTGTAGAAATATACTGGTCTATATCTATTATCATAGATGAATCCATGTCACTCTTTTGATTAGAAACTGTTAGAATAGATGCTACATCTTGAATTGTTGTAGAAACCATAGAAGAAAGTTCTGCACTTGTACCTACAAACTCCTTAGTAGCAAAGTAAAATACATATTCTGGATTTTCATAAGGAAATAAGCCTAGGAAGGATTTAATATAATCATATTCCCCAGTTAAGTATCCTCCATTTGGGCTCGCTATTTGAGCTGTTCCAGTTTTACCGACAATTGAGACATTAGTTGGACTATAAGCTTTATTATATTCAAAGCCATTATATACAACATCATGTAATAGTTCTTTCATAGCAAGGGTATTTTCTTTGGTGGCAATTCTACCAGCTTCTTGTCTTTTAGCTTCCATTGTTACTTTTCCAGTTGAATCGACTACTTTGGAGACTATATATGGTTTTACCATAACTCCATCATTAGCGATAAAAGACATCGCTTGCAATAGCTGAACAGGTGTCACTAAAACTCCTTGCCCAAAAGAAGCATTAGCTACTTCTGATTCGTATGTTAAATCTACTATTCCTTCTGCTTCGCCTGGTAAAGTTATTTTTGTTTTTTTACCAAATCCGCATTTGTTATAAAAATCATTTAATTTAGCAGCACCAAGTGCAAGTCCTAGTTTTGTTGCGGCAACATTTGATGAGTATGCAAATCCTTTGTCATAAGTAATTGTTCCCCATCCTACATTATTAAAGTCTTTGATTTTGGTTCCATCACTTAGAGGAAGAGTTCCAGACATATAAGTATCTTGTCCTTTATATATTCCTTCTTCCATAGCTGCTAGCCAAGAGAAGGTTTTCATCGTACTTCCTGGTTCAAATTGATAACCCACCAAAGGATTTAAATAATTTGTTAAATTATCAAGTGTATTAGGATTGAAATTTGGATTAGTTGCAGCACCGACAATCGCTCCTGTTTTGGCATTCATCACGACAAACATAGCCCAATCTAATTTTTTACCTTTAGAGAACTTTGTAATTGAGTTTTCTAAAGAATTTTGTACATCACTATCAATTGATAAATAAACATCACTTCCAGGAACGGCATCCTCTCTTATTTCATTAGAATTGGCCATTTTATAACCATAGGCATCTTGTTGGTATTCAACATATCCATCATGCCCTTTTAATTCATTATTAAAATATGCTTCTATGCCCATTTCGCCATTTATTTCGCCAGCATCATTACTTCTAGCATATCCTAAAATATAAGAAGCCCACGAAGAATTTATATATTGTCTTTTTTTAGATTGAGTTACAAATTCAATACCAGGAAGATCAAGTGACAAAATAGCTTGTCTTTCTTCTTCACTTATTCTTCCCCAGTTTCCTAGCTCTACTTGATACCTATCATAAGAAAAATATTCTATTAAATCATTCTTACATTTTTCTTTATTTTTTTCATCGTTTGCTAAAACTTCGCATAGTTTAGTTGCTGTTCCTTCTTTGTCAACAACATGTTTAGGATGTTTTTCATCTACTGTTCTAGTTGGTGATAATATGGCTATAACACGGTAGGAGTTTGCGTTTTTAGCAAGACTTACTCCATCGACATCATAAATAATACCTCTACTAGCATATAAGACTTCTCTTGTTGTATTTCTAGAGTCAGCAAACTCTCTTAGATTTATTCCGTCTACATCTTGACTTAAAACAACATAACTTAATTTAGCAATAATAGCACAGAAAAAAAGACCAACAATGAACATAGTTAGTTTAACATTTATATGTACCTTCCGTTGTTTCATTCTTGGCTTTTTCATTTTAAAATCTCACCTACTCATGAATACTTTTAATATTACTATTATTATAAGATAATCCTTTCTCGGTTGCAACCTCTTCTATTTTATCAAGAGAAGCTAATTCATCTACTTGCATACTTAAAGATTCATTGACTTCTTCTTGATTTTTGATTTCATTTTTCATTTTTTCAAGGGCAATATTGGTTTCTGATAGTACAGCTTTTGTTAATACTGTAGCAATTGGAAAAGCAATTAAAGCAAATACGATTAAAATAGATACAAATTTTTCTCCTTTAATTCTTACTTTGGTATTTTTCCTTTTTTTCATCTTTATCATACCCTTTCTATAATTCTTAGCTTTGCTGAAGCACTCCTTGAATTTTCTTGCAATTCTTTTTTACTTGGAAGAATTGGCTTTTTATTAATCATTTTACAAAGTGGCTTATATTCTTCAGGAATTTCTGGCAAGCCCTTTACTAATTCATTTACTTCACTAAAACTTTTAAATGTGTTTTTGACAATTCGATCTTCTAAAGAGTGAAATGTTACGACAACTATTCTTCCGCCTTTATTTAGAAGTGACACTGCATCAGGTAATACAGTTTCTAAATCACTTAATTCGTTGTTAACACATATTCTAATTGCTTGGAAGATATTTCGCTCAGGATGCGTTTTAAAATAGTAATTTGCTCCCACTCCACTTTGAATTGCTTCACATAGTTCTTTTGTGGTTTCGATTCTTTTTTCTTTTCTTTTCTCAACAATTGCTTTAGCAATAAACGCACTTTTCTTTTCTTCTCCGTATTTAAAGAAGATATCCTTTAATTTTTCATAAGAATAGTCATTTACAACATCTTCAGCTGTTAATTTATCTTCCTGATTCATTCTCATATCTAGTTTTTCATCTCTCATGAAACTAAATCCTCTGTTTTCATCTAACTGAGGAGAAGATACACCAAGGTCAAATAGAATTGCATCTACTTTAGTAATGCCTAAATCTTCTAGTTTTTCTTTCATATGAACAAAGTCACTATGAATAAGTGTATAGTTATTACTAATCCCACTTAATACTTCCTCGGAATATTTTAAAGCTTCTTTGTCACGATCGAAGGCGAAGAGATGTCCCCTTTTTATTCTTTTTAATATTTCTTTAGAATCTCCCGCATAGCCTAGTGTAGCATCTACTACTATACTTGAATCATTTAAATTTAGTCCTTCAATTGATTCTTGTTTTAATACTGTATAATGTTTCATAAATTCACATCCATAAACAAGTTTTCTGCTACAGCATCTAAGTTTTCTTCGTTATCGCTTAAAAACTTATCCCAAGCATCTTTGTCCCATATTTCAATACGGTCATTTACGCCGGCAATTACGCATTCTTTAGTAAGTCCGGCGTAAGTAACTAATGGGGAGGACACGCAAGTTCGACCTGACTTGTCAAACTCACACTCAGTGGCACCAGAGAAAAAACTACGGATAAAAGTTCTGGCATCTTTCTTAGTAAAAGGTAGAGTACTCATTTTATTTACTAAGGTATTCCAATCATCCATGGTATAGACGTATAAACACTTTTCGATTCCTCTTGCAATTATAAAGGTATCTCCAAGTAATTCACGAAACTTAGAAGGAAGTACGATACGTCCTTTTTCATCAATATTGTGATGATATTCACCCATGAACATATGATATCCCCCACTTTCTTCCACACTTTACCACTGTCTACCATTATAATACAGGAAACATACCCTTTTGTAAATAGCAGAAGAAAAAAAACACAATAAAAAAAGTCAACTTTACATAAAAGTTGACACATCTTAAATGATTAGGATAATTTTTGAATTTGTTCTTTTGATAAGCCAGTTACTCTGGCAATAAAATCATAATCATTTGTTTCCAATAACATTCGTCTAGCATTTTCTTCTTTGTTTTTCTCAGCACCTTCGTTCCTACCTTGTTCAAGATACTTTTCTTCAAATCGTTTCCTATCGCCAAACAAATCCATTGCCTTTTTACCATACAAGAAATCTTCTATCTCTGAAGCCATATCCATAAGTTCCTCATCTCCTTCTGCTTCTTTTTTTAATTCATCTACATTCTTAGCATTCATCATCAATATCAATCTCCTAAATCTAGTATTTTCATTATAGCATTTGCTTTTTACCTTATCAACTTGGACAAGATAGATTTGAAAGTCATCTCTATGATAATACTTTTTATGATTATTTAAAATATGAAATCCATCTAATAAT
>OCTW013427822.1_pt1 | contig 37719 bp, 25 predicted proteins | sample 1539671 | NCBI WGS metagenome assembly OCTW01 (sample SAMN02144230, study PRJEB22623) | gut metagenome | biome: sheep rumen | host: Ovis aries | place: New Zealand
ATCCCGCAGGGAACGGACCTGTTTCATCTGGCGCATGTATTCCTGCGTTTCGGGGTTGTCGCGAACCGGATCCTCCACAGCATTTTTGTTGTCGATATAGGTGCCGGATTCGGACGGGAGCAAGCAGGACAGCTGCTTCACCTGACGCTCATCGGACAAGGCCTGCCGCACCGGCATGCTGTCGTATTCGACCACATAAATATAGACACTGTCGCGCGAGCATTCGCGGTTCGATGCAAACATGGAGTATTTTCCGTCGTCGGAGTTGATGAACAGGAAATCATCGAACGGCGACGAATACGGGATCCCGAGGTTCATGGGCACATCCCAATCGTGCGTCTCCGGGTTCCAATGCGATACATACAGGTCGTAGCCGCCCATCCCGTACAGTCCGCGGGAGGCGAAATAGAGGGACTTCCCGTCGGCCGACAGCATGGGGAAAACCTCGTCGGACTGGCTCGTCATCTGCTCGTTGATCAGTTCGGGCACCGACCAGAGCGAATCCAGGTCGCGCGTCCGGTAGAGGTTGCGGATGCCATCCTCGTCCATCGCGGAATAATACAGCGTCCGCGCATCCGGATCGATGTACATCGCCCCCCTCCCGAGGGAATCCAGCGGATTGGGACAGGGCCGCCAGGCGCGGTCTTTCAAGGGATAGTACAAGAAGAAATCCTTGCGTGCAAAACGCTGGCGGGCCACCACCACGGGCTGGCTGCAATAATCCATCATGCGCAAGGCGTTCTGGCCCAGCAGGAGGCTGTCTTGATAGGGCCCGGACAGGGTGGAATCGCACAGTCGAAGGGCCTCCCGATAGGCATTCACCGACTCGGCAAAGGCATAGGCCCGGCGGAGAGAATCGCCACGGACCAACAGGCGCGGAGCCGTCCAGACGGGCCGGGCGGGCAGGGTATCGTCCGGACTTCCGGAAACAAGGGGAGAATCGGCGGCCTCGTTGAGGGGCTCTCCGAAGAAAGCCGGAAGAGTGCGGAGGGTGTCTTTCCGTCCGCGCATCACCTTTTGCAGGGAATCCATCCGGGACCGGATCCGGTCAGATTGGCGAAGCGTATCCGGAACCGTTTGGGCAACCAGGGGCAACACGCCCGCCAAAAGGGCTGCAACCGCGGCTGCAAACCGATGTATTCTTGTTTCTGTCATCCCTTCCGATGCTTGATTGTAACTGCAAAAATAGCAAATTACTCGCAGAAAATTTCGTTACTCGGAAAAAAATAGTAATTTTGTACCCTATTTTGCCCTCATAGGCAAAGTGAAAGAATTAAAATAATTTAAAAATATAACAAAATGCAAAGCAAAGGTGCTATCAAACTTGTAGCGATTCTGCTGGCCATCGCCTGCCTCTGGCAGCTTTCTTTCACGGCCGTAACGGCCCTTCAGGAGAAGAAAGCCGCCAACTACGCAGAGAAGGCTGCCCTCGCGGCCCAGAGCAGTGCTGCATTCAGCAAGGTTCCCGAAGCGGAGCAGGCTTACTACCTGGATTCCATCCGCAAGGAGCAGAACCGTGTTTACATTGATTCCATTTCCAACGAGAAAGTTTACCTCGGCTACACCTTCAAGGATGTCAAAGCCAAGGAAATCAACCTCGGTCTGGACCTCAAAGGCGGTATGAACGTGATGCTGCAGGTGCAGCTCAAGGACCTTGTGAAGGCCATCGCGGGCGGCAATTCCACCCCGGCTTTCCTCCAGGCCCTCGACCTGGCCACCGAGCGCAGCGTCTCTTCCCGCGAGGACTACATCAGCCTGTTCGCACAGGCTTGGAAGGAAGTCGGCGGCGGCCAGCGCCTCTCCCAGGTGTTCGGTACGTATGAAATGCGCGACAAAATCAAACCGGAATCCACCGACGATCAGGTTATCGACGTAATCCGCAGCGAGGCCGAAAGCGCCATTTCCAACTCCTTCAACGTCCTCCGCAACCGTATCGACCGCTTCGGTGTCACCCAGCCTTCTATCCAGAAACTGGGCAACAGCGGCCGCATCCTCGTGGAACTTCCGGGTGTGAAAGAGCCGGAGCGTGTCCGCAAACTCCTCCAGGGAACGGCTTCCCTCGAGTTCTGGCCCACCTTCCAGTATCAGGAACTGCAGCAGTACCTCACCGAGGCCAACGCCAAACTCGCCGAAATCCTCGCCGATGAGACGGAGGAAGCCGTCGAAGCTCCCGCCGCCCCGGCCGCTGCCGATTCCCTCCTGACCGCGGAACTCAACCAGGAGAACACCGCCGAAATGGAAGCCTATCGCAAGCAGAATCCGCTGTTCGCCGTCCTGCAGCCTTCGGGTTGGAACGGCAACGCCTGCATCGGTTTCGCCGCCGGCGTAGATACCGCCAAGGTGAACAAGTACCTGCGCATGCCGCAGATTGCCGAAATCTTCCCGGCTGAATTCATCCCGATGTGGTCCGTGAAACCGACGGATTATATCAAGAACAGCAACCTGTACGAACTGGTGGCCATCAAGTCCACCTCCCGTGACGGCCTGGCCCCGCTGGACGGCGGTGCCGTGACCGACGCCCGCGTGGATACCGACGGTACCAAGGGCAACGGTTCCCCGTACGTTTCCATGACCATGAACGCCGAAGGTGCCAACACCTGGGCCCGCCTGACCAAGGACAACCTCAAACGCCAGGTTGCCATCGTGCTGGACGGCATGGTCTATTCTTATCCGACGGTTCAGAGCGAAATCACCGGCGGTAACTCCCAGATTACCGGCAACTTCACCATGGAAGACTGCCAGGACCTCGCCAACGTGCTGAAGTCCGGTAAGCTTCCCGCCCCTGCTACCATCATCCAGGAGCAGGTCGTAGGTCCTTCCCTCGGTGCAGAATCCATTCGCAGCGGTATGATTTCGTTCATCATCGCCTTCATCCTGGTGCTCATCTACATGGTGCTCTTCTACCGGGGTGCCGGCGTCGCGGCCGACATCGCCCTGCTGTGCAACGTCCTCTTCCTCTTCGGTACCCTCGTATCGTTCGGTGCCGTCCTTACCCTGCCGGGTATCGCCGGTTTGGTTTTGACCATGGGTATGGCTGTGGATGCGAACGTTATTATTTATGAACGCGTGAAGGAAGAGCTTGCTTCGGGCAAGGGTCTTGGAAAGGCCATCGCCGACGGTTACAGCAACGCTTTCTCCGCCATCTTCGACGGCCAGGTGACCACCCTCCTTACCGGTATCGTTCTCTTCGTGTTCGGTTCCGGTCCGGTCCAGGGCTTTGCCACCACCCTCATCATCGGTATCATCACCTCCGTGATTACGTCCATCTTCATCACCCGCCTTATCTTCGAGGCCCGCGTGGCAAGAGGCAAGAACGTCACCTTCGAGAGTGCCGCTACCAAGAACTTCCTGAAGAACACCAATGTCGACTTCATCGGCAAGAAGAAGATTTCCTACGTTCTTTCGGGCGCCCTGATCCTGATCTCCCTCGTTTCCATCTTCACCAAGGGCTTTACCTACGGTGTCGATTTCACGGGAGGCCGTACCTACGTGATCCGTTTTGACCAGCCGGTTACCGCCGAAGCCATCCGCGAAGCTGCCGTCGTCGAGTTCGACGGTGCCGTGGAGGTGAAGCAGTTCGGTGGCGAGAGCCAGATGAAGGTGACCACCCAGTACAAGAACGATCAGGAATCTACCGATGTGGATGCCGAAGTCGAGAGCAAACTCTACAACGCCGTCAAGGGCTTCTTCGCCGAGGGTATCACCCTGGACGAGTTCCGTTCCACCCTGGACAACCCGAACGGTATCATTTCCTCTGACAAGGTGGGTCCGACCATTGCAAACGACATGAAACGCGATGCCATCATCGCCGTGCTCCTGTCCCTGCTGGTTATCTTCGGTTACATCGCCCTCCGGTTCAAAGGCTGGACCTGGGGTCTGGGTGGCGTCGTTTCCCTCGCCCACACGGCCATCATCGTGATCGGCTTCTTCTCGCTGTTCAGCGGAATCCTGCCCTTCAACCTGGACGTGGACCAGACCTTCATCGCCGCTATCCTGACCATCATCGGTTACGCCATCAACGATAACGTGGTTATCTTCGACCGTATCCGTGAAATGGTGGGCCTGCATCCGAAGGCCGAATTCAAGGAGACCGTCAACAAGGCCCTCAACGCGACCCTCACCCGTACGGTGAACACGTCCGCGACCACCCTGGTGACCATGCTCGCCATTGCCATCTTCGGTGGTGAGAGCATCCGCGGTCTTTCCGTAGCCCTCTGCCTGGGTGTCGTCATCGGTACCTACGCTTCCATCATGATCGGTACCCCGATTATGTATGATGCCACCGTTGCCGCCGCCAAGCGGAAAGCTGAAAAGAAGTAAGACAACCCAACCAAGATAAAGGCCGGGTTGCTTTTCGCAGCCCGGTCTTTTTATTATAAACCGCCATCATGAGACTTTCCTGGATTCACCTATCCACGCTGATCCTGACCATAGCCCTGGGGCTTCCGCTCCAGGCTCAGATTTCCATCACCGGAACCGATCCGGCCCAGGTCCAGTGGAATACCTTTCAGACCAAGCATTACCAACTCATTTACGCAGCCGGAAGCGATTCCCTGGCCCGGGTGTATGGCCATCTGCTGGAAAAATGGTATCCGGCCACCGGCGCATCCGTCGGCTACCTTCCCGGAGAAAAATACAAGAAAGTCTCTCCTGTCATCCTGCATCCCTACCTGGCCCGGTCCAATGGTTCCGTGGTCCTGGCCCCGCGCCGCATGGACCTGTACACGGTCTATGACGCAAACAATCCCATCCCGATGCCCTGGGAACTCAATCTGGCCATCCATGAGGGACGCCACCTGGCCCAGCTGCAATTTGGCCGCGACGGGGTCTTCAAAGGATTCCATTACCTTTTCGGAGAAATGTTTGCCGGTGCCATGAGCGGGGTCTATCCCTCCCTGCACCTGCTGGAAGGCGATGCCGTGGTGGCCGAAACGGCCCTTACCGCTTCCGGAAGGGGCCGCACCCACGATTTCCTGGCCTGGTACCGGATGAGCCTCGACCAGGGAGACCGGCGTGGCTGGTACCAGTGGCGGTACGGTTCCTTCAACCGCTACACCCCCGACTATTATACCGTCGGCTATCTGACCGTGGCGGGCATGCGCGTGTTCTATGACGATCCGCTGTTCATGAAACGCTATTTCCAAAGCGTAACCACCCGGCCCCTGCGGTTCGGGAATCTCCAAAGAACCATGCGGGAAAAGTCCGGAAAGCCTTTCCGGGAAACCTGGAACGAGATTTTGGACCGCCAGCACGAAATCTGGGCCCGCGAGGATTCGCTCCGCGCTCCCTTTACCCCCGAAACGCCCCTGCTGAAGCCGAAAAAACGCTATGCCGACTACAGCGGACCCGTTGACGGCTGGGTGATCAAACGCTCGCTGTTCAATCCCACCCAGCTGGTAAAATTGCAGCCCGATAACCGGGAAATGATCCATCAGTCCTTTTCTCCGACCACCTCCAAACTGGTCAAGGCCGGCGACCGGCTCTACTGGAGCGAGATTATTCCGGATGCCCGCTGGTCCCTGAAGCAGACCTCGCGCATCTGCATGATGTCCGGCGATGTCATCCAAAAAATTACCAAAAAAGGTCGATTCTACAACCCGTCCGTTTCGGACGATCTGCAACTGCTGGCGGCAACGGAGTATCCGCTGGAAGGGGGCAGCCGCATCGTGCTGTTCCAGACCGGCTCGCGCGAACCCGTTCGCACGCTCGCCATCCCCGACGGGCTACAGGTGACCGAAACGGCCTGGCTGGGCGATTCGCTGGCGTTCACGGCCCTGTCGGAGGAAGGAAGCGGCCTGTACCGCCTGCCTGCGACGGGCGGAAAGATCGAAACCCTCCTTCCTCCCATCCCGGTAAAAATCAATCATTTGCGATCCTCCAACGACGCGCTCACCTTTACCTCCGACCACAATGGCGTAAACAACATCTACCACTTCTCCCCCGCTGACGGAACCCTTCTCCAGCTGACCGAAAGCCACTACGGCGCCACCGATGCCACCCTGGAAGACAGCACCCTGGTTTATACCGCCCTCACACCTTCCGGTCATCGTCCCGTCTCCACGCCGAAACGCGACCTGCTGTACAAGGAAGTCTGCTGGGAAAATTATCACCGCTATCCGGTAGCGGAGGCCCTGAGCGCCCAGGAAGCCGCGCTGGGCGCCCTTCCCATCGAACCCGGCGAACCGCAGCCGGCCGAACAGTATATCAAAGCGGATCACCTGTTCCGCTTCCATTCCTGGGCACCCCTGTATTTTGATTACGACAAGATTGCCGAAGCCAGTTTCGAGACCACCACGCAGGAAGCGAAATTCGGCATAACCGGCCTTTTCCAGAACGACCTCGGCACTTTCTACGGCACGGCAGGACTGGCCTATGGCAAAGGAGACGACGGCTGGCGGCCTTCCGCCCACCTTCACCTCACCCTTGCGGCCTGGTATCCCGTTTTCGAATTGACCCTGCACGCCAACGAACGGCTTAACCACACTTACCGTGCCTTCATCGTTAAATCCCGTACCGGAAAGACCATCGGCTCGGGTATTGAATTGCTGAAGGAGTCCAATCCCTTGTTGGATGCATCCATCCAGACGTACCTTCCCCTGACGTCCTCTTCAAACGGATGGAACTACGGCTTCATCCCGCGCATGAAGTTTAACATCACCTCCGACATGTTCTACACCGGCTATGCCTACTATGCCGAGAAGATCGACCCTTCCGGTCAGAAGGAAAACGAACTGATTTCGGTGCAACAAGGCAATGACGTTACGCCGGTCGTCCTGGATATTTCCGCCCGGGCCTACACATATCAAAAAACGGCCGAGCGTGCCGTCTTTCCGCGGAGCGGTGTGGGCGTGGAGGCAGGTTACCGCCATGTCTTCCAAGGAAGGGTTGCCGTTACGCCGACCCTCTATTTATATGGTTACGGTTATCTGCCGGGCCTGGGACCGGGTCAGGGATTGCGATTGAGCGCCCTGTGGCAACACAAGTTTTTCCCGACCTTTGGGAATACCCTCTTCTCCAACAACTGGATCGTCTCCAAGACAAGAGGCCTGGCAGACAGTTCCATCTCTTCCTTACTGGGCCTGTATTCGCCTGACCAGTGCAGATTTACCGCGGACTATGCCATCCCCTTCCTGCGGCTCGACTGCAGCGCCTTTTCGCCGCTGGTGTACCTGCGCAACCTGGAACTCATTCCGTTTGCCGACCTGAACCTCTTCCGCTATCGGGAGGGCCTGAAAACCGGATCCGTGAAGGCTCCCGACCAGGATGTCCTCTGGTGCGCCGGTGCCGACCTCAACCTGAAACTAGGCAATTTCTTCTGGCTTCCCTACGAAACGACGCTGGGAATCCGCGTGGCGTGGAACAACGGGAAAGACCTGACCTTCCTGAAGGCGGCCGGTGTCACCCACGTGGACGACGTCTATGTTGGCTTGATGTTCAGCACGAACTTTTAGCCGCAAGCGCCACAATGCGCTGGTGCAGGGCCTGTGCAAGGGCCTGCTTCCCTTCCCGGGAAGGCAGGGAGCTGTCGTATCGGACCGGGTCGCCGATACGGAATGCCCGGTCTTTGCGATCGCAGTACAGCGGATAGAACAGGAGTTCCTGGCCGGTCTGGTCATAGTACATCTTGCCCAGGTGGGCGAATCCCGTAAAGAATTCCCGCAATTCATCGGCCCCCTCGTCCTGCGAACCCACGCCGCTGCGCGTACGGGCACCGGGACGTTCCGGGAAAATAAGCAGGTTATCGCCCTCTTCCAGGGCCGTGATGCTGTCGGTAAAGGTCTTCAACAGATCACGAGAGGTTCCCCGAACCACCGGAATGGGATAGAAAGCGCTCATCAGGGTGCTGACAATGGCCGCCGCCTGGCTGATGATCCACATCCCCAGACGCTTGCCCGTGACTTTGAGGAAGCCCGGGAACGACCAGGCGATCTCTTCCGTGGCCGATTGACGGGAGAGCATGACGTCGTGTATCCAGGGCCGGAAATAGGTGGGCAGATAAATGGTTGCCGCCACCGGCCCGTACATAAAACCGTGGTTGCATACGAAGACCGACGGGTACTCGTCCTTGCGAAGCTTCTCCAGACCGGAAACCCGAAGCCGGAGGAAGGGGCGCAGGAAGAAGCACACCAGACGAGCCGATGCACGGATGCGGTATTTCCGGACCAACATCTTCTGCAAACTCTCCCGGACACGCTCCTTGCGGGTACGGCTGTCGATAAACAGCATCAGTTTTTCGCGGTTGCGTTTATCCAGCGGATGCACCAGGGCAAAGACCAACGCCACCAGCATAAAGCCGACCGGCAACAGAAGGAGGGCGTTTTCCGGCCAGGAAAGGTGCCCGCCCGGCTCGATGTCCGGCGGCAGGAAGGTTCCCAGGGCCACGATCACCAGCATGATAGAGGACGAAACGATATAGGCCACCGTGGATGAGATGATGTTGCTCACCTTCAGTTCTTTTACGCCCAGATCATCCGTCACTTCCCCGATGGCCGCGAAATCCCGTTGGAATCGCCGGACAGATGCCGTCAAAAGGGCCACGCCGCTCCCCCAGACCGTCGCCCACAGGAAAACGCCCTGCGGTGTCCGCGTCCGGGACACGAACAGGAAGCCCACCACCCAAAATACGGCACCCAGAATAAACCCGGAAAGTCCGGTGGTCCAGCGCTGGCGGCGGATCAGGTAGGTCCCCACTTCCAGGATAACGTTCACGAATGCCAGCCAAACCACCATATAAAGATAAGTCCGATAGGAAAAGTCCGGCCCGAAAATCAGTACGCCCAACAGGAAACACATCATCACGCCCAAATCCATGGCAATGGTGGCGTAGAGGTTCATGTTGGTGAAAATCTGGTACGAGGATACCTGTTCGAAGCGGTTTTCCAGCGGACCGCGCAGGATTCGGTCTGGGAAAACGAGGCGGATAATGCCCGTGAGCACCGTCAAGCCGGCCAGCAGACAGAATTCTTCCTGCGATGCCACCCGCCAAAACAGGACAAGGCAAAGGGTATTGAACAAGATCTGTACCAGGATCAGGAAAAACCACAGGCGCACCTTTCCCACGGTCTTGTCATACAGGGCCATGGAGCACAGGGCGTCCCGCATGATGATCAGCATCACCGTCAGGGATGCCAGGCCGGCCGCCGGAGCATCGGCTACATAGGGATACAGGAAGGCCAGTGCCAGGCCCGCCGCCGCCACCAGCATCAACAGCAGGACCGATGTATAACTGGCTCCGTTGGCATGCCGCAACTTGGAAATATTGCAGAACAGATAGGTCTTGACAATATTGGCAAACAGGAAAACGGCGGCCCCGAAAAAGGGGTTCCCGGTAAAGGCATGCCCGACGGCCATCGCCAAAAGGAGTTCAAGGAAGCTGCGCATGGGTCTTTATCGGAAAAAACGGGCAATCCAATCCTGGTCGATCTGGGCAAAACCCTTGTCGGGATGCACGGCGGGATTGCGCTGCAAAATGCCCCGGCAGTCTTCATAAACATGGAAACCCGTGCGGGCGCCATGCATCTGCCCGTCCTTCGGATACGAAAAGAGCAGTTCATTGTCGGCCCCGTCCAGGCGGAGGAACTTCAGGGCGATATCGGCCAGCGAGCGATCCTTTTCCGCCAGTTCCATGCGGGTAACATATTTACACATCTCCATCACGGTATCTTCCAGTCCGGCATCGAACAGGTTTACCTTCTCAATCAGTGACCCCACATCCTTCACCCGCCGGAGGGTATAGCCGTCCAGGCTGTCCAGCGTGGCGGCGACGGAAGCCGTCTCGGGAACGGGTCCGTCCGGGAGGAGCCAGATCATCAGCCGCTCCTGCGGATCGTGATACAGACAGGCATACCGGGCCAGGTTGGCCGTTCCGCAATGCGGGCATTCCCACACGAACAGGGAACCGTCCTTTACGGAAGCCTTCAGCGCGGGTTCCTGCATCGCATTGATGCTGGAATGGAGGGAGATTTCGTGCAGTTCCCCGCAGTGGGAACAACGCATCTGGGCTTTACCGGTCATGCTTTTCTCCGTTTTTGCGGGTGCCGCGGCTGTCTATCCAGACCCACAGCCGGTACATGAGCCAGCCCCAGGCCAGAAACAGCACCACGTGCACCCAATAGGGAACCGAGGTCTGATAAACATCGTCCCGAATCACTTTTTCGTAATCCGGGATATCGGTATAGTAATAGGCTCCCGCCCCGAAATCCAGCCCGTCGGCCAGACCCAGCCGGGCCGCCATGATATAGAGGGCGCACAATATGACAATGACCACCGTCGCGATGGTCACTGCCTTGTATATGCGTCCGGTATCCATCTTTATTTGAAGAGATCCAATGACGGGATGTCAAAGACCACGCCGCTCAACAGGAACCACACTGCGAAGAGCGTCAGGGCAATGTTGAACACCTGACCGATGATGTACAGCCACAGGACCTTGCCACCCTTAAGCGCGGCGCCCAATTCCTTGAAATTGGTGTCCAGGCCGATGCTCGTGAAGGCCAGTACGAAGGCCCAGTTCTTATACTGGTCCAGCACACCATTGATGGCTTTCACCGTTGCGCCATCCGTATTGGGAAGGACGATGAAAGAGGCCACCAGCGAGGCTACGAAAAAGCCAATGATGAACTTCGGGAAGCGCCGCCAGATCTCCGAGGCCCCCACCTTGCTGGCACCGCTGTTCTCTATCCTTGTGGCAAAGAAAACGGCCACGAAGAAGGCGATGAAGCCAATCAGGATGTTCTGGATAGACTTCACCAGGACGGCGGCCTGTTCGGCCTCCGGGCCCAGTGCATTGCCAGCCAGCACCACCGCGCCCGTGGAATCCACCGTACCGCCAATCAGCGCGCCGCCCATCAGCTGGGACATGCCTGCCCAGCGAATGATCATCGGCTCGAACACCATCATCAAAATGGTAAAGATGATGGAAATGGAGATGGCGATGGAAAGGTCATTCTTTTTGGCACCGGAGGCGGCTCCCGTTGCGATGGCGGCGGAAGTACCGCACACGCTCGTGGCCGCAGACAGGGTGATGACCAGGGGTTTATTGTCGATCTTAAACACCTTCGTACCCAGCCACCACATGAAGAGGATCACAATGGGCGTCACGACCCAGGCGATGCCCAGGCCATAAAGACCAAATTTGGCGATGTTCGAAAACAGCACCGAGAAACCCATGATGACCAGGCCGGTCTTGATATAGAACTCGGTCCGGATAGCCGGCTTCAGCCAGTCGGGAACCCCTACTGTATTGGAGATGAGCAGGCCCACGATCAAGGCCCAGAAAGCCCATTCCAGATAACGGTTCAGGGTGAATTCCGCACTGATGAGACGCACCACGATGGCCAGTACAAAGAGTACGACAAAGGCGGGCAGGAACTCCCGAACCTTACCGCCCTGCAGTTTCACACCGGCCGTAAACAGGATGCCCAGCACCAGGAAGGTGCGCAGCAATTTAACCCAAAAGGCAGCGTTCAGCTGTGACAGAAGCGCCTTTTTCTCCGGAACATTCTCCCAAAGATGCCAGGTCGAGAACTTGGCGGCGGCGAAATCGAACGCGCCCGTCAAGACCGCCACGCAACCGAGGGCAATGACGATGAAGCCGATCCAAACGGCCAGCCAGTCCTCTTTTTTCCACAGGTCTGAAAGATTGGACTTACTCATTTTATTTACTGGAATTAACGGGTTTACTGGATTTTGCGGGCACCATCGCTGATGACCACATCATACACCTTCGGTTCGTGGCCGAAACGGGCTGCGAACTGTTCCTTCGCCGCAGCGATAAAGGGTTCGTACAACTCGTCCTTCACCAGGTTGATGGTGCAGCCGCCGAAGCCGCCGCCCATGACACGCGAACCCGTCACATCCATCTTGCGGGCCAGTTTATTGAGGAAATCCAGTTCCTCGCAGCTTACCTCGTACAACTTGCTCATGCCGAAATGGGTCTGATACATCATCTCACCCACGGTCTCGTAGTCTCCGCGCTCGAGGGCATCGCTGACATCCAGCACACGCTGAACCTCGCCGATAACGTACTCCGCCCGCAGGAAATCCTCCTCAGGAATCTCCCCGCGAACCTCGTCCAGCCACTGGCGCTTTGCATCGCTCAGGAATTCAACTTCGGGATGATATTTGCGGATAGCCGCCGCTGCGTTTTCACAGGAAGCGCGGCGCTTGTTGTAGGCGCTCGATGCCAGTTCGTGCTTGACGCAGGAATCAATCAGCACCAGCTTGTACCCCTGCGGATTGAAGGGGAAGTATTTGTACTCCAGCGTCTTGCAGTTGAGACGGATCAGGCTGCCGGCCTTGCCGAACAGGGAGGCGAACTGGTCCATGATACCGCACTTGACCCCGCAGTAGTTGTGTTCCGTAGCCTGGCCGATCTTGGCCAGCTCGAACTTGTCGATGCCGTTCTTGAACAGGTTGTTCAAAGCGAAAGCGAACGTGCTTTCCAGGGCCGCGGAAGAGGAAAGGCCGGCGCCCAGCGGAACGTCGCCCGCGAAGACCGTGCTGAAACCATGCACCTGGCCGCCGCGCTTGATCATCTCCCGGCAAACGCCGAACAGATAGCGGGCCCAGCTCTGGCCGGGTTTGTCTTCCTCGTTCAGGCCAAATTCGCAATACTCGTCATGATGCATCGAATATGCCTGGACCTTCTCCGTTCCGTTCACCATGATTTCCGCCATAATACCCTTATCGATGGCTCCCGGGAACACATAGCCACCATTGTAGTCGGTATGCTCCCCGATCAGATTCACGCGTCCGGCCGATGCGAAAATGGCACCGTCCTGTCCGAACAGGGTCCGGAATTTTTCCTGGATTTTTTCTTTCATTTCCATATTGAAACTCTTTTTATGAAATTCAATCACGTTTATTTCACAAATATAATCATTTCAATCCTATTTTCCATGCCCCTGTCCGCAAAAAGAAACGCCTCCTTGTTGGACCTGGTCCAGCACAAGGGAGGGATAGCAGAGGCGGAGGTGGATGGGCCGGTGATCGGAAACGCCGCCGTTGTAGCGGGGGCCGATGTAGGTGCGGCGGGGTTTCTCGCCACTGTGGGTATTGTCGCGCTCGGTCAGAAAGGGAGGATGGAGGATGGTCATCCGTGCGGCGGAGCCAGGAGAAGCGAGACCAGAAGAAGCAGGAGCGGGAACGTTGGAAAGGAAGAACAGGTCGATCAGCTCCCAACGCCCGTTGAAGCGGATGGTGCCCTCGCCGCGTGCCGCCAGCGGGAGCGCCAGGTTCTCCAGGGCATCCAAGCGCTGAAACAGCGGAGCATCGGCCGTGTCGTTGAAATCGCCCGTGGCGACAATCCGGCTCCAGCCGGCAGCCCGGAGGGAATCGCAGAGCTCGCGGAGACGGTCCACCGCCGACTCGCGCCGCCACGCTGATGACGCACCCCCGTACTTCGACGGATGGTGGTTCACCAGAATCGCCCACCGGTCGACCGCGGGAGCCGGGGCGGCGCGGCGTTGCAGCTGCACCAGCAGGATGTCCCGCGTGGGAAGGACGGCCCCATCCGGCCCGAAAACGTGACACGCACGGGTGCAGACGGTATCCCATCGGTCGGTTCGCCACAGGAGTCCCACATCGATCCCGCGATGGTCGGGCGATTCGTAATGGGCGATCCCCCACGGCTGCTTGCGGAGGGCGGTCTCCCGAAGCAACTGCTTCAGTACGAACCGATTCTCCACCTCGGCCACGGCCACAACATCGGGCATGCGACCCGTTTGACCGGCCGTCCACAACAGGGTCTTTGCCACCGCGTTACACTTTGTCAGAAAGCGCTTTTTTGTCCAATGCCGCAGTCCCCTTCCCGAGAACTCCGCATCCGATTCGCTCGTTCCCTGATCCCGGTAATCAAAAAAATTCTCCAGGTTCCAAAACAGCACATCCAGCGTATCCGCCTGGTGCGCCGCCATGGCCGGAACCCCCGACAGCAGGCCGGCCAGCATCCATCCAGCAATTTTCTTTTTCATCCAGCAAAGTTCGGGAGGATTATCCGTGTAAACCAATTTTACACGGCTATTTGCGCAAAGCGCCCGGAGAACGCCTTCCAGCAACGGTTTCGTGTTTATGATGTCGGGGATTTTTTTATATATTTGTGGGGATAAATACAATAAAGACCATGAAAGCCATGCATACTCCCCCGATGAGGGCCGTCGTCATCCTTTTCGCAGCGCTCTTCGTTTCGGCAAACCTCCATGCCCAGGTGCGGAAGGACACCCTCTATACGCGGGACAACCAGGCGGTAGGGGTTAACATCGACGACATCCGCCAAGATGCCATCAACCACTCCTACAAAGCCACCTTTAAGAGTTGGATTGAATTGAACAACAAGGAGTTGAACCAAATCAACCTAAGTTTTGTCCGCGAGATTGTCTTCAAGGACGGTTTCCGGGTTCCCGTCGAAAACGGCGTCCCCGTCCCAAACGATGTCCTCCAGGCTCCCACCAAGGTCGGGCGATTCGGAAAGATCTACGCAGAAGGCATTTTCCCGCTTACGGAAGACCAAAGCCGCACCTATCTGGGCGCACCGGTGTATGAATGCGTCTTTATCCCGGCCCGGAAAACCTTCACCCTTTCCGCCTGGCAAGGGGGCGTGGGGCTGGTTATGGTCCTGGGCGGCATGCTCGGCGACGACACCTTCTCCGATTGGGAGGATGTCAAAGTGGACGATAAAAAAGTGGGCTATCTCGAATACGGCTATCGAAATCCCTACATGACCGGCCTGAAAGCCTTCGGTGTGGGAACCTTGATTTCCGCCGGAGCGAACATGGTTTCCTCCGCGCTCTTCGTCCGCTATATCGGCTCGCATGCCGGACAAATCAACCTCCCCTCCATCGGACGGAGCAAGTTCCGGGTGGGCTGCGGACTGGCCCTGACCGGAGCGGGACTGGCCCTGACGGGTTACGGAATTGCCCGGATGAACCAGGGGAAGCACTGGAAACAGGAATGGCGGTTCAATCCCGAAAGGCTGCACGACGACCTCGTCTTCGAAGAGGGGAACAAGCCTGGAAATGAATGGCTTTGGGTGGCCGCCGGCGCCCTGGTCGCCAACCTGGGCATCTGCCAGTTTACCTACGGCTTCCAATCCCTCAAAGGGCATCATCGCCTGAAAGAAGCCGGCCTGGACCGCCTGTCGCTCCATTACGGTGCCACCCCGGAAGGCCTCGGCCTGTGCCTGGTCTTTTAGGTAATTCTAAAAAGAATGAGTAACTTTGCCAAAATACGCAAAGATAGAATCAGTTTAGTATGAGTTTAAAGTGCGGGATTGTGGGACTGCCGAATGTGGGCAAGTCGACCCTTTTCAACTGCGTGAGCTCGGGCAAGGCCCAGAGCGCCAATTTCCCTTTCTGTACCATCGAGCCGAACCTGGGTTCCACCAACGTGCCCGATAAACGGCTGGAAGTGCTGGCCGAGATGTGCCAGCCCAAGAGCGTCGTGCCCGCCACGGTCGATATCGTGGATATCGCCGGTCTGGTAAAGGGCGCCAGCAAGGGAGAAGGCTTGGGCAACCAGTTCCTGGCCAACATCCGCGAAACCGATGCCATCCTGCACGTGCTCCGCTGTTTTGACGATGGCAACGTGGTCCACGTGGACGGCAGTGTGGATCCGGTACGCGACAAGGAAGTGGTGGATACGGAACTGCAAATCAAGGATTTGGAGATGATCGAAGCCCGCATCGCAAAGGTGCAGAAACAGGCCACGACCGGCGGCGATAAGGAAGCCAAGAAACTCCTGGAGCTGCTGCTCCGTTACAAGGCCGCCCTCGACCAGGGCAAGAACTGCCGCAGCGTGGAGCTCCTGAATCCCGACGAGGAGCAGATGGCCAAGGAGCTTTATCTGCTTACCAATAAACCGGTGATGTATGTCTGCAACGTGGACGATGCCTCCGCCGCCAAGGGCAATGCCTATGTGGATGCGGTCCGCGAAGCGGTGCGCGAAGAGAATGCGGAAATCCTGGTCATCGCCGCCAAGACAGAATCGGAAATCGCTGAAATAGAGGACTATGAAGACCGCAAGATGTTCCTCGAAGAACTGGGACTGGAGGATTCCGGCGTGGTGCGCCTGATCCAAAGCGCCTATCACCTGCTGGGCCTGCAGACCTTCTTCACGGCCGGTGCCGACGAGTGCCGCGCCTGGACCATCCGAAAGGGCGACAAGGCTCCCAAGGCGGCCGGCGTTATTCATACCGATTTTGAACGGGGCTTCATCCGCGCGGAAGTGATTAAATATGAAGACTTTGTCCACTATAAAACCGAAGCTGCCGTGCGCGCTGCCGGAAAGATGGGCATCGAGGGCAAGGACTATGTAGTCCAGGATGGCGACATCATGCATTTCCTCTTCAATGTCTAGGCAGACATGTCCCGGCGGGTTCTCATCATCACGTACTACTGGCCGCCCTGTGGCGGTTCGGGCGTTCAGCGCTGGGTGAAATTTGCCAAATATCTTCCGGCCGCAGGATGGCAGCCCGTCATCTATACCCCGGAAAACCCTGAATATCAAGGAATTGATCATTCTCTCGAGGGAGAAATCCCCCCGGAGGCGGAAATCGTCAAACGGCCGATTTTCGAGCCGTACGGGCTCTATCGGAAGCTGATGGGCCGAGGGAGCACGACCGATATGAAAGTGCTCACCTCCACCGAGGACGAGACCCCCGGCGGGAAAAGCTGGAAGCAGCGGCTCTCCCTCTGGCTGCGGAGCAACCTCTTCGTCCCCGATCCGCGCGCCGGATGGGTGCGGCCATCGGTCCGATTCCTGAAAAAATACCTGCGGGAACATCCTGTGGATGTGATCGTTACCACCAGTCCTCCGCAATCGCTGCACCTCATTGGCGAACGCTTGCACCGCGAACTCGGCATCCCCTGGATTCCGGATTTCCGCGACCCGTGGACCCAGATGTACTGGTTCAAGCGGATGCCCTTCCTGCCCTGCGTGGAACGGCGGCATCATCGGCTGGAGCAGCGCGTACTGGACAACGCATCGGCCGTGCTCACGGTCACGCCGCTGATGCAGGAGGCTTATGCCGCGCGGACGCATACGCCCGTAGCCATGATTACCAACGGCTACGATGCCGAAGATTTTGCCCAGACGGTTCAGTCTGACGGCTTTTTCAACCTGGTTCATACCGGTCTTTTCCCGGTGGATGGCAATCCGCACGCCCTATGGAAGGTGCTGGCCGAAAAGTGCGCTGCAGACCCGGCATTCGCGGCCCGCTTGCGGATCCGCCTGGCCGGAAAGACCGACCGGAACATCTATGCATCCCTGCATGCCGCCGGACTGGACACCAAGGTGGTGGATTGCGGCTACCTGAACCATCGCGCCACCGTTCGCGAGCAGCTGGGCGCCTCGGTGCTGCTGCTTCCCCTTCGAAATGACCCGGACTATGCGCTCATCCTGCCGGGCAAGTTGTTCGAATACCTGGCTGCCGGACATCCCGTACTGGGAATCGGCGCCCCCGACGGGGCTATGGCGCGCGTTTTGGCCGATACCGGCGCCGGCTCCTGCTGCGCCTTTGACGATGAAGCCGGCATCCGCTCCTTCCTGGACGCGGCCTGGAATCGTTTCGCCGCCGGTGCCGCCAGCGCAGCGCATGCAGCGAATGCTGCCGACGCTATGCATGCGGCGAATGCCGCCGGGGTACCCTCCGGTTCGTTCGCTGAAACGAGGGAATATGCTCTCTCGCCGGAGGGTACCCCGGCGGCGGCAACGCCTGGAAAGGGCGTGGCGCAATATGAGCGGCAGGCATTGACGCACCGGCTGGCCGAACTGCTGGAGTTCGTCATCCATAAATGATTAACAATTAGCAACACATTACGGCTACGATATGAAAAAACAGATACTTGGATTCGTGGGGGCGATAGCCCTGTTTCTGGTCCTGGCATACGGCTTCGTGCCGCAGGTCCTGTCCGGCAAAATCGTAAACCAGAGCGACATCTCCGGCTATATCGGCATGTCGCACGAGATGACGGAGTGGAACAAAGCACATCCCGATGACCCGACGGCCTGGACGGACGCCATGTTCGGCGGCATGCCCACAACCTCCATCAGCGCCCCGCGCCAAGGTGACTGGACGCAGCAGATCTATGATTTCCTGCTCACCGGCAAACGGCCGGCCACCTATCTGTTCCTTTCACTGCTGGGCGCCTTCCTGCTCATGCTGAGCCTGGGGATCGAGGGAATCCTGGCCATCGGAGGGGCGGTGGCAGTGACCTTCTGTTCCTATAATATCCAGATTATCCAGGTGGGCCACAACACCAAGATGCAGGCCATCGCCTTCCTGCCGTGGGTGCTGGCCGCCCTGATCTATACCTATCGGGCCGCACTGGAAGAAAAAAGCCGTTTGCAACAGGAAAAATCCCGCAGCTGGTTGTGGAAAACCTTGCTGGGAGCCGCCCTGTTCGGGTTTGCATTGAGTTTCCAGATCAAAGCGAACCATCAGCAAATCACGTATTACCTGGCGCTGATGATCCTGCTGCTGGCCGTGGTGCTGCTGGTTTGGATCCTGTCCGACGGCGACCGTCGCCGCCGGTTGACCGGACGGTTCTTCGCCGCATCGGCCCTGCTGCTGGTGGTGGGCTGCATCGGCATCGGCACGAATACCATCAAACTGGCCCCGCTGTATGATTACACGCAGTACACGATGCGCGGCGGATCGGAATTGAACGGGGGAAACGGCGGCGACAAGGCGGCTGTGAACCCGACCGGCAAAGGCGGTCTGGACCTGGAATACGCCACGGCCTGGTCCTACGGTTGGGAAGAACTGCCCAACCTGATGATTCCGAATTTCAACGGGGGATCCTCTGCCGGTGCCGTAAATCCCGCCAAATCAGAGACCTACGCCCTTCTTAAGCAAGCCGGGCAGCCCAACCTGACCGAGATTGCCAAGCACCTGCCGCTCTACTGGGGCCCGCAGCCCTTTACGGCCGGTCCCATGTACATGGGCGCCATCACCGTCTTCCTCTTCCTGCTGGGCCTGCTGCTCTATGAAGGCAAGGAAAAATGGTGGCTGCTGGCCGTCACCGTGCTGGCCGTGCTCCTGGCCCTGGGCAACCACCTGATGGGCTTCACGCGCTTCATGTTCCAATACGCGCCCCTGTACAACAAATTCCGCACGGTGTCTATGGCGCTGATACTCTTGCAGTTCACCCTGCCGATGCTGGGCTTCCTGGTGCTGGACCGCATCCTGAGGAACACCTATGACCGCAAGGCCGTTTTCCAAAAGACCCTCTGGGCATTCGCCATCACGGGCGGATTCTGCCTGCTATGCTGGCTGATGCCGGGTCTCGCAGGCGATTTCTCGGCCGCGTCCGACGCCGGACAACCCGAGGTGCTGGCCGATGCGCTCGCCGCCGACCGCCGGATGCTGCTGCGTTCCGACGCCCTCACTTCCTTCCTGCTCATCGGAGCCGCTACCGTGCTGATTCTCTGGTCGATGGCCGAATCCGCCAAGGGCCGTTCCCGGTCCGGCATCGCCGCCACGGGCATCTGTGCGCTCATTCTCCTCAACCTCTTTGTAGTAGGAAAACGCTATCTGAAAGCCGACGATTTTACGACACCGCGCGACTTCTCCCGCCAGTTCACCGCCCGCACGGTAGACAAACAGATCCTGGAAGATCCCGATCCCTCGTACCGCGTCCTGGACCTGACGGTGGATGTGTTCAACGACTCGCACCCGTCCTACCACCACAAAAACATCGGCGGATACTCCCCCGCCAAATTGCAGCGGTACCAGGACCTCATCGACCGGTATCTCGTGAAAGAAATCAACGGACTGTACAAGTCGATGGACGGGGTGCAGACCATCGGGGAACTGGAAGAGCGGCTGCCGGACCAGCCGGTGCTATCCATGCTCAACCTGAAATACCTCATCCTGGGACCGGAAAACGCCCCGGCGCGGTATCCGTACGGGAACGGCCCCGCCTGGTTCGTGGACACCCTGGTCACCACGACCTCGCCCGATGACGAAATCGCCGCCCTGGGCCGTTACGATCTGCGCACCACCGCCATCCTCGGACCCGATTTTGCCGAGACGGTCCCCGCAAAGACCGCTTCCGATGAAAATGACGGCATCGAGATGCTCTCCTATGCGCCGAACGAGCTGCATTACCGGTACCGCGCGGCGAACGACCGCATGGCCGTTTTCAGTGAAGTCTGGTATCCGGGATGGAAACTCTCCCTCCTACCGGAAGTGAAAGGTGCTCAGCAACAGGATCTTCCGCTACTGCGGGCCAACTGGATCCTGCGCGCGGCCCAGCTTCCCGCCGGCGAGGGCGAACTCGTCCTCCGCTTTGAGCCGGAAGTCTATGCCGTCAGCAAGAACGTCTCCCGTGCCAGCTCCATCGTCCTCATCCTCCTCACCCTCCTCGCCGCCGCCGGCTGCTTATACAACAAGGAGCGAGGAGAATGAGATAGGTCTTTACGATAAGGTCGTGCCTGTAGGCATGCTGAGGGCCGGGGACCAAAAAAAGGGGGTGACCAAAAAGTCAAGATGACTTGAGGTCGCCCTCTTTTCTTTTGCTTGTGTTTGATACAGCCTCTTTTTCTACTTCTTCTGCAGTTCCTCTCTCCAACTGTGGCCTACAACCACAGGCGGCGGAAGCTGAGGCAGAGGTTTCTCCACGTAGTTCCTGCGCTGCGCTTTGCGACGCTGGATAGCAGCTGGGGTACGGTTCACGGCATCGTAGGCAACAAAGTCCTCGTAGCTACCCTCCCAGGATTCTCCATAGGCCAACTTGCCGATGCGGTACCAGATGGCATAACGTGACGGGGCGTTGAACCCGCCGGTGTTGTAGCGCATGATGCTTGCGTCGGTCGGGCGCCACACGCCAGTCCAGTAGGTCAGGCCACCTTCGAAGCAGCCGAGGCCTTCATTCGCATAACGTGGATCACTGAGGAATTGGCTCCACTTCACCGTTGCAGGATCAGAAGTGAAATCAACGTTCTTCCACCAGCCGTAGGGCTCGTTCTGTTTTCTATTATTAATCTCATCGGCCGAAATGGCTCCCATATACTCGTAGGCGTATTCATCGGCAAGTTTAGCGAAGCCGTGGCCACCAGCCTCGTGGGAGACTAGGCCATTGAAGGTGGTTTCATCGCTGCTGGTCGGGAAGTAAGCGATAGACAGTCCGCGGCTGTAGTTGCCGGACGGTGGATTGTACATGAAGCATGTTCCGGCATAAGCATCTTCGTTCATCATAACGATTATAACGGCATCGTCAAGCCGCTCTTCGGAAATTGCTTTCTTCGCGTATTCGATGACCTTGGCGTCGTTGCCATAAACATATGAACCGTCACCGTGACCGGTGGACAAGGCCTGTCCGCTGTGCTCATACCCCTCTGTTGCCGACACGACATTAACTGTATAGACATTGAACCTGTCTTTCATTGACTTGTAAGGTTCCTCAGAGAAGAATGCATCCGCCGCCTTCTGCATAACGTTAGCATAGGTTCCGTCCGCAATCTGTCGGTCCGAGAACGCGTCGCCCATGAGGACGAGGTCTATGCCATTACCGGCCGTGGCCTGCTGAAGTGCACTTACTGTGCCGTCGCAGGAATAGTCGTTAGATATATAGAAATCATATTGGAAAGAATAGCCTTCAATTCTTGATGAATATGTTTCCCATTGATCCTTATAATTCTGTTCGGATTGACTAGGAACATATATTATTAAGTTTAAAGAAGCCGTATCTGTATTGGTCGCCCCATCATAGATATCGAAAGGATGAACATAATAATCAATGTAACAATCCCAAAAAATAGGTGGCGTGATTGCTTTACAATATACTGATGAAAGATTATTGCATCCATAAAAAGCATCGCTGTACATCATCTTTAAAGTACTTGGTAATACAATGCTAGTTAGATTGTTACAATAACGAAAGGCCCTTTGATCTATGTATTGTAAACCTTCTGGAAGGATAACTGAAGTCAAAGGTGAATCATCGCCGAAAACGCTAAAGCCAATCTCAACCACACCATTCGGCACAACAAATTCACTCAACCCACCAGGAGCAATAGATATTAGAACGCCATCTTTAATCAAACATCTTCTATCAGCTGAGATATAGGGATTACCTCCGTCAAAAGATTCCAAATTTATACATGACTCAAAAGGATTCCCTCCAAAGCATAAAAAGCTTCCTCCTCCAAACCTTTCCACAGAAGAAGGAATCGTTACGTGTTTTAGTCCTCGCCAATCCGCAAAAGCCTGTACTCCTATCGTAGTTAATCCTTCGGGAAGAATCAACTCCTCAAATTGAGAAACGGGATGCCCCGTTTCGAAGATTTGATTTCCTATAACAGTCACACCTTGCGGGATAACGACTCGCTTCCCCATTCCAGCAAAAGCCACACTGACAATTTCACCATTTACTACGAGGAAAAGACCGTCTTCGGAAGCAAACTTTCCTGTAAAGTTTTTAAGTTTTTCACATCTACCAAATACAGCATTGCCAATGCTCTCAACCGAGCTTGGAATATGAACTGTCTCAATTTGATTATTGCGGAATGCCCATTGCCCAATGTCAATAACACTCTCAGGAATCACTATTTCTTCTAACGAGGAACAATTATCAAATGCTCGTCCTTCTATATGTTTTAGCCCCGGAGGAAGTATTATTCGTCTAAGCGATTGGATATCAGAAACGGCACCAAAACCAATGCTTTCTATTCCGGAAGGGAATGTATACTCTTCTATATTTTTAGGTGCAAAGGAATTGAGAGTATTGTTGATAATCAAACAACGTCCATCCGCCGAAATACCAGAATGGTCCCCTGTAAATCTTTCCAGATTTGTATCACAGTTGAAAATACCCATACCAAAATTAGTGACTGTGGATGGAATTTCAATCTCGGTCAGAGAATAACAATTCATAAAACACTGATCTCCAAGAGATAAGACAGATGTCGGTATTTGGAAGTCAACCAAAGAAGAACAATTGTAGAAAGCCGTTGATTTGATATCTTTTACGGAAGTGGGAATCATGATATGAGTCACTTCTTCAGCGCCATTGTTTGGAGGAAAAACATTAGAACCTATTGCGTTTATAGGACCGTCAAATTGAATAACACCTTTCCCTCCCGAATAAGTGTTTGAAATGACATTAGCCCCAAATCCAGCTGTAGTATACAAGTCCACCTTTGTATCGCTCTTAGTTGTATACCATATTTCATTATCAGGTGGAATCGTTCCTTCTTTCCAGACACCACCAACCTCTTGCGTGATAGTGTATGACAAAATGATATTAGATGCATCATCCTCACCAACAACACTAATAATTGCAGAACGATTGAGGCCAGTGTTCGGCTGAACTATCAACTCAATGTTCTGTTTAGTCATTCCTTTTGTCTCCGGAGCAACGCTAATCCAACTTTGGGCGTCCTCCGGAATAACGGCATGGCAAGGAGTATTTGAGAAGAACTCCAGAGTAACCTCTCCACCAGCATCGGTTACCTCTTTCGTCGTGTTCTCCTCAACCTGAATTGCTTCCTCCTCAAAGGTCAGCGTGCGCATGATGGCCTGGCTGCCGTTGTTAACCAGAACCACCACCTTGCTGTATTCGTCAATTGTAGCGCCGGTCTTCACCGTCAGCGTTCCAGTCTTAGCATCGACCTTGTTAACCTTCACCTTAATATCGGCCGAACTCAAAGCCTCAATGGTGATATCGTCAACGCCAGAAGTGATTGTATAGTGGATATTTCGTGTAGAATTCGTTCCCATCACCACGAGATCGGCAGAGTCGAACTCAATGCTCAGGGCGGCGGCGCGCTTCACCACAAAGGTTTGCCCGTCACTAGTGACAAATGTCACTTCCGTTTCCGTCACGGTGACACTTTGGAACATAGAATCGCCATCTACGCCGTCAACTCCGTCTTTACCATCCTTTCCATCAACGCCGTCTTTGCCGTTTTCTCCTGTGGCTTTCCCAAGCTGGGTCCAGGTTTGACCATTATCCGTGGAGACATACCAATAGCCCTCCTCAATCTTCAACTGAGGCGTAATGCCGTCCTTACCGTCTTGACCATCCTGACCATCCTGACCATTCTGGCCATTAGTTCCATCCTGGCCGTTAACACCGTCCTTACCATCTGTTCCAACGGCTTTTACTTTCTGTCCATTACCATCTAACAACCACTCGCCGTCAATTGTCCAGTACCAAACACCATCAGTATCCTGCTTTACGCCAATTACAGGGGTATGGCCATCGGCTCCATCCTGACCATCTTTTCCATCTTGGCCATTCTGGCCATTGGATCCATCCTTTCCGTCCTTACCATCTTTGCCGTGATAGATTGTTACAGAACCACTCTTGGTGAAATTCAATATATATCCTATCTCCTTGCCATTCTCTACTATTGGCAATATGGAAGTAATATAATCGTTATTCTGAAGTGCTGTAACTATTGCCTGTAAACCCTCAATATTGGAATTGATCTGGTTCACAAGAGTCCTAAGCTGTTCGAAGGCATACCATGTGGGGATTTTTATCTCCGTTCCATCAATGAGCGTAAACACGACATATTCTGAATCTGAGGTATCAATCCCTGTAAACATCGAATCGCCAGTCAAGCCGATTGCACCATCTTTTCCGTCTTGGCCATCTTTACCATCCTTACCATCCTCACCTACGGCCTTATCCAGCTTTGTCCAACTAGTTCCGTTGTCATAAGATATATACCAGTATCCGTCCTCAATCTTCAATTGCGGCGTGATGCCATCCTGGCCATCCTTACCGTCTTGCCCGTCTTTGCCGTCCTTTCCATCCTGTCCATCGGTACCAACAGCCTTGATCTTCTGACCGTTGTCATCTAACAGCCACTCACCATTCAGTGTCCAATACCAAATGCCATCGGTATCTTGTTTTACGCCAATAACCGGAGTAGATCCATCGTTGCCATCTGCACCGTCCTTACCGTTCTGACCATCTTTACCATTTGTTCCGTCCTTTCCATCGGCACCATCTTTGCCATTCACGCCGTCCTTACCGTGATAAATAGTAATAGGCTGTCCTTTAGCGAAGTTGATAGTGTAGCCTATAACCTGACCGTCACTGGTTAGTTCATTGACGGCAGTGATGTAGTCCTGATTCTGAAGGGCACTGACTATACCCTGCAGGGAGGAGATGTTGGTATTCATCTCCGCACATAGTTTTTCCAATTTAGACACTCTGTCCTCAAGGTTCGCGAGGCGGTCATTGAAATCGGTTTCTACCGTACACGACACTAGGCCGATGATTGCAGAGATTCCAGCAATCAGAATAGTTTTGAAGTGTTTTGCCATATCTGTGGTTGTATTGTTTCAAGCATAAAAGTGTGAGCCTCTTTGGTCTTATCCTACCGAGGGCTCTGGACGGCCTGTGATAAAGAACAAGGGATTGGCTCACACTGCTATGTTGAGAGCCGAAGCCCACAATACAGCCAATGCAAGCGCCTCACTATATTCCGTTATCACGTTAATTGTCCAGATTCACGGTCGGAACAAGCTTAACGCTCAAATATGTGTACGCCCGTATAGGACGATATGCAAATGTACATTATTTTTTTGTTTTCATCAATAGAACACAACAATAACGCCCGGAATACAGGCTAAAAGACTTGACCATGTTTTGACCACAACTACCAACAATCGGCCACATTTGACCACTTTTCTCGGGAATTGTTTTGATGGCTTCAATAAGATGGATAACCAATTGGGGTTCAAGTCCTTAATAGCATCCAATAAACACACAACAATCCCCACCTGTCACCAACATCTTAGCTCCCGCCCGGACCAGAACTTTCCCAATCGCGGAGCCCTGTATCCCGCCGGGAATGAATCTCGGGTCCACCCCTGTGGCTCTCAACTCTTCCGCATGCACTTTGTATGCGAGAAGGGGGACAAGCGCGAACCAGTCGAACTCGTCCCGGGTGAAGGTGTTCCGGGAGTGGATCGGGTCCTGAACTTCCTAAAACACATGGAAAAGTGGCCGCTTAGTGCCTTGAGGGAGGGGTGTGGGGTGTCGGGGGGCTTGTCCACCCCCGGACAAGTATAGGGGGAGGGGCCCGCCGCAAAGCGGTGGGAGGGGCCGGAGTGAAGCGAAGCGGAACGGAGTCCCCCCGGCACCCCACACCCCTCCCGACAAAAAAAAAGGCCAACTCACTTTTGAGTCAGCCTCTTTTTTTGTATGAAAGGAAGAATTAGTCTTCTTCCTGCTCCTGGGCGGCGTATTCGGCCAGCAGTTTGGTCTGGACGTCGGCAGGAACCTGCTGATACTCGGCGAACTTCATGCTGAACGTAGCGCTACCACCGGTGAGGGAGCTCAGGATGGTGGAGTAGCGGTAGAGCTCGGCAAGCGGAACGCGGGCGTGCAGCACGGTGAAGCCCTTGTCCATATCCTGGTTCATGATCATACCGCGACGGGTGTTCAGGTCACTCATGCAAGGTCCCACATACTCGTTCGGGGTGATGATGTCCACATTGTAGATAGGCTCCAGGATCTTCGGACCGGCATTGCGGAAAGCCTCCTTGAAGGCGTTGCGACCGGCGATGATAAAGGCAATTTCCTTGGAATCTACCGGGTGCATCTTACCATCATATACGTACACGCGGATGTCGCGGGCGTAGGAACCGGTAAGCGGACCTTCCTCCATCTTGGACTTGATACCCTTGAGGATAGCCGGCATGAAGCTCAGGTCGATGGCTCCACCCACGACGCAGTTGTAGAACTCCAGCTTGCCGCCCCACTCGAGGTCGGAAATATCGCTCGTCTTGATGTTCAGGACCGTGTCCTTACCGTCAATCTTGAAGTTCTTCGGCGCCTCTTCGCCCTCGACATACGGGCAGACGAGGAGATGGACCTCACCGAACTGACCGGCACCACCGGACTGCTTCTTGTGACGGTACTGGGCCGTAGCCACCTTGGTAATGGTCTCGCGGTAAGGCACCTTCGGAGCGTAGAGCTCGATGTTCAGCTTGAACTCGTTGTTCACTCTCCACTTCACATAGTTGATGTGCTGCTCGCCCATACCGGAAAGGATGGTCTGGCGCAGTTCCTTGGAATACTCCACGTGGATGGTGGCATCTTGGGAAGCAATCTTGTTCAGGGCGTCGCCCACCTTGGCTTCGTCATTCTTATCCACTGCCTTGACGGCGCAACGATACTTATAATCCGGGAAGACCATGTGGGTAATGGCCTCCTGGCCGTTCTGGGCAAGGGTTACATTCGTCTTGCCGGCCTTCAGCTTCATGACGCAACCAATGTCACCGGCGCTGATGGCGGAAACTTTCTCCTTCTTGGCACCCGCGACGGCATAAATGGCAGACAGGCGCTCGCCGTTGCCGGTTTCGGGATTTACCAGGTCGGCGCCCTCGTTCAGGGTACCGCTCATCACCTTGAAGTAGGAAACCTCTCCCAGGTGCTGCTCCACAGCCGTCTTGTAAATGAAGATGGAAACGGGGCCGTTCGGATTGCACACCACCTCGTTGCCGTCGATGGTCTTCTGGACGGTTCCTTCCGGAGTCGGGGCCACGTTGACCAGGAACTCCATCAGGCGGCGGACACCCACGTTGTTCTTCGCAGACACGCAGAACACCGGAATGGTTTCGCCCTTGGCGATACCGGCGCGCAGACCCGCACGGATCTCATCCGTCGTCAGTTCCATGGTCTCGAAGAATTTCTCCATGAGCTCATCGGAACCCTCGGCAGCCTTCTCCATAAGTTCGGCACGCAGGGTTTCCGCCTCGTCCGCATATGCGGCGGGGATGTCCTGCTCCTGGTTCTTGGTGTCGTAGAATTTCATCGTAATGACATCTACGAAGCCCTGGAGACCCGGGCCGGGCGTAACCGGGAACTGGCAGAGGATGGCCTTCTTGCCAAATTCCTCGTTCAGGGCGGTACGCACACCTTCCCAGTTGGCTTTTTCGTGATCCATCTGGTTCACGGCGATGATCATCGGAATGCCATACTGGTCTGCATAACGGGCGAACAGGGTGGTTCCCACCTCGATGCCGGCGGTGCCGTTCATCACCATCACGGCCGATTCGACCACCTTGAAGGCGCTCAGGGCACCTCCGGAGAAATCGTCGGAACCCGGCGCGTCGATGATGTTGATCTTGGTGCCGTTCAACTCTGCATAGAGCGGAGTGGCGTTGATGGATTTCTGGTTGGTCTGCTCGAACTCGGTGTTATCGGAGACGGTGTTCTTGTCTTCTACGCTACCGCGGCGGTCGATGACCTTCCCTTCAAAAAGCATGGCTTCGGACAACGTGGTCTTACCGGACTTGGAGCTACCGATGAGCACCACGTTTCGGATGTCTTTGGTTGAATACTGTTTCATTCTATGTTAGTTATTAATTTATTGCTGGGTGTATGCAAAAGGCATATCGTGCAAATCTACATAATTTTTACGCGAATCGCAAAAAACCTTTTAATATATTTCTACGCGTATCCCGAAACACTGTCCCCACCGTTCAAAATCCCGCTGCCGGAACGTTCGCATCAGTTCTTCCCCATCCATCCCCAATTCCTGCTGCAAACGGTCATCCATCGCCTGGCGGTCTGCCCCGATGGCTGCGCAAAGGTCGGCAAAAGACACTTCTTTTACAAGGTAGATTTTTTCCTCATCCAGCAATTTCTCCAGCCGGAGATATTGTTCATCAAGCGTTTTCATAATCCCATACCATTTGATTCGGTGACAAATCTGGCAAACTTTCAAGAAAATGCAAAACAATCCGCCAAAAAACAGCGTGGCCGGACCGTAAAAATTTATGTTTTTTAAAGAAATTAACGAAATTTTAAAGAAAATCCCTTAAGTTATGATAGAACTACGCAATTATTAAGCAGTTGCAACTGCCCGGAAACCTGTACATTTGTGATTGGAATAGACGTTGAACCACGTGGACAATCAATCTGTAAAAATCAATATCCGCAAGTTGCGGGAACAGATGAACCTGACGCAGGAAGCGATGGCCGACCTGTGCGGGATTTCCATATCGAACTATGTCCGCATCGAATCCGGACCCGCCCGCCTGATCAGCAAAAGCCTGGAACAGATTGCCGAGGCGGCACACGTTCCGCTGGAGACCCTGCTCGCCGGCGACCAGCGCGGATCGGTTGGCGACCTCCTCTCGGAAGAAAGGGCCCTCTACCAGCACTCCTGTACACAGTTGACCGAACAATATGAGTCCCGTATCCACGATCTGCAGGAAAAAGTTTCCCTCCAGGAAGAGCTGATTGCATCGTTCCGGACCACCATCACCACCCAATCGGAAATGATTGAGATGCTGAAAAAGCAGAATCTTGAAGAAAAATGATTAATTTCGCGTGTTATTTCAAGATGGCACGCGAAATTCTTTTACAGCCCTTTATGGAGCCCGGACGTCTGGAGGCAGGCTGCGACGAGGCCGGACGCGGTCCCCTGGCCGGACCCGTCTATGCCGCTGCGGTCATCCTCCCGCCCGATTTCCGGCATCCCCTGCTGAACGATTCCAAGCAGATGACGGAAAAACACCGGGACGAATTGCGGGAAGTTATTGAGAAAGAAGCCATTGCCTGGGCGGTTGAAGCCGTGCAGCCCGAAGAGATCGACTCCCTCAACATCCTCAACGCCTCCATTACGGGCATGCAGCGGGCGGTGCTTCGCCTGACGCCGTCGCCCGACTTCCTGCTGGTGGACGGGAACCGCTTCCGCCCGTTCGGGAAGTGGGGTCGGGAGGCCTATCGGACCGTAGTGAAAGGAGACGCGACCTATGCCGCCATCGCTGCGGCTTCCGTACTGGCGAAGACCTGGCGGGACCAGGAAATGCGCCGCCTGGCACAAGCGTATCCGCAATATGGCTGGGACCGCAACATGGGATACCCCACGCGGGAGCACCTGGACGCCATCAAACAATACGGATATACCCCGTATCACCGTCGCAGCTTCCATCCCAAAGAATTGGAACCTACTTTATTTTAGCAGATAGTTTTATGAAAAAAATGCTTTGCAGCCTGGTGCTGCTCACCTTGACGGCCTCGATGGCCCTGGCGGACGAGGGCATGTGGATGCTCCCGCTGCTCCAGAAAATGAATGCCGGAGCCATGAAAGACCTGGGCTGCCGCCTGACGCCCGAACAGATTTATTCCGTAAACCATACCTCGCTGAAAGACGCCATCGTCCATTTCGGCGGCGGTTGCACCGGAGAAGTGATTTCACGGGAAGGTCTGGTCGTCACCAACCACCATTGCGGCTACAGCCATATCCAGAAACTTTCCTCGCCCGAACACAATTATCTGGAGGATGGCTATTGGGCCATGACGCGGGCAGAAGAACTGCCGGCCAAAGGCTTGACGGTTACCTTCCTGGAGTCCATGACGGACGTGACGGCCATCCTGGACAAGGTTCGCGCCGCCACACTGAAACAGTACAAAGACAGCACCAACCGTGAAGTGCTGGCCATTGCGGCCGTGAACCAAACGCGCGAAGCGTTGCAGAAGCAAGCCGAAGCCGAGGTCCCGCACAGCCAGGCCCGCATCACGTCTTTCTACAACAGCAACGTCTTCTATCTGATTGTGTCCAAGACCTATACGGATATCCGTTTTGTGGGCGCACCCCCGGCATCCGTGGGAAAATTCGGCGGCGAGACCGACAACTGGATGTGGCCGCGCCACACGGGCGATTTTTCCATGTTCCGGATCTATGCCGGTGCCGACAACGAACCGGCCGACTATAGCGAGGACAATGTTCCCTACGTACCCAAACAGGCGCTGAAAGTATCCCTCAAAGGCTACCAGGATGGCGATTTTACCATGATCATGGGCTATCCGGGCCGTACCCAGCGTTTCCAGACCGCCGCCCAGCTGCAGCAGATGCTGAACCGCCAGGCCATTTCGGTAGAGGCGCGCACCCTGCGCCAGGACATCATGTGGGAAGCCATGGAGGCCGACCCGAAGGTCCGCCTGCAATATGCGAACAAATATGCCAGCAGCGCGAACGGCTGGAAGAAATGGCAGGGCGAGAAACTCGCCTTCGAGAAATTGGGCATCCTGGAACGCGAGCAGCAGAAAGAGGCCGCGTTCATGGCCTGGGTAGGCAAGAACAAGAAACGCACCGCCCGATATGGAACGGCCCTGGACGACATCGCGGCAGCCGTTGCCGCTTCGGCCGATGCCTCCAACGCCACCACCCTGCTGCTGGAATCGGTCTATCAGATTGAACTGCTGCAGATGGGGCCGCATTTCCTGCAATTCTTCTCCCGCGGCCTGGATGCCGGAACACAGGACACCCTGGCCGTCCTCCGGGACGCCCGCAAACAAATGGACGCCCTGTACAAGGATTACGCCGAACCCCTGGACCGCAAGGAAGCGGTGGCCCTGCTCACCTACTACCGCGAGCACGCCGATTCGGCCAACTTCCTGAAGATTCCGGGAGAAGATTTCGCGACGATGGACATTCCCGCCTATGTAGATAAGTTATTCAAGGAGAGCGTCTTTACATCGCCCGAGAAACTGGAAACAGCCCTGCAGGGCGGTCTCCCGGCCGTTTTTGCCGACCCCACCCTCGCCCTGTACGGCGCCTTCTACGGTGCGTATCGGAAACTCCAGCCGCAGGCCAACCTGGGCCGCGAGCAGTTGGCCAACGGCAGCCGTGCCTTCACGGCCGGCCTGATGGAATGGAAGAAAGGCGAACCGTCCTACCCGGATGCCAATTCCACCATGCGCCTGACCTACGGCAAGGTGGGCGCCTACTCCCCCAAAGACGGCGTTACCTATAAATTCTACACCACGCTCACCGGTGTGATGGAGAAAGAAGATCCTTCCAATTATGAGTTTATCGTGCCCGCCAGGCTGAAAGAGCTGTATGCCGCGAAGGATTTCGGTCCGTATGCGATGGACGACGGCCGCGTGCCCACCTGCTTCCTCACCAACAATGACATCACGGGCGGCAATTCCGGTTCTCCGGTGCTGGATGCGGACGGCTGCCTGATCGGCCTGGCTTTTGACGGCAACTGGGAGTCGATGTCCAGCGACGTCATGTTCGAGCCCGACCTGCAGCGCTGCATCTGCGTGGATATCCGCTATGTCCTCTTCCTGGTGGACAAGCTGGGCGGTGCAAGCCATATTATTGATGAATTGGAACTGGTAAAATAATGACAGAGAAAGAGATACTGGCCTTGCTCGCCGAGGTGCGCCACCCCGCGAAAGGCGACAAAAGCATTGTGGAACTGGGTATGGTGACGGAGGTTTCCCTTACCGACAAGGCCGTACACGTAACCCTCGGCTTTCCCAAACGGCGGGACCCGCTGACGGAATACCTGGTGGGAAGTACCCGGGCGGCCCTGTACCGCGGGACCCCTTCCGGCACGGAGGTAGATGTAAAGGCCGTGGTGAAAGAGGAGGCGCCGGCCGCGAAAAAGCCCAACGTGAATGACCTTACGCTGGACGAGTTGAACAACGTGCGGCACATCATCGGCATTGCCTCCGGAAAGGGCGGCGTGGGCAAATCCACCGTGGCCGTGAACCTGGCCATCGCCCTGACCCGCCTGGGCTACCGCGTGGGTCTGGCCGACGCCGATGTCTATGGCCCGTCCGTTCCCCTGATGACAGACACGGAGGGAGCCGTCCCCGGAGCCCTGGAAGAGGAAAATGGCGCCCAGGTCATCCTTCCCATCGAAAAATATGGGGTGGAATGGATGTCTATCGGCTATTTCGCCGCACCCGACCAGGCGCTTATCTGGCGCGGTCCCATGGCGTGCAACGCCTTGAAACAGATGATTCTGCAGGTTCGCTGGGGCGTCCTGGACTTCCTGCTCATCGACATGCCGCCGGGAACCGGTGACATTCACATTTCGCTGGTAAACGACATCCCCATGGAGGGCGCCGTGATTGTAACCACGCCGCAGGCCGTGGCCCTGGCCGACGTGCGCAAGGGCGTGGACATGTTCCGCAACGAGAAGGTGAACCGGAAGATTTTTGGCCTGGTAGAGAACATGGCTTGGTTTACGCCCGCAGAACTTCCAGAGAATAAATACTTTATCTTTGGCAAGAACGGCGGTGTAGAGATGGCCAAGGCCTTCGACATCCCGCTGCTGGGACAGATTCCCCTTGTCCAGGGCATCCGCGAAAGCGGAGATGCCGGCCAGCCGGCCGCCCTGGGAACCGGTCCCGACGCCGACGCCTTCCTGGAACTGGCCCGACGCCTCGCCGAAGAAGCCGAACGCTCAGATCAGTAGGTCTTCGACCTTGTGTTTGGGAACATAATGGACGCCGTCCTTGCGGAAATAAGCAAGGTCGGCGTCTTTTTCGACGGGCATCAGGAAGATGCTTTCCGTCCCCTTCCCGATGGCGATAACGGCCAGCGGGTCGGAAGGGAGGTCCAGTTCGCGGCGGATCTCAGCGGCACGCATATTCAGGATAAAGATCCCGTTGAGGCCCATCTCTACGGCTTTCAGCAGGATGCTTTGCGCGGCGATGCCCAGGTCGATGTCCACGACCTTGTTCTCCGGGAAGGCGCTGCAAACCACCAGGAAGGCGCGCGGTTCCTCGCCGGGATGGGGAAGGTGTTCTTCGGGAAGGGCGGCACCGAGGGTGATGTGCGGCAAGACTTTGCCGACCTCATCGGCCGTCACCAGCCGGAATCGCAGCGGCTGGCGGTTCATGCCGGAAGGGATGAGGGTCACCGTCCGGACCAGTTCCACCAGTTCTTCCCGGGAAACCACCCGCGCGGGATCGTAACCGCGATAACTGCGGTTGCGTTTCAGCAAGGTGTCCAGCGAAGGGTTTGTGCGGTGCACCACCGTACGGGGCTTCCCGAGCTGCTCGAACTTCTTCTCCAAATAGTTATCGGCCATTTATTTGGAAAGCTTGAAGCCGATTTTCATCTTGTCGTAGCTGTCGGCCAGGCCCGAAATGGCGGCGGCCGTGTCGCCCGTCTTGCCGATCACGGACATGACGTTCTTGGCGAAGGCGAGGAATTTGCTGCCATCAAAGAGCATTTCGCAGCCCGAGAGGGTCTTGTTCAGCGCTCCGGTCATAGACAGGTAACGCAGCGTACGGCCAAACTGCAACTGGACAGATTTGCCGTCGTCCAGGGTGCGCCAAGTACCGCTGAGCGGAACGCCGCGCACCGTGCAGGTAAAGGTAAGGTCCTCATTGAACGTGAATTGGACCGTGCCGGCCTTAAGGCCAAATTTCTCCAGATAGCCGGCCACCTTTTTTTCGGCGGTGGCGCCAAGGGCCGCGCCGGTTACATTGGCCAGGGCGCTGTCTGAACCCAGGGCCAGGGCCGGGCCCTGATAGGTCCAGGTGCCGGGCAGGTCAACGGCTTCGGTGTTGCCGGTATAGGCATATACAACCTTGGAAAGGGAGCCGAGAAGGTCGCCCAGCTGGGCGTGGGCGTTCAGCGAGCCCGTCAACAGGGCTACTGCCAAAAGGGAAAGAATCTTTTTCATGATATGATTGGATATTTAGTCATTGTTCCAACCTTGGGCTTTCATCGGGTACTCCATGCCGTCAGGCGCCACCAGGACGGCACCGACGTCGTGTTGCGCCAGGTGGCCGATCACGTCGAAGGTCTGGAAATCCCGCCGGAAGGTTTCCGCCTGCAGGATGGGCACGCTCAGCAGGAGGCGGAAATCGTCGCCCCCGTTCATCGCGGCCGATATGGTATCCAGCCCCAGTTCGCGGCCGAGGTCGAAAGAGTTTCCCTCGAAGGGGATGCGGTCCGCATAGACCTTGGCGCCCCATCCGGTATCGCGCACGGCGGTCCGCACCGCATCGGCCAGGCCCCGCGTGACCCACCATCCGCCGGTAGGCGTGATGCCCGCCGCGGCCAGTTTTTCCGGCACGGAAGCATCCAGTTCCGGGTGCAGGTACGCCCCGATCATCATCCGGTATTTTTCCAGCGAGGGCTGGCTGCCCGAGGCATCGAACCGTTTGCTTTCCCGCTCCAGCACCTGCAGGCCCAGGTAGGCACTGCCCAGCCGGCCGGAAATGCACAGCACGTCCTTCGACTGCGGCGCAGCGGTCTGCAGCACCGTTTCGCCGGTAGCCGACACGCTCACGGTGAGTCCGTTGGGCGATGGTGCAAGGTCCAGGTCCACCGCCGCGTAACCGTCTTCACGGGCCACGGAGGCAATGCCGCTCCACAGCTGCTGCACCTGCTCGAAATCCAGCTTGGCCGAGATGCCCAGCCGGACGCTCAAGGTGCACGGACGGGCGAACGCAGCGCACAGCGCCCCGCTCACGGCCGTCACACTTTTCCCGCCCAGATGTTGCAGCGGGAAATAGACCAGGTTAAAGTCTATGCCCTCGATGAAGGTGCGCGAAACGCTCACCACCTTTGCTCCGTCTTTCGGGGTGAAGGTGGCCCCGGAAAAGGGCCGCCAAGGCGTCCCCTCGTATAGTTTTTCGATTGCGCCCACGCGCCCCAGGTCTGAAAATCTTTCTTTCATGTCCGAAATGATGTAAAAGCAAAAATAAACAATTTTTTATATATTTGTGATATGAAAAAGCATCTAATTCTCCTTTTGGCAGCCCTTGTGCTGCTCCCCGCCGGCCTCCTGGCCCAAAATGACTTGAAAGTGATGTCGTATAACATCCGCGTCGGTACCGCCAAGGACGGCACCAATTCCTGGGAATTCCGCTATCCGGCCTCAGCCCTGATGATCCAGGACCAGCAACCCGATATCTTCGGCGTCCAGGAAGCCCTGTCGTTCCAGGTCCGGTATCTGGAGGAGTACTGCGAGGGCTATAAGAGCGTGGGCGTGGGCCGCGACGACGGAAAGAAGAAGGGCGAATTCATGTCCATTTTCTACAAAACCAAGAAATTCAAATTGCTGAAATGGGGCACTTTCTGGCTGTCCGAAACGCCGGATGTCCCCTCGAAGGGTTGGGACGCCGCCTGTTTCCGCAGCGCCACCTGGGCCCTGCTGAAAGACAAAGCCAGCGGCAAGAAGTTCTTTTATGTGAACACGCACCTGGACCACGTGGGCTGGGATGCCCGCCGCAACGGTCTTGCCCTCATCGTGGACCGCATTGCCTCCATCAACCCGAACCACTACCCGATGGTCCTCACGGGCGATTTTAACATGGAAGCCGGCCGCGACGAATTTGCGCCCCTGAAAGCCAAGATGAAAGACGCCCGCGAAACGGCCGTTACCACCGACCGCCGGCCCACTTATAACGGCTGGGGCAAGGCGGAAGAGACCATCGACTATATCTGGTATTCCGGCTTCTCCTCCTGCACGATGTTTGAGGTCATTACCAAGCCCTACCTGGAGCGGACGTTCGTATCGGACCATTATCCCATCCAAGCTACCTTAATCTTCTAATCCCATGAGAAAGAGCCTTCTCCTGGCCTCCGGCCTGCTGCTGTGCAGCCTCGCTTCTGCCCAGCTGAAAGTCGTATCTCCCAAGATGCACGGCATTGATCCGTCCCATTTGGACAGGATTGATACTTTGGTGGTCCGCAATATCCACAGCGGGAATATACCCGGCGCGGTGGTGGCTGTCGTACACGGGGGCGATATCGTGTACCTGAAGGCCTTCGGAGACAAGCAGGTGGTGCCTGAACGGATTCCGATGACAACGGAGACGATGTTCGACCTGGCATCGGTCAGCAAATGTGTGGGAACGACCCTGGCGGCGATGCAGCTGATTGAGCGGGGAGAAATCCGCCCGAAAGACGAGGTCCGGTACTATTTTCCGGACTTTCTCCCGTGGGTGGATCCGCAGACCGGCGAGAAGGTGCACATCACCATTCAGGACCTGATGAGCCACTCCTCCGGCCTGTCGCCCTATATCAACGTGGAATCCTTCGTGCAGCAATATGGCGAAAACCAGCCGGATTCGCTGATGCGGTTCATTGCCACGGAGGTGAAACGGAACTTCCGCCCTCGGACGGAATTCATGTACAGTTGCTTGAATTATATCACGTTACAGCATATCATCCAGCAGGTATCCGGCCGGCCGCTGAACGAATACGTAGAGGAAAATATTTTCCAGCCGCTGGGATTGGAGCATACCTGCTATTTCCCGCTGGGGGCCGATCTGCGCACGCCGGCGGCTCACCAAGACCTGATTCCGCTCTGCGCGCCCACGGAGGTCCAGGCCGATGGGCTCCCGCTGGTGGCTGCCGTCCACGATCCCATCGCCCGGCGCATCAATGCGGGCGTATCCGGCAATGCGGGCGTCTTTTCCAATGCCGAAGACCTGGCGGTCATCTGCCAGATGATCTTGAATCGCGGCACCCGGCCGGTCAAGATTGCGATGAAATCGGATCCCTCGCTGCTGATGCCGGCTACCGTCCGGATGATGTGCACCATTCCCAAGGAGAACGACCCGAAGGTGGGCCGCGCCCTGGGTTGGGATAAAAAAAGCGACCATAGCGGCCTGAAGGGCGATTACTTCAACCCGGACATGACCATCGAGCATACCGGTTATACCGGCACGTCCGTTTTGATCAATTTTGAATCGAGAACCGCGTTGATCATTCTCACCAACCGGGTACATCCGAACGACGACGGTGCCGTCGGGCGGATGCGCGCCCAGATCGCCAACGTCGTCGCTGCGTTAACACTTCCGGAGTTCTATAAAGTCTTCTAATCCGGCTCCGCCCGATATTCCAGTAAATCTCCGGGCTGGCAGTCCAGGGCCTTGCAGATGGCGTCCAGGGTTGTCAGGCGAAGGGCCTTGGCCTTTCCCGTTTTCAGAATGGACATATTGGCCGGAGAAATCCCGATTTTCTCTGCCAGCTCGCCGGAAG
>OCTW011611955.1_pt1 | contig 37662 bp, 31 predicted proteins | sample 1539671 | NCBI WGS metagenome assembly OCTW01 (sample SAMN02144230, study PRJEB22623) | gut metagenome | biome: sheep rumen | host: Ovis aries | place: New Zealand
CTCTTTTCATGCCGCTCCAGCCACTCGCCGCCAAAGCCCACCTCGCTGACCATCAGATTTGTTTTTCCAAGCCTTCTGTACTGCATGGTATTGCCTCCTTGCTGAAATGATCACGTTCCGCTTTTCCGGTCGGCCGGGCAGCCGGTGCAGCCCTCGCAGCCGCATCCGCAGCCGGATTTCTTTTTTTTATGCATCCTGCGGGCGGCGAAAAATACGGCGCAGGCCACCGCCGCCAGAATGAGAATATCCCAGAGATTCATAATTTCCCTCCTCAGCTCAGCCCCAGCGCCAGCCCGATCAGCCGGGCGATCAGCGCGGCGACCCAGGCAAAGCCGCACTGCCAGAGCACCACGCCGATGGACCATTTCTGGCCCAGCTCCCGGCGGATGGCGGCGACGGCGGCCACGCAGGGGGTGTACAGCAGGCTGAATATCAGCATCGAAATGGCGGACAGGGTCCCGATGGAGGTGACGCCGCCGACAAACAGGGTTTCCATCACGGTGACCACGCTTTCCTTGGCCATGAAGCCGGAAACCAGGGAGGTCACGATCCGCCAGTCGCCCAGGCCGATGGGGGCGAACAGCGGGGCGGCTACGCCGGACACGGCGGCCAGGATGCTGTCGTGGGAATTGTCCACCAGATCAAAGCGGAAATTAAAGTGGCTGAGGAACCAGACGACCATCGCGGCGATCAGGATCACCGAGAAGGCCCGGTGCAGGAAGTCCTTGCTCTTTTCCCACAGCAGCTGCCAGACGTTCCGGGGGCTGGGGAGGCGGTAGTTGGGCAGCTCCATCACGAAGGGCACCGCCTCGCCCTTGAACAGGGTGCGCTTAAAGATGAAGGCCGCCAGGACGCTGGCCAGAATGCCCAGGATGTACAGCCCGGTGATGATCAGCCAGCTGTACCCGGGGAAGAAGGCGTTCACAAAAAAGCCGTAGATCGGCAGCTTGGCCGTGCAGGACATGAAGGGCGTCAGCAGGATCGTCATCCGCCGGTCCCGTTCGCTGGGCAGGGTGCGGGTGGACATGACGGCGGGCACCGTGCAGCCAAAGCCCAGCAGCATCGGCACGATGCTCCGGCCGGACAGGCCGATGCGCCGGAGCGTTCTGTCCATCACGAAGGCGACCCGGGCGATGTAGCCGCTGTCTTCCAGCAGAGACAGGAAGAAAAACAGGATCACGATGATCGGCAGGAAGCTGACCACCGTGCCGACGCCCTCAAAGACGCCTTCCAGCACCATGCTCTGAATGGAGGCGTTCACGTGGACGGCCTCCATGCCCCGTTCCGCCAGATCCGCCAGGCGGTCGATGCCGGCCTGCAGCAGGTCCTGAAAGAAGGGGCCGATCAGGAAGAAGGTCAGATAAAATACCAGGGCCATGATGCCGATAAAGACGGGGATGGCCGTGTATTTGCCCGTCAGGATCCGGTCGATCTTTTCGCTGCGGATGTGCTCCTTGCTTTCATGGGGCTTGATGACGCACTCGTCGCAGACCTTTCGGATAAAGTCAAAGCGCATTTCCGCCATGGCCGCCGCGTGGTCGAGGCCGCGCTCCTTTTCCAGCTGGAGGACGATGTGCTCCAGCATTTCCTCTTCGTTTTTGTCCAGTTTCAGCTGATCGGCGATCAGGCTGTCCCCCTCAATCAGCTTGCTGGCGGTAAAGCGCAGCGGCATCTGGGCCCGCTGGGCGTGGTCCTCGATCAGGTGGCTGACGGCGTGCAGGGCCCGGTGCACCGCCCCGCCGTGGTCCTCCGCCCCGCAGAAGTCCTGGCGCAGCGGTTTTTCCTGGTATTTGGCGATGTGGACGGCATGGCGCACCAGCTCGTCCACGCCCTCGTTCTTGGATGCCGAAATCGGCACCACGGGGACGCCCAGCATGGCCTCCATCGCGTTGATGTCCACGGTGCCGCCGTTGCCGCGCAGTTCGTCCATCATATTGAGGGCGACCACCATCGGGATGTTCATTTCGAGCAGCTGCATGGTCAGATAAAGGTTCCGCTCGATATTCGTGGCGTCCACGATGTTGATGATGGCTTTGGGCTTTTCGTTCAGTACGAAATTCCGGGAAACCTGTTCCTCGCTGGAATAGGGGGACATCGAATAGATGCCCGGCAGGTCGGTGATCAGGGTGTCGCTGTGGCCGCGGATGACGCCGTCTTTGCGGTCCACAGTGACGCCGGGGAAGTTCCCGACGTGCTGGTTGGCCCCGGTCAGCTGGTTGAACAGGGTGGTTTTTCCGCTGTTCTGGTTGCCCACGAGGGCAAAGGTCAGGGTCGTTCCCTCCGGCAGGGGGGTGCCGGTGCCCTTGGGGTGGAATTTGCCCTCCTCGCCCAGGCCGGGGTGGGCGGTGCGCCGGGGCCCGCGCTGTTCCTGCCTGCCATCGGCGAGCTTTTCCACCGGGTGGACGGCGATTTTTTCCGCGTCGGCCAGCCGCAGGGTCAGCTCATACCCGTGGATTCTCAGCTCCATCGGGTCGCCCAGCGGGGCCAGCTTGATCAGCGTTACCTCCGCCCCGGGAATCACGCCCATATCCAGAAAATGCTGGCGCAGCGCGCCTTCCCCGCCGACAGATTCGATTTTCGCGCTCTGGCCGGGCTTGAGTTCATTCAGTTTCATCAGGTACCCCGCTTTCGTTTTCCATAGGATTTCCAACTGCCATTATGCTTCGTTTCAGTTCCGCTGTCAAGGACTTTCGGCGGGCAGCGTGAAGCGGGCAGTTTTTCCCGCGGATTGTGGACGCCGAACTTTACACGGGGCGAAAAAAGTGATACAATTTTTGACAGGAATTGATATGGGAGGGGGAAGCGCCGTCAGGGCGCTGATGAATCTTTATGGAACAGACGAATGAAGTGGTTCAGAAGAAAAATCTGTTTTCGGGCATCCAGCCGTCCGGCAATATCACGCTGGGCAATTACTTGGGGGCCCTGCGGAACTTCGTGCTGCTGCACGAGCAGTATAACTGCCTGTTCTGCGTGGTGGACCTTCACGCCCTGACGCTCCGGCAGGATCCGGCGGCGCTTCGGCGGAATTCCGCTTCCCTGGCGGCCCTGTACATCGCCTGCGGGCTGGACCCGGAGAAGAACATCATCTATTGCCAGAGCCACGTGCCCGAGCACGCGGAGCTGGGCTGGATCCTGAACTGCTTTACCTATATGGGCGAATTGAGCCGCATGACCCAGTTCAAGGACAAGAGCCAGAAGCACGCCGACAACATCAACGCCGGCCTGTTCACCTACCCGGTGCTGATGGCCTCAGACATCCTTCTGTACCAGACCCACGTGGTGCCGGTGGGGGCGGATCAAAAGCAGCATCTTGAAATCTGCCGGGACATCGCCGGACGCTTTAACAGCATCTACGGCGACGTGTTCGTGATCCCGGAGCCCTATATCCCCAAGACCTCCGCCAGGATCATGAGCCTTTCCGATCCCACCCGCAAGATGAGCAAGTCCGACGCGGAGGACAGCTATGTGGCCGTCCTGGACGCCCCGGATGCCATCCGCCGCAAGTTTAAGCGCGCCGTCACGGACTCCGAGGCGGAGATCCGCTATGACCCGGAAAACAAGCCCGGGGTTTCCAACCTTCTGAGCATCCTGGCCGCCGTCAAGGGCACCACCCCGGAGGAAGAGGCTTCCGCCCTGAGCGGCCTTGGCTACGGGGCTCTCAAGGAAGCCACTGCCCAGGCCGTGGTCGAGGCCCTGGCCCCCATTCAGGCCCGTTATCAGGAAATCATCAAGGACAAGGATTATCTGAACGCGATCCTCAAGACCAACACCGAGAAGGCCCACGCCATCGCCTTCCGAACACTGAGAAAGGTCTATAAGAAGATTGGGCTATACCAGATCTGAGAAAAGGTAGGAGGTAGGAGGGAGAAGGTAGGAGGTAGATAGAGTGAGGAGTGAGGAGTGAGCGCTCCCTTCGGTCGCTCAGTGAGGAGTTAATAGCGAATGCGTAATTCTTAATGCGTAATGCGTAATTCCCGTTTCCTCCCACGTCCTTTCATCAGACCAATTTCAACTCCTCACTCCTCACTCCTAACTCCTCATTTCACATTTCACATTCTGCCTAATGCCTATTGCCTAATCCCTAGTCCCTAATCCCTAGTCCCCAATCCCTAACCAAGGAGAAAAGCCATGGCTGCTTCTGCCGTATGGAATGTTCAATCCCCGCATCGGGACGATATTCAGGCCTTTGTCTGGCTGCCGGCCGGACGGCCCCGGGCAGTCATCCAGGTGTTTCATGGGATGGCGGAGCACATTGCCCGCTACGACCGGCCCGCGACGGAGCTGGCCCGGCGGGGCTATGCCGTCGTCGGCCACAACCATCAGGGTCACGGCCCCGAAACGCCACAGGAAAAGCTCGGCTATTTCTATGATAAGGACGGCTGGATCAACATCATGGAGGACGGCTATGCCGTCACCCAGATGATCAAGAAGCAGTTCCCTGGGATCCCCGTGGTGCTGCTGGGACACTCCATGGGTTCCTTCCTGGCCAGGGAATACGTGCTGCGCTACGGCGACGCGCTGGGCGGGCTGATCCTGTCCGGCACGGGCTGGTATCCCGCGCCCGTATGCTCCGCCGGGGCTCTGGTGGCCGGCGTGGCCAACCCGAAAAAGCCCGCGCCCTTTGTGGACAAGATGGCCTTTTCGGGGAACAACAAGGCCTTTACCCCAGCCAGAACCCCCTTTGACTGGCTCAGCCGGGACAAGGCCGAGGTGGACCGCTACATCGCCGACCCCTACTGCGGCTTCACGTTTACCGGCCGCGCCTTCCGGGATTTCTTTGAGGGCCTGAGGGCGCTGACAAAGCTGGAGCGCCTGAACGCCATGCCGGTGAAGCTGCCGGTCTACTTTATGTCCGGCGACCGGGACCCGGTGGGGCAGATGGGCAAGGGCGTCCTGGAAGTGGCCGCCCAGTTCCGCCAGGCGGGGCTGACGGACGTATCCGTCCACCTGTACGACGGAGCGCGCCACGAGCTGTTCAACGAAACGAACCGCGACGAGGTGCTCCACGAACTGACAGTCTGGCTGGACGAACATTTCCGGTAACGATTTCATTTAACGGTGGGGGTGATCAGGGGGATTCCTCCCCCTGATTACAAATCCGCAGTACCGGCTTTGCCGGTGCGAGGAGCATTTTTGCGGAGCAGAATATGCCTTGGGGAGAGAAGACTCCTTCACTTCTGCGGAGCAAAAATGCGTACCTTGCGGATTTGCCGCCCGGGAGCCCTGAAAGGGCGAGAGGCAAATCCGTAGGGGAAAGCGTGGGAAGGGGACAGAGTCCCCGTCCCAGTACCTGTTCAGTCTTTGACTGAACAGGTACCGATTGGATAAGAAGGTGATTATATGCTGTATTCAGGAGATATTACCAGGGTCCACGGGATCCGTGTCGGGCAGGCCGAAAGCGAAACCGCCCGCACCGGCGTGACCGTGGTGCTTTGCAAAAAGGACGGCGCCGTCGGCGGCTGCTCCGTGCGCGGAGCGGCGCCCGGCACCAGAGAAACGGACCTGCTCCGCCCGGGCAACCTGGTGGAAAAGGTCAACGCGGTCGTTCTGGCCGGGGGCAGCGCCTACGGGCTGGACGCGGCCGGCGGCGTCATGCGTTATCTGGAGCACAACGGCATCGGCCTGGACATGGGCGATACGGTGGTCCCGATCGTCCCGGCGGCTGTGCTGTACGACCTTTCCGTGGGGGACAGCAAGATTCGCCCCGACGCCGCCATGGGCCGGGCGGCCTGCATGGCTGCACGCAAGGGCTTTCAGCAGGGCCGCTTCGGAGCCGGGACCGGCTGCACGGTGGGCAAGCTGGTGCCTGGCAGCGTCCCGCAGGACAGCGGGATCGGCAGCGCCTCCATTACCCTGCAGGAGGGCGTGACGGTGGGCGCTGTGGTGGCCGTCAACGCCGTGGGCGACGTATACGACCCCCGCACCGGGGAACTGATCGGCTCCGCCCATATGCCGGACGGGACGGCCATTTCCTCTGAAAATCTGCTGTGGGGCAACGCTCCGGCGCCCCAGCAGGTGCGCATCCCCGCCCCGGGCAGCAACACCACCATCGGCGTGGTGGCGACGGACGCGCGGCTCACCAAAGAGCAGGCCAACCGCCTGGCGGATGTCGCCCACGACGGGCTGGCCCGCACCATCCGTCCTGTGCATACCCAGATGGACGGGGACACCATCTTCGCCCTGGCCACCGGTCAGATGGACCGGGAGGTCAATTTCCTCAAGCTCTGTGCGGCCGCCGCGGAAGTCACCGCCAGAGCCATTGTCAACGCGGTGCTTTCCGCCCGATGATCCGGGGAATCGGGCTGGATCTGTGTGAAATCAGGCGGATGGAGGAGGCAATCACCCATCCGCATTTTTTGAGCCGGGTTTTTTCTTTGGAGGAGCAGGCGTACATCCTCTCCAAGGGGAGAAGTGGCGGCCAGACCGCCGCGGGGCTGTACGCCGCTAAGGAGGCCTTTTTGAAGGCCGCCGGCACCGGCATCACCCGGCTGAACCTCTGCGAGATCCGCGTATCCCATGATGAAAAGGGCGCGCCGTTTTATCTGCCGGGCGAGGAAATGAAAAAGCAGCTCTCCGCTCTCCAGGCGGACAGCGCCTTTCTTTCGATCACCCATGACGGCGGCATGGCCGCCGCCCTGTGCGTACTGGAGGGATGCTGATGCGCCCCGTGCTTTCTCCCGCTCAGATGCGGGCCTTTGAACAGGAAGCCTTTGCCCGCGGGCTGTCCCCGCTGCTGCTGATGGAGGACGCCGCCCGGGAATTGCACCGGCAGATCCGCCTGCGGATTCCGGAAAACGCCCGGACCGCCGCTATTTTCTGCGGCAGCGGCAACAACGGGGGAGACGGGCTGGCGCTGGCCCGGCTGTTTCAAAAGGACGGCCTCAGGGTAAAAGTGTTCCTCCCCGTCCCGCCGAAAACGGCCGAGGCCCGGGAAAACCTGGGTTGCCTGACGGCGCTCGGGGTGCCCGTCCTTCAGGAACTGCCGGCGGAGCTTTCGTTTGATTTCTGTGTCGATGCCATCTTTGGTACCGGCTTTCACGGCACGCCCGAGCCGCCCTTCGACGGCTGGATCCGGGCCATCCGCGGGGGCCGTTTCGGAACCGTTTTTTCTGTGGACATCCCGTCCGGCATGGATGGGGCCAGGGGAACGGCGGCCCGGGACGCGGACGGCGTGCCCCTCTGCGTCCGGGCGGACTGGACGCTCATGCTGGGCTTCCCGAAAGCGGGCCTTTTGACGGGGCCGGACCGCGCCCTCTGCGGAGAATTGGCGGACTGCCCGATTCAGCTGCCGGATAATGAGCCTGAGACGGACCTGTTTTTGCTGGAAAAAAGGGATATTCCCGCCCTCCTGCCAACGCGGGACCGGGGGATGCACAAGGGCAACGCCGGGCGCGTCCTGCTGTATGCCGGCAGCATCGGCATGGCGGGGGCGGCGGCCATGACCACCCAGGCCGCCCTCCGGGCGGGGGCCGGGCTGGTGACCGTGGCCTGTGAAGAGGAGCTGATCCCCATCCTCCAGACGCTGGCGCCCAACGCCATGTGCGTGCCCATCCGTCAGGCGGTCCGCCGTCCTCCCGCCCATGACGTGCTGGCGGCCGGCTGCGGCCTCAGTACCGAAGCGCGGACGGGGGAAAACCTGATTGCCCTGCTTCAAACGGAAACCGGTCCCGCCGTGCTGGACGCGGACGCGCTGAATCTGCTGGCGCAAAAGCCCTTCCCGCTGCCGGAGCATACGCTCCTGACCCCGCACGTCGGGGAAGCCGCCCGCCTGCTCCGCACGGACACGGGCGCGGTGCTTCAGGACCTTCCCGGCAGCGCCCGGCGGATCGCTGAAACCTATGGGGCGAACGTCCTGCTCAAAAGCAGCGTGTCCCTGGCGACAAACGGCGTAAAGAGTTATCTGAACGCCCTGACCGCCCCGGCCCTGGCCAAGGGAGGGAGCGGGGACGCCCTCTGCGGCATGACGGCCGCCTTCCTGGCGGAACGATCGGCCCAAGGTCTGCCCCTCCAAATCCCGGAAACTGCGGCTCTTTCTTCGCTCCTGCTCTCCCTGTGCGGAAGACGGGCGGAGGCCGTTTACGGCTCCCGCGGCGCTCTGACGGGAGACATTCTTTCCTTCCTGCCGGAAGCGCTGGGAGAATGCGGAAAGAGGGAACAAACAGAAAACGCCTGACGCTCCAAGGCCTTCGTCCGGCGCCGCCCTGCCCGGCGCCGGACGGCGAGAGCCGGACCGCTTCATCGTGGCTTTAAAAAACCGATCAAAAAATCTGAAAAACTGCAAAAATTTCAGTTGACAGAAATCCGGAAATGTGATATATTACCATTGTTGCCGAACGGGGCATTAGCGCAGTTGGTAGCGCACCACACTGGCAGTGTGGGGGTCAGGAGTTCGAGTCTCCTATGCTCCATGGAAGAAAAACCCTTGAGAAATCAAGGGTTTTTTCTTTTGCTTCGGGTAATTTTGATGGAAAACGGCTGGGTTAGTCACATTTTGGTGAAAAACAGATGGTTAAAACGCTTCAAAAATCCCTGATATGACTTGGACATTTGTTCGATCGTACTATAGAACATTTTAGTCACATTTTTGGAACAGAAGAGCGTGCATATCAGCGGTTGCTTTGGTAATTCTTTCAGGGCAGGCATGCTCATATATTGCCATTGTAGTACGGATATCGCTGTGACCAGCCACAGCTTGTATGGTTTTCGGGGTTGCGTCTGTGTATTCGCTCAGCAGCGTAGCGTAAGTATGCCGAAAACTGTGCGCGGAATAATTGGCAAGAGCGGGAATTGCTTTCAGAATGCGTCGCCAGGTATTATTGTACATGGTCATTGTCATTGGTTCGGTTGGAGAAGCACCTGCACAGATGAAGGCGTTGGGCTGTTGATCTGTCGGATTAATGAGTGTGCGGATGGCCGGATCATACGGCACATCCCGGACGCCGCTTTTGGTTTTCGGTGTGCCGACAATCGGAGCATTTCCTCCGGAATGGGTAACATTGCGACGAATATGGATCACACTGGCTTCAGGATCAATGTCTTGCCATTGTAGGCCTAGCACTTCCCCCCTGCGGACACCGGTAGTGATCAGCAGCATAAGGAAGCGGCGGTCCTTGAGTTCAAGTTTCTGTGCTTCATTAATAACAGCACGAAGTACGTCGAGCGGGATAGCTTCACGGATTTCCGCCTTATCTGTTGGAATAACGAGGCGTTTGCTTTTAGCTGGATTTGTCTTAATTAAGCCATCTTCTTTAGCACTGTCCAAGATTTGAACAAGACGCGCAAGCCGTTCACGAAGGGTTTTGCGGGAAAGGGTTTTATTGGCATTCAGATACAGCTGGATGTCCTGGACACTGATATTCTCGAGATTCTTACTGCCAAAGGCTGGTAAGAGAGCACGGAGAATTCTGCGATAAGTTGTGATTGTGTTTGGTTTCCTGGTCACAATGAAAGTGTCAAGCCACTGCTGAGCATAAACTCCAAAGGTGACGGTTGCAGGTTTGGTGTCAACAATGAACTCATTAATTCTGCCGTTTAAAACATATTCACGAACGATACGGTCGTTCATTTCAAATGCATTGGCAGCAGTAAGCTGCGGCAGGGAAAAAATAGAAAGACTATTCAGCGTAAAGCTCTTTGTTATTTCGCTCTCCAATAATCCTGCGCCAGGGAGATAATCAGCTTCATAGGCTTGCTGAGGTAGCCGCCCCGCCGATAGCTTGCCACGACCTGCCAGCTGGGGTGGGAGGGGAGACAGAAATAAGAAATATTGGGATTAGAAAATGCGCGATGACAGTGGTAATCCGTAGCCAAACAGCCGCACAGGCCAGTGCCGACCATCCTGAGCAGGGTGCTGTGGCGGGTGGTTTCGATAATGACATGGGGATTAAAACCGATATTTTCCATGAGCTCATCTGTCCAGGCGCGGAAGGTGGAGCCTGAATACATCTGCGCGAATGGAAAGTTATTTAAATGAGAAACTTCCAACACTGGAAAGCGGCTTCCCGGTTCGGAAACGCTGAATTGATTTGGAGCCGCGTTCGCCGGCAAAGCGATCAGCAATTCTTCTGTTGTGATGGGAATATACTCGTCATCCGTTTTTTGGCTGTCAATGAGCGTCAGAAAGCCAATATCCAAGTCGCCGTTGACAATCATTTCCTGCTGGTTTCTGACGCTGGTTTCCCGGATTCTGATATGGAGATTGGGAAAGGTCTGCTGAAGCTTCGGGTATATGCTGGCAAACATGTGGCCCCCGTGCTCGGGAGGAAATCCGATAGAAATCTCCGTCTTTTTGATTTCTGTCATATCGTTGATAATGGCATAGGTTTTCCTGCGAAGCTGAAGCATGGAACGGATGCCTTCCGCATATACCATTCCTGCTTCGGTCAAGGCGCAGCCCTTTCGGCTGCGCAGGAAAATGGGCGTGCCCAGCTCCTGCTCGGTTTTGTTGATTAATTGCGTCAGCGCGGAGGGGGAAACAAACAGCTTTTCCGCCGCGCGTGTGATGCTTTTCATTTCCGCGACCGTCAAAATCCATTCTTCCTCATGCAGATTCATTTGATTTCCTCCTGCTGACGAATTTCCGATCCAACAGCTGCCGCGCATTCTTGAAATCCATGGCGCACCTATTCTGGGGCGCGTTCCGAGCTTATATGTTATCTTTATTGTACCACATTTTAAATCGTTTGCAAACCCCGACTTTTCCTCCGGTTCAGAAAGAAAATGAATATTTTCAAAAAGCGCTGAAAGCGGAAGCACTGTTAAGATGTGCTTAATATATCATAAGTTATTCAGAATTTACATTTTCAGTGCAATCATTTATGATAGTAATACAAAAAAGGCTATGAAAGGAAGGGAAAAAATGAAACTCAACAATTTGACGGCGCTCCTGCTGGCTGCCGCCATGCTGCTCAGTCTGGCCTCCTGCGCTATGGCCGAGCCCGAGGACCTGGTGGACATCAACACCATTCCGCTTTCGGCTGCGTGTATGCAGATCGAGGGCGACGCTGAGAATGAGTTCAGCATCTGCTCTACCTCCACCATCAGCGGTTACTACACGGAAGCCATCCCGAGCGGAGAGACTGTCTACAACATTCGCCGCTATATTCCAGTGGACTGCCAGCTGAACTGCCCCTGCGTTCAGCTCGTCATCCCCAGCGGTGCTGATCCTTACGATTTCCTGGCTGCCTCCGGCTGGAAAGCTGTTGCTGACAAGGAACGCCTGACCGTGGTGCTGATGATCCCGCAGAACGAAGCCAATGCCTGGGGCACCTATGATGAAACAGTGGCGTATTTCAAGGCGATCGGAGCAAATCAGCTTTGCGGCAAGTTCCGCTACTGCCGCCGTGATGCGCTGTACATGGTGGGTTATGGCGATGGCGCGGATATCGCAGCCCGGTGGGTCATGGAGGATGCTACCAACTATTCTTCCGCCGCGTTCTTTGGCGGTAATGGCGTTGACGAGGCTTATGTGGAAGCCATTCATGCAGCCCCCTCCAAGGAAGAAGGCATCACCATGGGACAGATTCCTGTGAATGTGTTCATCGTGTCCGAAGGCGGTGAAGATGTTGAACGGTTGATTTCCTTCTATCGGGAGGCTAATAAGACCTTGACCGATCCCACTGTGCTGGAACTGAACGGCATTACCTTTGACCGTTACTATGCGCCCGATGAAGACGCCGACGTGGGTCAGCCCAATGCGGAACCGGTGTGCGGCGTGGCCGTTGCCACGGCTGGCTATGACGCCGCGATGAGCGACGCTGCCGCCCAGTCCATCTGGACAAGGATGGGCACTGTGCGCAAGTGGACCGGCTTTGGCAACCATCTGGCCCGTTATTACGAAAATCCTTATGATGGGATTCATTTCACTGAGTATACTGCCAAGGAAACGCTGGGTCATCTGATCTACGGCGGCGATATCCTGGATGAAAATGGAAACGCCATGCCTGGCAACTACTACAACCGCCAGTGGTTCGTGTATGTACCCGATTCCGTGAAGGAAGCCTTGGCCACTAATCCCGAAGCCAAATTCCCCGTGATCTTTAACTTCTCCGGAAACAGCGCTTTTGGCACCCACTCCTGCCAGAGCCAGGGCTGGGATATTGCCGCCCAAAACCATCAGTGCATCCTGGTTCTGCCTTCTCAAACCCTGTCCTTCCCCAACGGCACCTCGAATTTGGGCTGGTTCTGTGAAACGACCGCGGAACGGGCGGACAGCATCCTGTTCATGGATGAATTGTATGACTGGTTGCTCAATGATTCCGAATACGCGGACATCATCGACCGGGATCGCCTCTACTGCACCGGGCACTCCATGGGCGGTATGTTCACCCTGTATATGAGCATGTATCGTCCCCAGTATTTTGCCGCTACTGCGCCTTGCTCTGAAATGATCCAGCCTGCGGATAATGCCTATCACACCATCGTGACCGATTATGATCTGCCCCTGCTCATTGGCGTCGGTCAGAAGGATAAGTACATGGCCGGCCTGTGCTTTGGCTCTTCTCCCGAGAATCCTACCGGCATGGGCGGAAACGGCAAGGACAAGATCGCTTACTTTGTCAACCGCTACAACCTGAACGGTCCTGCCTGGGAGGACTGCACCTTCGCCGTGCCAGACGCTGTTTGCTCTAATAAGGTGGGCCGTCTGAACGAGTATCAATACACCACTGAAAAGGGCTATATCATGTTCGAGGCTGTTGAGGTCGTGGGCATGGAGCATAATGTGATTCCGGAAGAGTGCGAGCTCATCTGGGAGCGCCTGTTCAGCCATTACACCCGTGATTTCGAGACCAAGGTGGTCTATTACGACGGTGAAGTACTGGATACCGCCGCGAATCTCGCGCTGTACGAATCGCTCCTTTCCAAGTAATTCTCGCTCTCTCGTTTCCGCCGGTCCGGACTTGCGTCTGGACCGGCGTTTTCCATGGATTCATTTTTTATTAAGCTGTGTTAAATACAATCACATTTCTTTGATGTTTACTTTGGGAAGAGCTTATTGTATGATACAAGTGTTGGGAGCAGATCGGGGTGTTGTAGTGCATCGTTTGGCGTATGAAGCTGCAACCCACATGTTTCCTCTTTTCTTCTTTTTACGTGTCGATCTGGGCCATCGCTCGGATCGACCTTTTTTCGCGCTGCAGCATGTTAAGTCCTGCTTAATTTAATCGCAGAATTGTGAAATTTACATATCAGCAATGATTTGCTATGATAACGTTGGATGTATCATCTGGACAGTATTTGGATGATACGAAGCTACTTTTGATGCGAAGCGCATAAATTGCTCAGCCATCCGGTGGCATGGGCGAACACTGAGCGCTTTGGATCAGGAACAACTACGAATAGGAGGAAAAGAATCATGAAAAAGCTCGCTCTGATCCTGTTATGCCTGCTGGCGCTGGGCGTGACCTTCGCCGCTTCTGCCGAAGTCAACGCTGTGACTGCCACCGCCGCTCTGAAAACCTACCATCAGGTAGATACTGTATGCATCGAATACAGTGAAGATGTCGTCGCTCCCGACCTGGACGGCTATACCATTGTAGACTACGAAACGGCGCTCTTCAAGGAAAAGTATGAATTGCGCGAATTCGACCTGGGCGTGATTCTGGCTGTGTACACCAACAGCGAGCCCGCCCGCCGCGCCGACAAAATGAGCGTTCCCGGCAAGTATGTCATCATTGAGTTGGACGGCTGCTCCGCCGCTTTCTATGATGAAGAAAAAGGCATCTGGTGCGCTTCCCAACTGGCTGGTATCGCCACCAACGTCTATGCCGGCGAAGCCGCAGCCCGTCATCGCATCGACTGGTCCAAGTTCGTGGTCACCCAGAACGTGGATGTGGTGAATGCGGAAGGCAAAGTAGTCGCCGCCGCCGGTCAGCTCCCCGCCCTCCCCAATGGCAGGATGCCAACCCCCGGCGTGGACGAGCGCTGGACACTGACCGAATGCCCCAGTTACAACGGCAAATACAGCGTGTTTTTCTCCATTTCCATGCCCGCCAACTACGAAGAAGGCAAAACCTATCCCCTGGTGGTGTACTGCCACGGCGGAAGCCGGGCCTTGAGCTACACCTTCGTGGATGAAAACGGCGATTACATCGGCAAAGGTGCGAATGTCACCTGGGGCCCTATGGGCACCCTGTTCCTGGATGAAGACGTGATCTATGCCTGCCCGCAGAACTGGAAGAATACCCCTGCTGAATGGGAAATGAACGACGTGCAGGACACCATCGCCCTGGTGGAATACATCAAGGCCAACTATCCGGTGGACTCCAGCCGCGTGTACGCCATCGGCAATTCCGCTGGCACCATGCGCATCTCTGAAACCTTGATCGCCAAGCCCGACCTGTTCACCGCCTACGCCCAGTGTAACGGCTCCTTCATGTATGTCAATGAGGAAGGCGGCTATGGCCGTTTCACCTTGCTGCCCGATGAAATGACCGTTTCCACCACCGGCCTTCGCATGAGCCAGGTGCTTGCCAACACCATCAACGCCGACAACTGGCGCGACGAAGAATCCATCAAAGCCACCGCTCATGGCCTGGACGCCATGATCGAAAACCGGGTGGCGCTGTACTTCTTCGACGGTACCAACACCCATACCGGTTCCAGCTACAATACTTCTTCCGCTTACGTGTATGTCTACAACGCCTATAAGGCTATGGGCATGACGGATGAAGAAATCGGCAAGTTGGTTCGCATCTATCTGGCGGACGACGAAGAATACCTGGACATCGGCGTTTGCAGTTTCCATTCCTCCACCAAGGTTGCTGTGCTGCCCGGACACGATGTCTTCTCTTGGCTGCTGAGCCGCTAAAAATGTATCAGGCGGATCATCGCTGAGATATATTCTCCGGCTCCGTTCCGCGCTGAAGGAAATCCATTGCCTCCTGCAGGGGCATCTGGGCACCTTCCACAAAGCTGGTGAAGAACATTTCCTCCGTCATCGCGCTTGTCATCTGCGCCAGATAAGGATCGAAGCCCTCTTCCTGAGAAAACGCCTCCTCGCACAGCCTTTCGCTTGCGGCAATCATCCGGTCCGTCAGTACGTACCAGTACCATACCGGATTCGATGATACCATCTCCCGTTTGTCATGTTAACAGTAGCCGTACTTTGTTACCATGCCCGGAATCGTGTTACCGCCCAAAATGAAATGTTACCAGCCGTCGAAAAAGTAACAGCTGGTAACATCGTATCAAAATTCACGTTCCTTGCCAACACAACAACCCTGATCTTGAGAAGGATCGGGGTTGTTTCTTTTTTGCCTGAAAAGCCTGGAATACAGGTTCTTCATGGAGATGGCGCTTCCAGGACATTGGGAAATCATCTTTGAGTTTTAGACGCAACATGGAACCGCGGGAACCCCTGCGGTTTTTCTGTTGGGAAAAGAGAACCGCAGGCACAGGGACGCCTTCAAGTACCGGTCCGCTGCCAGTTCCTCCTTGCGGAACGTATCTACAGGTGCAGGGAGTAAATCAGACTCCTGCTGCAAAATAAAGAAAAACACAATCCATAAGGAGGATAATAAAATGAAAGAAAATATGATGGAACTTCATCTCAATGAAATGGAAATGGGTAACGGCGGTGACGTCTGGGATCATGTTGCCGGAGTAGACGTCGGCTTTGGCTTGGGAGCACTTGCGGGTATGGGTGTCGGCGCCGCCGTCGGCGGGGCTGTCGCCGGTGTCCCCGGCGCTCTGACAGGAATGCAAGTCGGAATTGCGGTCGGCGCGATCGGCGGCGCTGTCTACGGCGGGATCGTCGGCTGCACCTCGATTGCAGAAACTGCGGACGGCCTGATGACAAAAATCAGGCGCCTCTTCTGATACCGGTTTTAAAGATTGCTCCCGAAGCCACGCGTCCAATACTGAGAGCGGTGGAGGAGCGAATGCTGCCCGGCGCAATCAAAAAACGATGACATGAAGCAACAGGAAAAAACCACCATATCATCTGCCCTGATCATCAGGGCAGGGACATCAAAATGAAGCGGGGGCCGCTGCAGCTGATTTTCTGTAGCGGCCCCTTTCAAGTTTACTCAATCGGAAAGCAAAGCTCCGTCACATATTCGTCCGGGTTCTGGGTTTCGTGGGGACTGACGTGGTAAATGTTGAACATGGGGCCGGCGATCTGATAACCGTTCCCGCTGATCCAGGACGCCACGGCGGCGGTCGCGGCGCCCATCTGGGCATAGCTGCCCTTGATCACGCAGCTGGCTACCTTGACCGCCGGAAGGGTCATAAACTTCACATGCTCCGTATCCTCGTAGCTCCCCCGGACGGTCATGGAGACCATGATTTCCACATTCTCTTCTTTATATTCCTGGTCCAGGAAGGTGGCCGCGGCTAGGCAGGGCTCTGCCGGGATCAGAGGCGTTTTGCATTCGGCCATCATGGCCCAGAGCATGCCCTCGTCCTCGTAGCGGGGGACGACCATCCGCACGGTGGCGGCGTATCTTTCGGGAATGGTCCGGACGGTCACGTCATAATTCATATGCTGCTCCTTTCTCAGCCGGTTTCTGGCTGTTTCAAGCAGCGTCAGCCTGTACTCCGTTTCCTTTGACAGTCTGGTCAGCTCTTCTTCCCTGGCCTGGAGGAACGCGTCCAGCTGTTCCCGGTCCTCGTAGATTTCCAGGATCCGGACGATGTCCGCCAGGGCAAAGCCCATATCCTTGAGGGCGGTGATCCGCCCGATGACGAGAAGCTGCTCTTCCCGGTAATACCGGTAGCCGGTGAAGGCGTCGGTCTGAGCGGGTTTGAGCAGGCCGATGTCGTCGTAGTGGCGAAGCATTCTGACGCTTACTCTGGATAGTTTTGAAAAATCTCCGATTTTCAGCATGTCCTATACCTCCATGGACGGTATTTCTGAGCTCGATATCATTCTAATCCCTGCCACAGTGTGAGAGTCAAGCCCTGTTTGAAAGTTTTCTTTCTGTTTGAAAGGGGAAAACCGTTGCGGCGTTCTGCCGCCCTGTGCTATATTGAAGGAGATAAGGGAAACCTGGAAAGACGGGGAGGAGCGGATGCCATGAGGCTGTATCACACGGGAGACAGGGAAATCAAAACGCCCGATATCACCATGGGCCGCAGGAACGCGGACTTTGGCCCTGGGTTTTATCTGACCCCCGACCGGGACTTTGCCTACCGCTGGGCGCGGGAAAACGCGGTGGTCAACGAGTACGAGCTGGAGGAAAGGGACCTGGACGTGTTCCGCTTCAGCCGGTCCGTCGAATGGGTGAAATATATCTTCCATAACCGCCGGGCGAAGGATCTGAGGACGCACGACGTGATCGTGGGGCCGATCGCCAACGATACGATCTTTGACACCATGGGGATCATCACCAGCGGCTTTCTTCGTATGGAGGACGCTTTAAAGCTGCTCATGATCGGGCCGGAATACACCCAGGTGGCCGTGAAGACGGAGAAAGCGGCCGGGCAGCTTCGCTGGATTGGGGCGGAAATAATCAGCCGCCCGCCGGTCAATGCTGAGGAACAGGCCGCCTATCAGGACGCGTTCGGTACTGCTCTTTCGGAGATTCTGGACCTCAAAGAAACCTGAACCAGCCTTGTTCTTTCAAGGCAAAATCCGCGGCTTTCGGGGATGGTTCACTTTTTCCCAATTCTGCCCGCTTGACAAGCGGCGGACAACATGATATTAATACATAGGTACCGGTCTTTAAGTCGATACAGAGATGTCGGCAAGATTCGGAAGCTGATCCGCCGCGGCGGAGCCGGGGGAGAGAAACTCTCCGGGCGTATTTCATGCATTCCGAGCCCCTGCCCTCTCTGCGGCGGGGCTTTTGTCTGTATCCGGGCGGTACCGGAAGGAGCGTGCGGGATGTCTTTGAACGCGAATGTGAGGCCTGTGTTTATGGGGCAGGACGGGCAGCTTGCCCGTACAAAAGAAGGATATGCTGTATTTCCCGGTTTCTGTGACGTGCATGTGCATTTCAGAGAGCCCGGGTTTTCTTATAAGGAAACCATGCTGACCGGCAGCATGGCGGCAGCCCGGGGCGGGTATACGGCTGTCTGCGCCATGCCCAACCTGAACCCCGTGCCGGACAGCGTCGAACACCTGGAGGAAGAGGAAAGGCTGATCCGGGCGGCCGGGGACCTGGTCGACCTCTACCCATACGCCGCCCTGACCAGGGGCGAGCGCGGGCAGGAGGCGGCGGACCTGGAAGCCCTGTCCCCCAGGGTGATCGCCTTCAGCGACGACGGAAAAGGCGTGCAGAGCGAGAGCATGATGCGGTCCCTGATGGAGCGGTGCCGGGCCCTTGGAAAGATCATCGCCGCCCACTGCGAGGACGATTCCCTGGTCCGGGGCGGCTACATCCACGACGGGGAGTACGCGAGGGCCCACGGCCATAAAGGCATCTGCTCGGAAAGCGAGTGGGGCCCCATCGCCCGGGACCTCCGGTTGGCCAAGGAGACGGGCTGCGCCTATCACGTCTGCCACATCAGCTGCAAGGAAAGCGTGGAGCTGATCCGAAGGGCCAAGCGGGAGGGGGTCAACGTCAGCTGCGAAACCGGCCCCCATTACCTGCTGCTGGACGAAGGGGACCTTCAGGAGGACGGCCGCTTCCGCATGAATCCGCCCATCCGCGGGCGGGAGGACCGGGAAGCCCTGGTCGCCGGCCTGCTGGACGGCACCATCGACATGATCGCCACGGATCACGCCCCCCACAGCGCCGAGGAAAAGAGCCGCGGCCTGGCGGGCTCGGCCTTTGGAATCGTGGGTCTTGAATGCGCGTTCCCGGCCATGTATACCGGGCTCGTCCGCCCGGGGATCATGACGCTGGAGACACTGGTCCGGCTGATGGGGGAAGCGCCGAGAAAGCGCTTTGGCATTCCCCTTCACGAAGGGGACTATTCTGTGTGGAACCTGGACGCGGCGTACACCGTCGATCCGGAGGAGTTTCTTTCCAAGGGCAGGGCGACGCCTTTCGCGGGGCGGAAGGTGTACGGGCGCTGCCTCAAAACGTCGCATCACGGCAGGACGGTCTATCAGGAGGAGGACGAACGGTATGGCAAAGCGGACTGACATCAAAAAGGTACTCATCATCGGCAGCGGCCCGATCGTGATCGGGCAGGCGGCGGAGTTTGACTACGCCGGCACCCAGGCCTGCCTGGCCCTCAAGGAGGAGGGCTACGAGGTGGTCCTGTGCAACTCCAACCCCGCCACCATCATGACGGATACCTCCATCGCGGACAAGGTCTACATGGAGCCGCTGACGCTGGAGTACATCGCCAAGATCCTCCGCTACGAGCGGCCGGACGCCATTGTGCCGGGCATCGGCGGGCAGACGGGCCTGAACCTGGCCGTGCAGCTGGAAAAAAAGGGCGTGCTCCGGGAATGCGGCGTGGAGCTGCTGGGCACTCCCAGCCAGAGCATCGAGCGGGCCGAGGACCGGGAGCTGTTCAAGGAAATGTGCGAGAGCATCGGCGAGCCGGTCATCCCCAGCGAGATCACCTATGACCTGGAGCAGGCGAAGAAGGCCGCTCTGGAGATCGGCTATCCGGTGGTGCTGCGCCCGGCCTTCACCTTGGGGGGCACCGGCGGCGGCTTTGCCAACGACGAGGAAGAGCTGGTCGAGATCGGCACCAATGCCTTCCGACTGAGCCCCGTCCATCAGGTGCTGGTGGAAAAGAGCGTGCGGGGCTACAAGGAGATCGAGTTCGAGGTCATGCGGGACAGCGCCGACCACGCCATCACCGTCTGCGGCATGGAAAACGTCGACCCGGTGGGCGTCCATACCGGCGACAGCGTGGTGGTAGCGCCCATCCTGAGCCTGAGCGACCACGACCTCAAAATGCTCAACGACAGCGCGATCCGCATCATCCGGGAGCTGAAAATCGAAGGCGGCTGCAACGTGCAGTTCGCCCTGGATCCCTGCTCCAGTAAATATTACCTGATCGAGGTCAACCCCCGCGTCAGCCGCTCCTCCGCCCTGGCCAGCAAGGCCAGCGGCTACCCCATCGCCAGGGTCACGGCCAAGGTCGCCATGGGCATGACGCTGGAGGAGATCCCCGTGGCGGGCGGCAACGCCGCCATGGAGCCGAGCCTGAATTATATTGTGGCGAAGTTCCCGCGCTTCCCCTTTGACAAGTTCACCTCCGCCAGCAACCAGCTGGGCACCCAGATGAAGGCGACCGGCGAGGTCATGGGCATCGGCAGCACGCTGGAGGAGTGCATGCTCAAGAGCGTGCGCAGCCTGGAGACCGGCGTGTGCCACCTGCACCAGGCGAAGTTCGACCACCTGCCGACCGAGGAGCTCCTCCAGTATGTGACGGAATTCAGGGCCGATACCCTCTACGCGGTGACGGAGCTGCTGCGCCGGGGCGAGAGCGTCGAAACCCTGCACGAAAAGACGATGATCACGGAGCTGTTTTTAAACAGCCTCCTCAAAATTACCCAGATGGAAAAGCGCCTGCGCGCCGCCCCGGGGGACGTTTCCGTCCTGCGGGAAGCGAAGGTCATGGGCTTTGGAGACGAAGAGATCGGCCGGCTGTGGGGGCAGAAGGATACGGAAGTATACGCCCTGCGCAAGGCGAACGGCATCGTCCCGGTGTTCCGCATGGTGGACACCCTGCACACGGGCAAGTACATCGCCTACCTGTACTCCAGCTACAGCGGACAGAACGATTCCATCCTGACGGATAAAAAGAAAATCGTGGTGCTGGGGGCCGGTCCCATCCGCATCGGCCAGGGCGTGGAGTTCGACTACAGCACCGTGCACGCGGTGCAGACCATCCGCCGTGCGGGGTACGAGGCCATCATCATCAACAACAACCCCGAGACCGTTTCCACCGACTATACCACCGCGGACAAGCTCTACTTTGAGCCCCTGACCCCGGAAGACGTGATGGCCATCATCGACTTTGAAAAGCCCGAGGGTGTCATCGCCTCCCTGGGCGGACAGACGGCCATCAACCTGGCCCAGCCGCTGATGGAGCGCGGCGTCAAAATCATTGGCACGGACTGCGCGGCCATCGAGCGGGCGGAGAACCGGGACGCCTTTGAAAAGATCCTGGTCAGCCTGAACATTCCCCAGCCCCAGGGCCGGGCGGTGACCCGCATCGAGGACGGCGTGGCCGCCGCGGCGGAGATCGGGTATCCGGTGCTGGTGCGCCCCAGCTTCGTGCTGGGCGGCCGGGCTATGGAGATCGTCGGCAGCGAGGAGCAGCTGCGCCACTACCTGAAAACGGCGGTGGAGATCGACGCGGACAAGCCCGTGCTGGTGGACAAATACATCCGCGGCAAGGAGGTCGAGGTGGACGCCATCTGCGACGGCCGGGACGTCTTCGTGCCAGGCATCATGGAGCTGGTGGAGCGCACCGGCATCCACAGCGGCGACAGCATCTCCGTCTATCCCGCCTTCAGCATCAGCAACCGGGTGAAGGGCATCATCCTGCAGTACGCCAAAAAGCTGGGCCTGGGCATCGGCATCGTGGGCCTGTACAACATCCAGTTCATCGTGGACGAACAGGAGAACGTGTTCGTCATCGAGGTCAACCCGCGCTCCAGTCGCACCGTGCCCTTCCTGAGCAAGGCCACGGGCTATTCCCTGGCGGACATCGCTACCGAGGTCATCCTGGGAAAGAGCCTCAAGGAGCAGGGCTATTTTGACCTTTATCCGGAGGAAAAAAAGCGCTACTACGTCAAGGTGCCTGTGTTCAGCTTCAACAAGATCAAGGGCCTGGACGCCTACCTGAGCCCGGAGATGAAGTCCACGGGCGAGGCCATCGGCTATGACGACAAGCTGAACCGGGCCCTGTACAAGGCCCTGCAGGCGGCGGGCACGAAGCTCAAAAACTACGGCACGGTGCTGGCGACCATCGCGGACCGCGACAAGGACGAGGCCCTGGAGCTGATTCGGAGGTTCTATAACCTCGGCTTTAACATCCAGGCCACCTCGGGCACCGCCCGCTTCCTCAAGGCCCACGGCATCCGCACCCACGCCATGAAAAAGATCAGCCAGGGCAGCTCGGAGATCCTGGACAATATCCGCGCCGGCCACGTGGCCTACATCATCAACACCCGGGAGATCGGCGAGACCGACTCCATGAGCGACGGCCTCCAGATGCGCCGCTGCGCCACGGAAAACAACGCCACCATCTTTACCAGCCTGGACACGGTGCGGGTGCTGCTGGACGTGCTGGAGGAAACGACGCTGACCATTTCGACCATCGACGCGTGAGGAGCAGCCTGATGCAGCAGATGATTCTGACCATTGAGGAAAACCGGCCCCTGGCTCCGAACGTATATAGGCTTCGCCTGTTCGGCAAGGGGATGGAGGAGCAAAGGCCCGGGCAGTTTATCAACCTTCTTTTGCCCGGCCGCTTCCTGCGCCGCCCCATCTCCGTGTACGACTGGGAAGAGGACCGAGTGACCGTGGTGTACAAAACCGTGGGCCGCGGCACGGAGCAGCTGGCCCAGATGAAGCCGGGAGAAAAGCTCGATACGCTGACGGGCCTGGGCAACGGCTACGACCTGGATAAGGCGGGGGAGAGCCCCCTCCTGCTGGGCGGCGGCGCTGGCGTGCCGCCGATGCACCTGCTGGCCAGGCGGCTCAAAACGCAGGGCAGGGAGGTGACGGCCGTCCTCGGCTTTAACACCCGGGAGGAGGTCTTTGCAGAAGAGGCCTTCCGCGCCCTTTCCTGCCGGGTCCTCGTCGCCACGGCGGACGGCAGCTACGGGGAAAAGGGCTTCGTCACCGACGTTCTGCCGGAAGAATACAGCTATGTGTACGCCTGCGGGCCGGAGCCCATGCTCCGGGCGGTGTACAGGACCGTGAAAACCTCCGGCCAGTTCAGCCTGGAGGAGAGAATGGGCTGCGGCTTTGGAGCCTGCATGGGCTGCAGCATCCAGACCGCGTCCGGCCCCAAGCGCATCTGCAAGGAAGGCCCGGTGTTTGAAAAGGAGGAGATCCTGTGGGCAGACTGAGCACGACCCTCTGCGGGATCGAACTGGACAATCCGGTGATCCCCGCCAGCGGCACCTTCGGCTACGGCTGGGAATTTGCCCGCTGGTATGACATCAACTGCCTGGGCACCTTCAGCTTCAAGGGAACGACCCGGGAACCCCGCTTTGGGAACCCCACCCCCCGCATCGCGGAATGTCCGGCGGGCATGATCAACGCGGTGGGCCTGCAAAACCCGGGCGTGGACCGGGTGATTGAAGAGGAGCTGCCGGCGCTCAGACAGGTGTTTCACAAAAAGGTCATGGCCAACGTGAGCGGCTTCAGCGTGGAGGACTACGCCTACACCTGCGAAAGGCTGGACAAAGAGGAACAGGTGGGCTGGCTGGAGGTCAACATCAGCTGCCCGAACGTGCACGGCGGCGGGATGAGCTTCGGCACCGATCCCGCCCAGGCGGCGGAGGTGACCCGGGCGGTCAAGCAGGTGACGAAAAAGCCCGTCCTCATGAAGCTGAGCCCGAACGTGACGGACATCACCGCCATCGCCCGGGCCTGCGAAGAAGCTGGGGCGGACGGCCTCAGCCTGATCAACACCCTGCAGGGGATGCGCATCGACCTGAAAAAAAGAAAGCCCATTCTGGCCAACGTGATGGGCGGGGTCAGCGGGCCGGCGGTGTTCCCGGTGGCCCTGCGCATGGTATACCAGGTGAGCCGGGCGGTGAGCATCCCGGTGGTCGGCATGGGCGGGGTCACGACCGCGGAGGACGTACTGGAAATGCTGATGGCCGGCGCCTGCGCGGTGGAGGTCGGCGCGGCCAACCTGACGGACCCCTTCGCCTGTCCGAAGATCATTCAGGACCTGCCTTCCGTCATGGACAAATATCATATCGAGAGCGTCAGCGAGCTTAAAGGAGGACACTGAAATGGGCAGAGACGTCATTATCGCCTGCGATTTCCCGGACAGGGAAACGACCCTTTCCTTCCTGGACCAGTTTACCGGCAGGAAGCCCTTCGTCAAAATCGGCATGGAGCTGTTTTACGGCGCCGGGCCGGACATCGTGCGCACCATCAAGGACCGGGGGCATCAGATCTTTCTGGATCTGAAGCTGCACGATATTCCCAACACCGTGAAAAAGGCGATGTCGGTGCTTCGGGACCTTGGGGCGGACATCGTGAACCTGCACGCGGCGGGCACCATCGGCATGATGGAGGCGGCCAGGGAAGGCCTGACCCGACCGGACGGCACCCGGCCCCTGCTGATCGCCGTGACCCAGCTGACCAGCACGGACCAGCAGGCCCTGGAGAACGAGCTGCTGATTGAAAGGCCCATGGAGCAGGTGGTCCTGCACTATGCTCAAAACGCCCGGAAGGCCGGGCTGGACGGCGTGGTCTGCAGCCCCCTGGAAGCGGGCCGGGTGCACGAAGCCTGCGGGGCGGACTTTCTGACGGTGACCCCCGGCGTGCGCTTTGCCGACGGGGACCGGGGCGACCAAAAGCGCGTCATGACCCCGGCGGAAGCGAAAAAGGTCGGCAGCGACTATATCGTCGTGGGCCGTCCCATCACCGCCGCGGCGGACCCGGTGGCGGCCTACGAGCGCTGCCTGAGGGAATTTATCGGCTGAACACTCCATCGACACACGTCCGGGCCCTTTGCCCCGGAGAAAGGATCCATCATGACCAGAGAAGAAACCAGCCGTCTGATCGCCGACGACCTGCTCAAAATCCAGGCGGTCTTTGTCAGGCCCGACGAGCCCTTCACCTGGGCCAGCGGCATCAAGAGCCCCGTGTACTGTGACAACCGCCTGACGCTGACGGCGCCTGAGGTCCGCACCCACGTGGAGGAGGCCATCGCCCGGACCATCCGGGAGGAGTACCCGGAGGCGGAGGTCCTGATGGGCACCAGCACCGCCGGGATCGCTCACGCTGCCATCACCGCCCACCTGATGGGCCTGCCCATGGGCTACGTGCGCAGCGGGGCCAAGGACCACGGCCGGCAGAACCAGATCGAGGGCCGGCTGGAGCCCGGCCAGAAGGTGGTCGTGGTGGAGGACCTGATCTCCACCGGCGGCAGCGTCCTGGAGGTGGTGGACGTGCTCCGCCAGGCCGGAGCCCAGGTGCTGGGCATCGTGAGCATCTTTACCTATGGGATGAAAAAGGGTGTCGAGCGCCTGGCGGCGGCCGAGGTTCGCAACGTGTCGCTGACCAATTTTGACGTCATCGCCCGGGAAGCGGCGGAGCAGGGGTACATCCGGCCGGAAGATGTGCGCCGCCTCCTGCGCTTCAGGGACAATCCTTCGGACGAATCCTGGCGGGAATAAGGACGCAGGGAGGAAACAGGACAGATGAGAAGCGTCATTGATGTGCCGGACCTGAGCCTTCAGGAACTCCAGCAGCTGATGGACACGGCGGAGGACATCATCGCCCGTCCGGCGGCCTACAGCGAATGCTGCCGCGGCAAAAAGCTGGCGACCCTCTTTTTTGAGCCCAGCACCCGCACCCGCCTGAGCTTTGAGGCGGCCATGTACGAGCTGGGCGGCAACGTGCTGAGCGTGACCGGGGCGGGCACCAGCTCCGCCGCCAAGGGGGAAAGCGTGGCGGATACAGCCAAGACCGTGTCCTGCTACGCCGACATCATCGCCATGCGCCATCCCAAGGAGGGCGCCGCCCTGGTGGCCGCCCGGAACGCCTCCGTCCCGGTGATCAACGCGGGGGACGGCGGCCACTGCCACCCCACCCAGACATTGGCGGACCTTTTGACCATCCGCCGCGAAAAGGGCCGGCTGGACGGGCTGACCGTAGGATTGTGCGGAGACCTTAAATTTGGCCGCACCGTACACAGCCTGATCACCGCCATGAGCCGCTACGAGGGCCTGCGCTTCGTGCTGATCAGCCCGGAAGAGCTGAAGCTGCCCAGCTATGTGAAAAACGACTGCCTGAAGCGCAAGAACATCCCCTATACCCAGACCACGGACCTGGAACAGGTGATCGGGGACCTGGACATCCTGTACATGACCCGCGTCCAGCGGGAACGCTTTTTCAACGAGGAGGATTACCTGCGCCTCAAGGACAGCTATATCCTCACGCCGGAAAAGATGAAAAAGGGCCGGGCGGACCTGTGCGTCATGCACCCCCTGCCCAGGGTGAACGAAATCAGCGTCGCCGTGGACGAGGATCCCCGGGCCTGTTATTTTAAACAGGTCCTCAACGGCAAGTACATGCGCATGGCGCTGATCCTGATGCTGCTCAAGGAGGCGGGAAGATTATGAACGTGGACTCCATCCGGGACGGAATCGTGATCGATCACATCACCGCGGGCTGCGGACGGAAGCTGTATCAGCTGCTGGGCCTGGAAAATACGGACGTGCCGGTGGCCATGCTGACCAATGTCGCCTCCGCCAAGCTGGGCCGAAAGGACATCATCAAAATCGACGCGGCGATCGAGGTCAATTTTGACGTCATCGGCTATGTGGACCCCGGCGCGACGGTGAACGTCATCCGAAACGGCGTGCTGGTCGAAAAAAAGCAGATCGATATGCCGGAAACCCTGGTCAACGTGATCCGCTGCAAAAATCCCAGGTGTATCACCAGCTGCGAGCAGGAGCTTTCGCAGGTTTTCCGCCTTTCCGACCGGTCGAAAAAGGAATACCGCTGCCTGTACTGCGAGACCAAAGCGGCCGTCCTGTAAAATCCGGGAAAGGAAATGCCAATAAACACGAACGTTAAAAAAGACGAACGTTCGTGTTTTTTCAATTTTTCCGGAACATTTAAAGAAATAATGTTGACAATGTTCGCCTTTTACGATAAAATGATGCCTGTTCCAGCCGGAGCAACGGCCCTATGCGGCTGTTTTCCGGAACGCGAAGGAGGAAACCGTATGAAGAAAGTCGGCATCGTCATGGGCAGCGACAGCGATCTGCCGGTGGTCCGGAAAACGGCGGACCAGCTCAATGCCCTCGGCATCCCCTATGAGGCGCACGTCTTTTCCGCCCACCGCACGCCTGTTCAGGCCCGCGATTTCGCCCTGAACGCTCGGAAGAACGGCTTCGGCGTGATCATCGCCGCCGCGGGCATGGCCGCCCATCTGGCCGGCGCGATCGCGGCGAACACCACCCTGCCCGTCATCGGCATCCCCTGCATGGGGCCGTGCATGGATGGGCTGGACGCTCTATTGAGCACGGTGCAGATGCCCTCCGGCATCCCGGTGGCCGCCGTGGCGGTCAACGGCGGCACGAACGCCGCCCTGCTCGCCGCCCAGATCCTGGCGGTGGAAGACGAAGCCCTGGCGGAAAAGCTGGACGACAAACGGATCAAAGACGCGGAAAAGGTACTTGAAAAAGACGCTGGCATCATGGAAAGACTCTGAGGCACCAACGACATGGATCAAAGGAGACGGGAAGCTATGGAAAAGCAGCTTGTTTACACCGGCAAAACCAAGAACGTCTACGCTCTGCCCAACGGCAACTATGAACTGCTCTTCAAGGACGACTGCACCGGCAAGGACGGCGTGTTCGATCCGGGCGAAAACAGCATCGGCCTGACCATCGAGGGCGTGGGCGACGTGAACCTGCGCATGAGCATCTATTTCTTTGAGAAGATCAACGCTGCGGGCATCGCCACCCACTTTGTCAGCGCCGACCTGGACAAGACCACCATGGAGGTCAAGCCCGCCAAGGTCTTCGGCAAGGGCCTGGAAGTGATCTGCCGCTACAAGGCCGTCGGCAGCTTCTACCGCCGCTACAGCGATTATATCGAGGAAGGCGCGGACCTGCCCGCCTACGTGGAAACTACCTTCAAAAACGACGCCAAGGGCGACCCGCTGGTCACCCGGGACGGCCTGATCGACCTCAAGGTGATGACCGGAAAGCAGTATGACGACATCAAGGCCATGACCCAGAAGATCACCAAGATCGTGGCGGACGACATGAAGGAAAAGGGCATGGAGCTGTACGACATCAAGTTCGAGTTCGGCTACGACGCTGACGGCAGCGTCATGCTGATCGACGAGATCGCTTCGGGCAACATGCGCGTATACAAGGACGGTAAATACATCGATCCCATGACGCTGAGCAAGCTGTTTTTTGCTTGATTGAAATCCGGGAGGGGGAAGCTTTCCCCCTCCCGGATCTGCGGAGACAGACAGAAGCAACAGCTTTTTTAATGAACAGGAGAGAATGAAATGGGCGGATTCTTCGGGATCGCATCTCAGCAGGACTGCATGCTGGACGTTTTTTTTGGGGTCGATTACCACAGCCACCTGGGCACCCGCCGGGCAGGCATGGCGGCCTGGGACAGCGAGTTCGGCCTGCAGCGGAAGATTCACAACATCTGCAATTCCCCCTTCCGGACCAAGTTTGAGCATATTTTTGAGGAGATGCGGGGCACCAGCGCCATCGGCTGCATCAGCGACAGCGACCCCCAGCCCCTTTTGATCCGCTCCAGTCTGGGCACCTACGCCATCTGTATGACCGGGGTGATCAACAATTCGGACGAGCTGATCCACCAGTACCTGAGCTTCAGCGGCGGCCATTTTGACAGCATGACCGGCGGGCGGATAAACCAGACGGAGCTGCTGAGCGCGCTGATCAACCAGAAGAGCAACTTTGCTGAGGGAATCCAGTTCGCCCAGAAAAGCATCGACGGCACCGCCTCCATCCTGATCCTGACGGAGAAGGGCCACATGATCGCCGCCAGGGACCTGATGGGCCGCCTGCCTGTGGCGGTAGGGAAGCGGGAGGACGGCTACGCCGTGGCATTTGAGAGCTTTGCCTTCCACAAGACAGGCTTTGAGGACGTCCGGGAGCTAGGCCCCGGGGAAATCGTCGAGCTGACGGCGGACAGCTTCACGGTGCTTACGCCGGCGCGGAAGGAAAAGCGGATCTGCTCCTTCCTCTGGAGCTACTACGGCTACCCGACCTCCACCTACGAGGGCGTGAACGTCGAGGAGATGCGCTACAGAAACGGAGCCATCCTGGCCGAGAACGACCTGGCGGCGGGCCGGGACGACCCCATCGACTACGTGGGCGGCGTGCCTGACAGCGGAACGCCCCACGCCATCGGCTACGCCAACCGCAGCGGCAAGCCCTTCGCCCGGGCCTTCATCAAATATACCCCCACCTGGAGCCGCAGCTTCATGCCCGCCAGCCAGATGGACCGCGACAAGATCGCCAAGATGAAGCAGATCCCGGTCAACGAGCTGATCCGGGGGAAGAACCTCCTGTTCGTGGACGACAGCATCGTGCGCGGCACCCAGCTCAAGGAGACGGTGGAATTTCTCTATGAGAGTGGGGCCAAGTCCGTGCATATGCGCAGCGCCTGCCCGCCCATCATGTACGCCTGCAAGTTTCTGAATTTCAGCCGCTCCAACAGCGACCTGGAGCTGATCGCCCGCCGGGTGATCCGCGACCTGGAGGGGGACGAAGGGGCGGAGCATATCGACGAATACGCCGACGGCAGCACCGAGCGCGGCCGCAAGCTCAGGGAGGTCATCTGCGAGGAGCTGCACTTTGCGTCCTTGGAGTTCCAGACCCTGGAGGGCGTAATCAAAGCTATCGGCCTGAACCCCTGCGAGCTGTGCACCTACTGCTGGAACGGAAAGGAATAAGCCATGATCGAAAATTCGAGATCCGAAGCCTACGCCGCCGCCGGGGTCGATATTACCGCCGGCTACCGCGCCGTGGAGCTGATGAAAAAGCACATCCGGCGCACCGAGCGACCGGGCGTCTGCTCCGACGTGGGCGGCTTTGGCGGCCTGTTTGAGCCAGACCTGAGCGGCATGGAAAAGCCGGTGCTGGTGTCCGGCACGGACGGTGTGGGCACGAAGCTCAAAATCGCCTTCCTGATGGACAAGCACGACACGGTGGGCATCGACTGTGTGGCGATGTGCGTCAACGACATCATCTGCTGCGGCGCCCAGCCCCTCTTTTTCCTGGACTATATCGCCTGCGGCAAAAACGTGCCAGAGCGCATCGAGCAGATCGTCAAGGGCGTCTGCGAGGGCTGCGTCCAGGCCGGGGCCGCCCTGATCGGCGGGGAAACCGCGGAAATGCCCGGCTTCTACCCGGAAAATGAGTACGACCTGGCGGGCTACGCCACCGGCATCGTGGACAAGCGCCGCATCATCGACAACAAGCAGACCAGGCCCGGCGATGTCCTGATCGCCCTGCCTTCTTCGGGCGTCCACAGCAATGGGTTCAGCCTGGTGCGCAAGGTGTTCGACGTGGAAAAGGCGGACCTGAAAACTCCCATGGACGTGCTGGAGGGGAGAAGCCTGGGCGAAGCCCTGCTGGAGCCGACCCGCATCTATGTAAAGCCCGTGCTGGCCCTGTTGCGGCAGGTCAAAGTGCACGGCATCAGCCACATCACCGGCGGCGGCTTTTATGAAAACATCCCGCGCAGCATCCCGGACGGGCTGTGCGCCGAGATCGACCGCTCCGCCGTGCGGGTACCCTCCATCTTCCGTCTGATCGCGGAAAAAGGCGGGATCAGCGAGCGCGACATGTTCAACACCTTCAACATGGGCGTCGGCATGAGCCTCACCGTGGCCGCGGAAGATGCGGAGAAAGCCCTTTCCATCCTCCGCGAGCAGGGGGAGGACGCCTACGTTTTCGGCCGGATCGCCGAAGGCAAAGAAAAAATCAGGATTCTCTGAGGGAAGACGATGGAACAGAGAAAAGCGCGAATCGCCGTATTGGTCAGCGGCGGCGGCACCAACTTGCAGGCCATTTTGGACGCCCGGGTCTCCGGCGTCCTGCACAGCGGGGAAGTGACCCTGGTCATCAGCGACCGGCCCGGGGCCTTTGCCCTGACCCGGGCGGAAAAAGCGGGCGTCCCCGGCCTGGAGATCGACCGGAAGGCCTGCGGGGGCCAAGATGCCTTTGAGGAAAAGCTGATCCAAGCCCTCGAGGAAAACCGGACGGACGTGATCGTCCTGGCCGGCTTCCTGAGCATTTTAAGCGCGGCGTTCACCGCCCGCTATGAGCGGCGGATCCTCAACGTCCATCCCAGCCTCATCCCCAGCTTCTGCGGGGCGGGCTTTTACGGCCTGAAGGTCCACCGGGCGGCCCTGGACCGGGGCGTCAAGGTGACCGGGGCCACCGTGCATTTTGTCAACGAGATCCCGGACGGGGGAGAGATCATCGCCCAGAAGGCTGTGGCGGTGGAGCCGGGGGACACCCCGGAGATCCTGCAACGCCGGGTCATGGAGCAGGCGGAGTGGATCATCCTGCCGCAGAGCGTCGAACAGGTCTGCGCGGAGCGGATCAGGTGAAAAACAGGAGGAACGACATGGACATCATGAAGCAGCAGCCCCCCATCTACGGCATCCTGACGCCGGAAGAATTGCTCAAGGACAACACTTACCCCGGCCGCGGCATCGTGATCGGCAAGACGCCGGACGGAAAAAAGGCTATGACCGCCTATTTCATCATGGGCCGCAGCGAAAACAGCCGCAACCGCGTGTTTACCGAGAAAAACGGCGAGGTCTTCACCGAGCCCTTCGACGAAAGCAAGGTGCAGGACCCCAGCCTCATCATCTACGCCGCCGTCCGCAGCTATGAAAACCACCTGGTCGTCACCAACGGCAACCAGACCGACACCGTGATCGAGGGCCTGAAGGAAGGAAAAACCTTCACAAAGGCCCTGGAATCCCGGGAGTTTGAGCCGGACGCCCCGAACTACACCCCCCGCATCAGCGGCATGCTGACCTTTGAACAGGGGGATTTCACCTACCAGATGAGCATTTTAAAGAGCGCGGACGCCGAGGGCACCGCCTGCAACCGCTTTACCTTTCACTACGCGCCAAAGAGTGGCCTGGGCCACTTCCTGCACACCTACGTCTGCGACGGGAACCCCATCCCCACCTTCCAGGGCGAGCCGGAGCGGATGGCCGTCTGCGACGACATCGACGAGATGACCAACCGCCTCTGGGCCTCCCTGAACGAAAACAACAGAATCAGCCTGTATGTGCGCTACATCGACCTGGAGACCGGCAAGACCGAAAACCGCCTCGTCAACAAGAACCGCTGAGGAAAGAGGAGATCGACATGAAGGAATTTGAACTCAAATACGGCTGTAACCCCAACCAGACCCCGGCGAAGATCTACATGCGGGACGGCAGCGACCTGCCCATCCAGATTCTCAGCGGCCGCCCGGGCTACATCAACTTCCTGGACGCCTTCAACAGCTGGCAGCTGGTGAAGGAACTGAAGGCCGCCCTGGGCCTGCCGGCGGTGACCAGCTTTAAGCACGTGAGCCCCACCAGCGCGGCGGTGGGCATTCCGTTGAGCGACGAGCTGAAAAAGGCCTGCTTCGTGGACGACATCGAGGGGCTGGACGAATCCCCCCTGGCCTGCGCCTACGCCCGGGCCCGCGGCACGGACCGCATGTGCTCCTACGGCGACTGGGTGGCCATGAGCGACGTGTGCGACGTGACGACGGCGAAGATGCTCTTCAGGGAAGTGTCCGACGGCGTCATCGCCCCCGGCTACGACCCCGAGGCCCTCAAAATCCTCAAGGAAAAGCGCAAGGGCAACTACAACATCGTGCAGATCGACCCTTCTTACGTGCCCGAGGTGCAGGAAACCAAGCAGGTGTTCGGCATCACCTTTGAGCAGGGCCGCAACAACTCCGTGATCGACCGCTCGCTCTTAAACGAAATCGTCACCAAAAACAAGGACATTCCCGACAGCGCCGCCCGCGACCTGATCGTGGCCCTGATCACCCTCAAATACACCCAGAGCAACAGCGTATGCTACGCGGTGGACGGCCAGGCCATCGGCGTCGGGGCCGGCCAGCAGAGCCGCATCCACTGCACCCGCTTGGCGGGCACCAAGGCCGATACCTGGTTCCTGCGCCAGCACGAAAAGGTGCTGAACCTGCCCTTTAAGGAAGACCTGGCCCGCCCGGTCCGCGACAACGTCGTGGACGGCTACATCAACCAGAACGAGGAGGACGTCTGCGCCGAGGGCATCTGGCAGAACTATTTCACCGTCCGCCCCGAACCCCTGACCCAGGAGGAAAAGAAGGCCTTCCTGAGCACCCGCCGCAGCGTGGCCTTGGGCAGCGACGCCTTCTTCCCCTTCAGCGACAACATCGAGCGCGCCTATGCCAGCGGCGTCCGCTATATCGCGGAGCCCGGCGGTTCCATCCGGGACGCCGAGGTGATCGAGTGCTGCGATAAACTGGGCATCGCGATGTGCTTTACCCACCTGCGTCTTTTCCATCATTGATTCATTGAGCCTTCCGCGGCCCGGCCGCGGAAGGCCGGTTCCGTTTCAAACAAAACGACAGGATCGAGGAAACGAAATGAAAATCATGGTTATCGGCGGCGGTGGACGGGAGCACGCCATCATCAAAAAACTGAAAGAGAATCCCCAGGCGGAAGTGATCTACGCCCTGCCCGGCAACGGCGGCATCGCGGCGGACGCCATCTGCGTGGACATCGGTGCGAAGGACATTCCGGCCATCGTGCGCTTTGCACAGGAAAAGAAGATCGATTACGCCGTGGTCGCCCCGGACGATCCGCTGGCCCTGGGCTGCGTGGACGCCCTGGAGGCCGCCGGCGTGCCCTGCTTCGGGCCGGACAAAAAGGCCGCCGTCATCGAAGGCAGCAAGGTGTTCAGCAAGAACCTGATGAAAAAGTACGGCATCCCCACCGCGACTTACGAGGTCTTTGACGACCCGGCGGCGGCCCTTTCCTATCTGGAAACAGCCGCCATTCCCACGGTGGTCAAGGCGGACGGCCTGGCCCTGGGCAAGGGCGTGACCGTGGCCATGACAAGGGAAGAGGCCAAACAGGCGGTCCGGGAGATCATGGAGGACCGCAAGTTCGGCGACAGCGGCTCCCGCATCGTGATTGAGGAATACCTGGAGGGGCCGGAGGTGTCCGTGCTGAGCTTTACCGACGGGGAAACCGTCGTCCCCATGGTGTCCAGCATGGACCACAAGCGCGCCCTGGACGGGGATCAGGGCCCCAACACCGGCGGCATGGGCACCGTGGCCCCGAATCCGTTTTATACAGAAGAAGTGGCGAAAGTGTGCATGGAAAAGATCTTCCTGCCCACCATCCGGGCCATGAAGGCGGAGGGACGGCCCTTCCGCGGGTGCCTGTATTTCGGCCTCATGATCACGAAGGACGGCCCCAAGGTGATCGAATACAACTGCCGCTTCGGCGACCCGGAAACCCAGGTGGTGCTGCCGCTGCTTCAAAGCGACCTAATGACCGTCATGCAGGCCGTCACCGAAGGCAGGCTCAAGGACTGCCCGGTCACCTTCCGCAAAGGGGCCGCCTGCTGCGTGGTGCTGGCCTCTGCGGGCTATCCAGGGGCTTACAAAAAAGGCTTTGAGATCACGATCCCCGAGGACGTCCGGGAAAACGTGTACGTGGCTGGCGCGGCCCAAAGGGACGGGAAGCTCGTGACCTCCGGCGGCCGCGTGCTGGGCGTGACCGCCACGGCGGATACGCTTCAGGAGGCGGTGAGCGCCGCCTACGCCATGGCGGACCGGATCGAGTTTGAAAACCGTTTCTGCCGCCGGGACATCGGCCGGCGCGCGCTGAACGCAGGAATTTAAACAGGGGAGAAACGGAAATGGTATACAGGATTTTTGTGGAGAAAAAGCCGGGGCTGGACAACGAGGCACAGGCCCTGTTCCATGACGCCCGCACCCTTCTGGGCATTAACAGCCTGAAAAAGGTCCGGCTGCTCAACCGCTACGACGCGGAAAACATGGACAAGGACCTGTTTGATTACGCGGTCCGGACCGTTTTTTCAGAGCCCCAGCTGGACATCGCCACCCAGGAGGCGGATACGGAAGGGGCGGCTGTGTTCGCGGTCGAATACCTGCCCGGCCAGTTTGATCAGCGGGCCGATTCCGCCGCCCAGTGCATCCAGATCATCAGCCAGGGCGAACGCCCCCTGATCCGCAGCGCGAAGCTCTACGCTCTGTACGGGGAGCTGACGGACGCGGAGATTCTGGAGATCAAGAAGTATGTGATCAACCCCGTGGAAGCCCGGGAGGCGGCCCTGGAAAAGCCTGAAACCCTGAAGACGGAATACGCCGTGCCGACTGAGGTCGCCACCCTGACCGGCTTTACGACTTTGGACCGCGCCGGCCTGGAGCGTTTCGTCGCCCAGTATGGCCTGGCCATGGATACGGACGACATCGCCTTCTGCCAGGAATATTTCCGAGGCGAAAAGCGGGACCCCACCATCACGGAAATCCGGATGCTGGATACCTACTGGAGCGACCACTGCCGCCACACCACCTTCCTGACGGAAATTGACAGCGTCCATTTTGAAGACCCCCTGCTTGAAAAGGCCTACGGCGATTATCTGGCCGTCCGCCGCGAGCTGGGCCGCACCAAGCCCGTATGCCTGATGGACGTGGCGACCATCGGCGTCCGCTGGCTCAAGGCCCACGGGAAGCTCCCCAAGCTGGACGAGAGCGAGGAGATCAATGCCTGCACGGTGAAAATCGAGGTCGAGGCCGACGGCAAAAAAGAGCCCTGGCTCCTGCTGTTTAAGAACGAGACCCACAACCATCCCACGGAAATCGAGCCCTTCGGCGGGGCGGCCACCTGCATCGGCGGCGCCATCCGCGATCCGCTGAGCGGCCGGGCCTACGTGTACGGGGCCATGCGCGTCACCGGCGCGGCGGACCCGACCGTCCCGGTCAGCGAGACCATCCCCGGCAAGCTGCCCCAGCGCAAGCTGGTCACCACGGCGGCCGCTGGCTATTCCTCCTACGGCAACCAGATCGGCCTGGCGACGGGCATCGTGGACGAGATCTACCACCCTGGCTACGCAGCCAAGCGCATGGAGATCGGCGCGGTCATCGCGGCGGCTCCGCAGGAAAATGTCCGCCGGGAGCGTCCCGTTCCCGGGGACGTGGTGGTCCTCCTGGGCGGTAGCACCGGCCGGGACGGCATCGGCGGGGCGACGGGCTCCAGCAAGGCCCACAACGCCCACAGCGTGGAAACCTGCGGGGCGGAGGTGCAGAAGGGCAACGCGCCGGAGGAGAGAAAGCTCCAGCGCCTGTTCAGAAACGGGGAAGCCACCCGCCTGATCAAGCGCTGCAACGACTTTGGGGCCGGCGGCGTCAGCGTGGCCATCGGCGAGCTGGCGGACGGTCTTTCCATCGACTTAAACGCGGTGCCGAAAAAATACGAAGGCCTGGACGGCACGGAGCTGGCCATCTCCGAAAGCCAGGAGCGCATGGCTGTGGTCGTCGCCAAAGAGGACGCGGACGCCTTCCTCAACCTGGCGGCTCAGGAAAACCTGCAGGCCTGCCCGGTGGCGGTGGTCCAGGCGGAGCCGCGCCTCCAGATGCACTGGAACGGCAGGACCATCGTGGACATCAGCCGGGAATTCCTCAATTCCAACGGGGCGCCCAAGCACATTGAGGTCACCGTGGACAAGCCCGAAGCCTTTGCGCCGGATGCTGCCGTCGGGTTCCGGGAAACCCTGGAAAAGATGGCGGAGGACCTCAACATCTGCTCCAAGCGGGGCCTGAGCGAGCGCTTTGATTCCACCATCGGCGCGGGCACGGTGCTGATGCCCTTCGGCGGCAAATACCAGCTGACCCCCATCCAGGCCATGGTGCAGAAGATCAGCATGGAGCTCAAGCATACCGACGACTGCTCCCTGATGGCCTGGGGCTACAATCCCCTGATCAGTGAAAAGAGCCCCTACCATGGGGCCTATCTGGCGGTGGTCGAGTCCGTGTCCAAGCTGATTGCCTCCGGGGCCTCCTTTGAGGACGTGTACCTGACCTTCCAGGAATATTTTGAAAAGCCTGGCAAAGACGGACGGCGCTGGGGCAAGCCCCTGGCCGCCCTGCTGGGCGCCTTTGAAGCCCAGAAGGATCTGGGCGTCGGCGCGATCGGCGGCAAGGACAGCATGAGCGGCTCCTTTGAAAAGCTGGACGTGCCGCCCACCCTGGTCAGCTTCGCGGTGACCACGGCGAAGACCGGGGACATCCTGAGCCCGGAAACCAAGGCAGCCGGCCATCAGCTGATCCTAATCTCCGCGCCCCGCGCTTCGGACGGGCTGCCGAAAGCCTCGGCCCTCGTCGAAAACTTCCGCAAGGTCGCCTCCCTCCGGGCGTCCGGCCGGGCCTTTGCCTGCTATACGCCTGGAATGGGCGGCATTCTGGAAGCTGTGATGAAGATGAGCTTCGGCAACGGCCTGGGTTTCCGCTTTGCGGAGGGCTGGGGCCTGGAGGCCCTGGCGCATACCCGCTATGGCGACTTCGTGGTGGAGGTGGACAGGGCCGTGGACGGCGAAACCCTGCTGGGCGACGTGACGGACCGGGCCTGTTTGGAGTATTCCGGGGAGAGCGTCCCGCTGGGCGATCTGCTCCGCCGCTGGGAGGACCGGCTGGAAAAGGTCTATCCCTGCAACATTGAAACGCCCGCCGCCGAGGTCAAAACCTTCTCCGCTCCGGCGGAGCGCTGGCCCGCTCCCGCAGTCAAAACGGCGAAGCCCCGCGTGCTGATTCCCGCCTTCCCCGGCACCAACTGCGAGTACGACAGCGCCCGCGCCGTGCGGGACGCCGGGGCGGACGCCCAGATCATGGTGATCAACAACCTGACGGCGGACGGCATCGCCCGCAGCGTCGAGGCCTTTGCCCGGGCCATCCGGGACAGCCAGGTCATCTTCATTCCCGGCGGCTTCAGCGGCGGCGACGAGCCGGACGGCAGCGCCAAATTCATCACCGCCTTCTTCCGCAGCCAGGCGGTCCGCGAGGGCGTGAC
>OCTW013410028.1_pt1 | contig 37646 bp, 39 predicted proteins | sample 1539671 | NCBI WGS metagenome assembly OCTW01 (sample SAMN02144230, study PRJEB22623) | gut metagenome | biome: sheep rumen | host: Ovis aries | place: New Zealand
CTGAGCCAGGATCAAACTCTCCATGATATATGGAAGAGCTGTTTGGCTCTTGTTTATTGATTGGTATTACTCATTGTTTGACGTTCTATTAAAATAGAACCTCGCACTCTGGCGTTCATTCAGTTCATTGTTCAGTTTTCAAAGGTCATCGTGTCATCACCGGGTGGCGACGACTTGCTTATTTTAACAAACTCGGAAGAGCTTGTCAAGGATTAATTTGAACTTTTTTCAAGTTTCAAACTATATCCTCAAGCGCCAGGACTTTGGCCCTAACAGCTTGTTTAGTATATCACATTATGTCGTTTTGTCAAGAACTAAATTTTAAATCCTGTAAAACTTAAAACTTCATTTCCGAGCATTTCCGAACTCATGCGACATAAAGTATTTTATCATTGAAAAAAAAAGCTGTCAAGCAAATTTGACAGCTTTTTTACATTTTTTCGATGTGAACCTACTTGGCTTTGACCAGTTCGTCGCTGAGGCTTTCCAGGTCCTTCTGCTTGCTTTCGACACCCAGGCTCAGGACGATGACGGCAACGGCCGCAAAGACCAGGGCAAACATATAGAAGACGCTGGCGAAACCGAAGCTCCGGGCCAGCAGGGCCCCGACCATCATAGGCGCCGCCATGCCGCCAAAACGGCCAAAACCGGCAGCCCAGCCGCTTCCCAAGGCACGGATGGCCGTCGGATACTGTTCCGGCGTATATGTATAGAGGACGCCCCAGGCACCGAGGTTGAAGAAAGACATGACGGAACCCCACATCATGAGGGTCGCAGCCGTCGAGGCATGGCCGAAGAAATAGCTGGCGACGCCGCTGAACAAGAGGAACGCCGACAAGGTATACTTGCGGCCGATCTTATCGACGAGCCAGGCCGCGCAATAGTAGCCCGGCAGCTGGGCCAGGGTCATGATGAGGACGTATTCAAAGGTCTTGACGACGGTAAAGCCCTGCTGGAAAACCAGCGACGGCAGCCACATAAAGATGCCATAATAGCTGAAATTGATGCCGAACCAGACCAGCCAGAGCATGATGGTCCGGGACATGAAAGGCTTTTTCCACAATTCCCGGAACGAAGCCTTGGCGACGACCGGCACCGTTTCTGTTTCGCCCGTAAAGAGAGCCGACGGCACGTGCAGCTGTTTTTCCAGGGAAAGGACAATCTGCCGGGCTTCATCGACACGGCCGCGAGTCAGCAGGTAGCGGACCGATTCAGGCATGTGCAGGCGTATCAGGCAGACGTAGAGCGCCGGCAGCGCACCGATGAGGAAAGCCATGCGCCAGCCATAGACGGGAATGAAGAAATAGGCGATGCAGGCAGCGGCAATCCAGCCGAGTCCCCAGAAGCTTTCCAAGAGGACGATGAAACGGCCCCGTACGCGGGACGGTGCATATTCGGAAACGAGCGTCGCCGCTACAGGCAGTTCCCCACCCAGACCGAAGCCGACGAGAAAGCGGAAGACGAGCAAGGACTGATAGTTCCAGGACAGGGCGCAGAAAGCCGAAGCGATGCTATACAATAAGACCGTAATGGTGAAGACCTTCTTGCGGCCGATGCGGTCCGCCACCGTGCCGGAAATGACGGCGCCCAGGGCCATGCCGATGAGGCCGATACTGCCGATGAGGCCCATCTGCCCCGGTGCCAGCCCCCATTCTTTCGCCAGGACAGGCAAAATGAAGGCGATGAGCCCGGTGTCCATCGAATCAAAGAGCCATCCCAGTCCCGTGACCAGCAGCAGCTTGTAGTGGAAACGGCCTACGGGCAGCGCTTCCAATCGTTCCAATACCATAAAGACGATTCCTCCTATCTGTACATATGTCATGACAGTTATATTTACATGGCACTATTGTACAAAGATAAGAAGAAAATGTCAATTTTTATATAAGACGCCGAGGTCGCGCAGGGCCTGGCCGATGGCCTCGAGTTCTTCTTCCGTCGCCGCTTCGACGAGATGCGTGTGGATGCCGCCGCTGATGGCGCTGAGCATTTCCGCATGGGAATCGTGCATGCGCTTGACGTACTGCTGGACATCCCGACGGGAATGAAGGTTCAAGGTCCCTTCGAGGTTCCCGTAGACTTCGTGCTCGATGACGACGTTGCGGACAATGCCGCCATTGTCGACGATGGCATTGAGTTCCCCTTCCATCTGGTCCAGTCCATGGCAGCAGACGAAGACCCGCGTACAGCCCGGTACCACCGGTGTCACCAGCTGATAGCCGCGGGGCGTCGAGATGATGTCCGTTCCCTGGGCACGCATCAGGGCCACGTCGCCGACGATGATCTGCCGGCTGACGTCACAGGCTTTCGCCAAAGCCGTCCCGGTGATAGGCGATGGCGATTCCTGAAGAAGCTGGAGAATCTTTTCTCTCCGTGCACTATTATCCATATAAACCAATCCTTCCTAAATATCTTTATAAACCTGCTGCCCCCGCGTCGGGATATCCAGGAGCATGGACAGTCCCCGTCCCCATAACAGGCCGCTGAAAAGGCCCGGTACGAACCCCAGGACTTCGTTGAACAGCCAGGAATACATCAAAAACGGAAAATGATAGACTCCGGCCTGGATGGCCGCAAAGGCCAGACAGATCAGGATATTGAACGGCAGGGCTCCCGGCATGGGCGGACACCGCAGCAGGTGCCGTGCCCGGCAATAGGTCAGTTCAGGCAGGCCTGCCTTGAACCACAGGCCCAGCCCCAGGCCCAGAAAAAAAGCCATGAGGAAACATAAAATCGTCAGGAACAGGTAGGCCGTATAGTAATAGACGACGGCGGCTGACCAAAAGGTGACCAGCACGGCCGGGCCGCCAAAGCACCAGATCCGGCAGGTGCGGCCCTTGAAAAAGAAAATGCCATATCCTATCATGACGATCATCATGCACAGCTGAATCCCTGTCAGTATATCATAGGCGCTCATCACGGCCCATTCCCCCTTTCCTTTGTGAATGACAATGTGATTATTTTCAGTATATATGATAAACATTAAAAGGAGATTAAAATTCGAAAAAATTTTATTGTAAAAAAGGGCGTCCCATGAAATTTTTTAATATCATGAGACGCCCTCAGGCAAGTTCAATTATAAGTTGGAGAAATCGAGAGTCGCAAAGAGGTCGTCCAGGGTTTCAGCCCGGCGGATCTGGGTTACGCTGCCGTCGGCGTGGAGCAGGAGTTCAGCCGAACGGAGTTTGCCGTTGTAGTTGAAGCCCATGGAATGGCCGTGGGCACCGGTGTCGTGGATGACCAGGATATCGCCGTCGTCGATCTGCGGCAAGCTGCGGTCGATGGCGAATTTATCGCAGTTTTCGCAGAGCGAACCGGCAACGTCGTAGACGTGGTCTTTCGGCGCATTTTCTTTGCCCATGACCGTCAGGTGATGGTACGAGCCATACATGCCCGGACGCATGAGGTTGGCCATGCAGGCGTCGACGCCGATGTATTCTTTCCAGATGTGTTTGTGATGGATGGCCGTCGTGACCAGGTAGCCGTAAGGGCCGGTGATGGCACGGCCACATTCGAAGGAGATACGGCATTTGCCGAGGCCAGCCGGTTCCATGATGGCTTCGAAGTTCTTTTTGATGCCGGCACTGAGTTCGTCGTAGTCGATGAAGGATTCTTCCGGACGATACGGGAGGCCGATGCCGCCGCCGAAATCGAGGAATTCAATGTTGATGCCCAGCATGTTCTGCACTTCTACAGCCAATTCGAACATCATCTTGGCCGTGTTGATGAGGCCGTTGACGTGGAGTTCGTTGGAGACGACCATGGTATGCAGGCCGAAGTGTTTGACGCCTTTGTCTTTAAGAATGCGAAAAGCATCGATAATCTGTTCACGAGTCATGCCGTATTTGGCTTCTTCCGGCGTGCCGATGATGTCGTTGCCGCCTTTGAGGAGCGGGCCCGGGTTGTAACGGGCGCAGATCCATTCCGGCAAGGGGCCGCGTTTTTCCATGAAGTCAATCATGGAAATATCATCGAGGTTGACCAGGGCGCCCAGTTCCATAGCCCGTTTAAATTCAGCATAAGGCGTATCGTTGGACGAGAAGACGATGTCGTGGCCTTTGATGCCGACTTTGTCGCACAGTTCCAGTTCAGCCAGGGAACTGCAGTCTGCACCGACGCCTTCTTTCTGCAAGAGGCGCATGATGTACGGATTCGGCGTAGCCTTGACGGCGAAATATTCTTTGAAGTCATAGGCCCAGTCGAAGGCTTTGATCAATTTACGGACATTATCGACGATGGCTTTTTCGTCATAAATATGGAAAGGTGTCGGGTATTTAGCAATAATGGAACGAATTTGTTCTTCGTTAAAAGGGACAGTCTTTTTGTTCATCCTAGTTCAGCTCCAGTTTCTTATACTTAACAGAATTTATTGTTTCTCTACAAGGGTTATTATATAATACAAGAAGATAATTTGTGAAATAGATTATTTTAATTTATTTCATTCGATAATCAAATTAACTGAAGGAGGTCCGCCTATGGACACAACGACACTCCGGACGTTCATCGCCCTGGCACAAATCAAGAATTTCACCAAAACGGCCCAGCAGCTCTTCGTCGCCCAGTCGACCGTGACCAACCGCATCCGCGATCTGGAAATGGAGCTCGGCGTCCCCTTGTTCATACGCAGCCATAAACAGGTCGACCTGACCCCGTCAGGCCAGAAATTCCTGAGCTATGCCCAGCGCTTCGTCTCGCTGGAACTGGCAGCGTTGCAGGACATCCAATCGTCACCGACGTATACCCAGAAGGTCAGCATCGGCACGACCAACACCATCTATGAATGTCACCTGCAGCGCCGTATCCGCAGTTTCCTGAAAGAAAAGAAAGGCGTGTCCCTGCACGTCACCATCGGCCATACGGAAACGATGATGCGCCAGCTCCAGGACGGGACGCTGGACGCAATCTTTTCCTTCAGCGCCATGTTCCGCGACGGCTATATCTGCCAGCCATACCGGACGGATTCCCTGGTCCTGGTCTGCCAGGCCGGCAATACAGAATACGCCGGCGGCATCTGCAAGGACGACCTGCAGAAAATCGACTACTTGTTCTGTAATTTCGCCCTCCAGGGCGTAGGCCTCTACATCCAGGACCTGTTCCCGCGCCATCACCGCTTCCCCCTGGAAATCGACAACAGCACCAAGCTGCCCCAGTACGTAGCCGACGGCATCGGCTACACCTTCCTGCCCAAGAGCCTCATCGAAGAGGACCTGGCCGAAAAGCGCCTGCGGGCCATTCCCCTCCTCGATTTCGAGCCGCCCAAGGTCGACAGCTACTACATCACGCGCAGCCCGTCGACCGTGCCGGCGGACCTGGAAGAAGAGTTACTGGCCGACCGGTCATATGGATTGCAAGGCGATGATCATGGCCGACATGACGACGATGGACAAGAGAATATAAAATGAGCTGATGCAGGCTGCGACTTCGATCTTGAGCTTCATCTTGGCTGTATAGTAGCAGGCCATGCCGGCGACGGGAGCAAAGACCAGGACCATAATGACCTTCTTGATGGCCATGGGATAATCGAGGGCGAAATAGACGAAAGCCGCAATGACGACCGACGTCAGCAACCGCAGGCCCACGTCGGTATAGATGAGGTGCAGGTATTCCTTTTTCAGGGACAGGCCCAGGGCGACGCCGATCATGAGCATGGACAAGAAGGTATTGGCCGACGCCGGGATCTTGGCCCAGTCGATGACGACCTGGGGCAGGGAAAAGCCGGCCAGGGACAAGGTGATCATGATGATATACGATAAGACCGGAATAGAGGAGAAAATCGTCTTGGCCAGGATCATGGCGATGCTCTCCCCTTTCTCGCCGCGGACGCAGCGGGCCAGGCCATAAGCCCCGCCGAGGCACATGAGGGAATTACCGGCATCGAAGATGCAGACGATGAGGACGGCCGCGCTGTCAAAGAAATAAGACACGAAGGGCAAGGCGAAATTGCCGATATTGTAGCCATTCATATTGAGCATGTAAAAGGCCTTTTCGTCCTTCGTCCGGCCGGCGGCATAGCCCATGCCGACCATGATCAGGTTGAAGATGATGGCCAGGAGGCTGATGAGGAGATAGCGCGTGTCGAAGTGGATGCCGTTGAGGTTGACCAGGATGACCGACGGCAAGGTGATGTTGAAGACAATCGTCGATATGGTATTAAAAGTGCTGCGCCCGAAAAGGCGCAGCTGTTTTAAGGTATAGCCGCAAAAGATGAAGGATACGAGGATAGCGGCTTTGATGATAGTTTCTTCCATGGTTTACGGTTTGACGATGCGGTTGGCCGTGCGCATCATTTCGACGATACGGAACATGTTGGTAATGGATCCGACAGCGACCTTTTCGGTCAGGCCATAGTAATTGAGGCAGGCACCGCAGGCATAGATTTCCACGCCCTGGGCTTCGAGGTTCTTCAAATCTTCCAGTGATTCCGAACCTTCCGTGACCAAGGAGACGCCGCCGTTGTAGAAGATAATCTGTTTCGGCAGGACATCCTGTTCCGTCAAGGTATAGATGAAGGTCTTGAGCAGGTTCTTGCCCAGCTGGTCATCGCCGACACCCATGACGGGCGCATTGATGACGACCGTATAGTCGGAACCCGTCGTGACCGGCGCTTCGTCTTCGCCGGCGTCAGCCCCTTCCTTGACCAGGCGGACCGTGTAGTGCGTATCCGATTCCTGGCTCATCGTATAGGAGCAGTTCATTTCCTGAGATAAATTCTTGAGGTTTTCCGTAGCGATTTCGTTATCGACCGTGATTTCTACGGCATCATGGTCCTTCAAAGCCTTGTGGGCTTCGATGACCGGGAGCGGGCAGGCTTTGCCCAGTGCATTGATCTTAAACATCGTAATTCCTCCTTGTTTTAAGAGTTAGGGGTTCGTGGCGGGCCGCCCTTTGGGACGGCCCCCACAATATTAAAACCATCCACTAACTGCTAACCACTTAAAAAGGGCTGTCGTACATGCGACAGCTCCTTTTTATGCTATTCTTCTGTTTCTGCCGGTTCGGTTTCTATGGCTTTCGGGCCGCGTTTATGAGAGGTATGGTTCTTCCATACGACCCACAGGGACGTATCAACGCAGATGGACGAATAGGCCCCACTGATGAAGCCGATGAGCATGACCAGGGAAAAGTTCTTCGTCGAATCGCCGCCGAAGAAGTGTAAGGCTCCGCAGGCGAAGAGTACCGTCGTCAGCGTATAGATACTGCGATGGATACTCTGGGAGATGCTGTCGTGAGCCAGTTTTTCATAGGAGTCGGTCCGGCGGTGAGTCCGCGTGTTTTCACGGACGCGGTCGAAGATGACGACGGCTTCGTTCATGGAATAGCCGACGACGGTCAGGATGGCCGCCAGGAAAGACGCATCGATTTCCAGGTGGAAAAACGAGAAGAAGCCCAGGACCATGATCAAATCGTGCAGGATCGACACTAAGGCCGAAATAGCGATTTTGTATTCAAAGCGGAAGGAAATATACGCAGCCAGGGCGATGAAGGCCACGGCCAGGCTGGTGATGGCGTTTTTCGTGACTTCCGAGCCGATGACGGCGCCGACTGATTCGGTCCGCTTGATTTCAGCGCCGCCTAAGGAATCGCTCAGCTTATCCGAAACGGCTTTGCTTTCGTCACTAGTCAGGTTGCGCATGCGCAGCATGACATCTGTCGACGAATCCTGGTCGGTGACGCCTGTCAGCTGAATGACCGTATTGCCCAAATCCATATCGGCGTTATCAATGACCTGGCGGACTTCCGAGACCGTGACGGCTTTATTGAACTGCATATCGAGGATCGTGCCGCCTGTGTAGTCGATGCCGAAATTGAAGCCATTGATAAAGATGGAAATCAAGCTGGCAATGACGAGGACAGACGATAAGGTGAACCACCATACGCGATGTTTGACAATATCAAAACTCATTTCTGTCCCCCCTTTTTCAGCATATGTTCAGGCGGCTTGCGGTTCAGGCCATAGAACCAGGGATTGGTGATGAGGCCCGTATTGATGAACCACGTGAGCAGGGACCGGCTGACGACGATGGCCGTGAACATGCTGACGACAATCCCTAAAGCCAGGTTGACGGCAAAGCCCTTGACCGTACCGCTGCCCATGACGATGAGGACGATGGCGGCGATCATGACCGATACGTTGGCATCGAGGATGGTATTGAAGGCCCGGCGGAAACCGGCTTCCATAGAGGTCCTCAGACTCTTGCCGATGAGGACTTCTTCCTTGAATCGTTCAAAGATAAGGATGTTGGCATCAACGGCAAAGCCCATAGACAAGATGATACCGGCAATGCCCGGCAGGGTCAATGTCGCATCGAGGTATTTCAGGATGCCCAGCAAAATCAGGACATAGACCAACAGGGCGATGTTGGCTACGACACCGGACATGCGGTAAATGATGATCAGGAAGATCATGATCAAGATGATGCCGATGGCAAAGGCCTTTTCACTCTTGATCTTGGAGTCGAGGCCCAGGCTCGGGCCGATGGTGCGGACTTCCATGACTTTCAATTTGACAGGCAGGGCACCGGAACGCAGGAGGATGGCCAGGTTCTTGGCATCTTCCAAGGTCTGGCTGCCCGTGATGACGGCTTTGCCGCCGGTAATCGGTTCATTGACGACCGGGTTGGTCAGCAATTCACCGTCAAGGTAAATACCGATCTTATGGCCTACGTTGGAAGCCGTCAAATCGGCGAATTTCTTGGCCCCTTCGTCGGTAAATTCAATGGCGACGACGTTCTTATGGCCCTGGTCGATCTGTTCTTTCGCCGTTTTCAGGTCGTTCCCGGTCATACGGGTCGTCCCGCTTTCATCTTTGAACTCCATGACGGCCGTTTTCCCGATTGTCTCGATGGCTTTTTCCGGATTCTTTTCACCGGGCAGCTCGACGATGATACGACGGGCGCCTTCCTTCTGGACAAGCGGTTCGGTCAGGCCCATTTCATTGATACGGCGTTCGACGATGGTGACGGCACGGCTCAAAGAGTCTTCCGTGACCGGTGCGTCCGGCGTATCTTCAGCTTCCAGGACGATATGCGTACCGCCCTGTAAGTCCAGGCCCTGTTTGATGGAGTTGGCAAGCGGATAAATCAAGGTAACAAAGGCGGCCAGGATGATGATGACTGCCCCGAAAAATTTTATCATGTTACGGGTCCGCAACAATACTCCCCCCTCTGGGTAATCTTCAATAGTTTTTTATGGATGGATAACGAGATGCTGTTTATCCGTGACGATATCGGTCATGACGATATCATGGGCTTCGACGGGCACGTCCGGGACGAGCTGGACATCCCAGGCCGCGGCAATGGCGGCCGCCCTGCCCTTTCCAGCCAGGAAGCGGTCATAATAAGCCGCTCCATGGCCCAGGCGATGGCCCTTGGCATCGAAGGCCAGGCCGGGCACGAAGATGACATCGAGCTCATCGGCTTCGATGCGCGGGTTGTCCGGCGGTGCCGTCCGGATGCCATAGGCACCGCAGACCGCCTGTTCCAGCGTGTACAGGCGCCGGCCTTCAATGCGCTGCTTATCGACGCAGACCGGGACATAGACTTCCTTGCCGTCAGCCAGGGCCTGCTGGATCAGGCCGTCCAGGCTGACTTCGTCGGGCATATGGAGAAAAGCCATGATACTGCGGGCCTGCTGATACTGCGGCAGGGCAGCCAGGCGGGCGCAGACAGCGGCACTGGCCGCTGCCTTTTCCCCTTCTGTCAGCTGGTGGAGCCGGTCATTCATGGCTTTACGCAATTCTTTTTTACTGAGCATCTTTGCCTTCTGCTTCCTTGGCATCCGATGCCGCTTCGGCTTTGGTTTCAGCCGGAACGTCGTCCTTAACTTCAGGCGCCTTTTCTTCTGCCTTTTCAGCAGCTTTTTCGGCTTTCTTGGCCGCTTTCTTGCCTTCGACCTTGCCCAGGACCTGTGCTACGGCAGCGCGGGTGATCTTGATTTCGACTTTGTCAGCAATGCGGACGATGAGGTAATCATCGTGCAGGGAGACGATGTTCCCCATGACACCGCCGACGGTGACGATCTTGGCGCCGGGCTTCAAGCTTTCCAGCATTTCCTGGCGTTTCTTCTGTTGTTTCTTCTGCGGACGCCATAAGAGAAAGTAGAAAATGACGACCATGAGGATAATGGGCCAAAAGGCATTGAGCTGTTCCATAATATCCATGTCTTTACACCTCCGTGAAATAAAAAATAGTCTATATGCAAGCGCTTACGCGTCTTGATAACGTTTCCAGAAATCCTTGCGAAATTCGCGGAACGTGCCGTCAAAGATGGACTGGCGCATATCCCGCATGAACTGCAGCAGGAAGTACAGGTTGTGGATGCTGACCAGGCGGTATGCCAGGAGTTCTTCGGCTTTGAAGAGATGGCGGATATAAGCCCGCGAATAATTACGGCACGTATAGCACTGGCAGCCTTCTTCGATGGGATGGAAATCGTGGGCATACTTGGCGTTGCGCACGGTCAGGCGGCCCGTATGGGTCATGGCCATGCCGTTGCGGGCAACGCGCGTCGGGAAGACGCAGTCGAACATATCGACGCCGCGGGCGACGCCTTCGAGCAGGCAGTCCGGCGTGCCGACGCCCATGAGGTAGCGGGCTTTATCCTTCGGCAGGTACGGTGTCGTATGCTCTAATATATCATACATTATATCCTTAGATTCGCCAACACTCAAGCCGCCGATGCCATAGCCGTCGAAATCCATGTCGACCAGGTCCTGGCAGCTCTGCTTGCGCAAATCTTTGTACATGCCGCCCTGGACGATGCCGAACAGGCCCTGCGTATCGCTGTGGTGATGGTCCAGGCAGCGGGCGGCCCAACGGCTCGTCCGTTCCGTCGACATCTGCGTATATTCATAGTCCGACGGGTAGGGGATACATTCGTCGAAGGCCATGGCGATGTCCGAATCGAGAGCCATCTGGATATCCATGGACACTTCTGGCGACAGGAATTTCTTCGACCCGTCCAAATGGGACCGGAAGGTAACGCCTTCTTCGGTGATCTTACGCATCTGGCCCAGGCTGAAGACCTGGAAACCGCCGCTGTCGGTCAGAATAGCCTGTTTCCAGTTCATGAATTTATGAAGTCCCCCCGCTTCCTGGACCAAGTCGTGGCCAGGCCGCAGGAACAGGTGATATGTATTGCTGAGAATGACCTGAGCGCCCATATCGTAAAGTTCTTCCGGCGTCAGCGTCTTGACCGTCGCCTGCGTGCCGACAGGCATGAACATGGGCGTCTTGAAGGTGCCGTGCGGCGTGCGCAGAATCCCGGCGCGGGCGCCGTCACATTCGGCCTGCTGTTCGTAGGTAATGACCATAGATTTTCCTCCCTTAGTGAATGAACATGGCATCGCCGAAACTGAAGAAACGGTATTTTTCCTGGACGGCGATTTCATAAGCTTTCAAGATTTTTTCCCGCGTCGACAAGGCGCTGATGAGCATGAGCAGCGTCGATTCGGGCAGATGGAAATTCGTGACCAAGGCGTCGACGATATGGAAGGTGAAACCCGGATAGATGAAGATATTCGTCCAGCCCGATCCGGCCTGCAAAGTCCCCGTCGTGCCGGCGCTTTCCAAGGTGCGGATGCTGGTCGTACCGACGGCGATGACCCGGCGGCCTTCAGCTTTGGCCTTGTTGATGGTGGCAGCGGCTTCCGGCGTGATGCTGTAGAATTCACTGTGCATCTGATGGTCTTCGATATTTTCTTCTTCTACCGGCCGGAAGGTCCCCAGGCCGACGTGGAGGGTGACGAAGACTTCTTCTACGCCTTTATCGCGAATCTTTTGGAGCAGTTCTTCCGTAAAATGCAGGCCTGCCGTCGGCGCCGCAGCGGAGCCGCGTTCGTTGGCATAAACCGTCTGGTATTCATCAGGGTCTTCCATCTTTTCGTGGATATACGGCGGAAGCGGCATTTCACCGATCTTGTCGATGATGGCGTCGAAATTGCCTTCATAGGCGAACTTGATGATGCGGCCGCCGAAATCGGTCCGGTCTTCGACAGTGCCTGTCAGGCCTTCCGGAAATTCGATGACCGTCCCGGGCAGGGCCTTCTTGCCCGGTTTGACCAGGACTTCCCAGCGGTCGTCGCCGACGGGCGTCAACAGCAGGACTTCGACTTTCCCGCCTGTCGGTACCCGTTTGCCGTAGAGCCGGGCTGGGATGACGCGGGAATCATTGAAGACCAGGACGTCGCCTTCGTGCAGTTCGTCGACGAGGTCATAGAAATACTTGTGTTCGACGGCGCCGGTCTGGCGGTCATAGAGCATGAGGCGGGCGTGGTCCCGCGGTTCTGCCGGATGCTGGGCAATGAGTTCTTTCGGTAAATCGTAGTAAAAATCTGTTAGTTTCAAAATAATCTTCCTCTTTTTGGCTTAATATAATTTTTCAATCTTCGTCCCCGTATAATAATGGGTCAGGATATGGCGGTAATAATTCTTTTCGTTGGCATGTTCCTTAGCCATCTGATAGGCCCCGTACTGGCTCATGCCCAAACCGTGGCCCCAGCCGAAGCCGTAGATAGTCACGGGCTGGCCGGCTTTGATGATGAAATCGCTTTTGCGCACAGCGGCGCCGGCATCGGGATCCGGTGCCGTGCCGCGGCCGCTGTAGAAATCAAAGAGCGTGCTGCGCAGGCCAAAGATGGACTGGAAGGCCGAGCCCTTGACAGTGACATTACCATTCGTGCCCTTGACGATCATTTCCTGGACACGGCCGGACACGCCGCGGTCCGTCATGGACATGGGCCGCTTCATGAGCGGCGACAGTTCGATGGACTTGATGCGCCCGACGCCCTTGCCGGCGGCGCTCAGTTTAGCCGCCATCTGTTCCGGCGTCGTCGTCACCGACCAGCGATACCCCGGCATGGCATCGCTGGCATCGCGGACACCGCGCAGATAAGGCACGTAGGAACCCCAGACATTTTCACTGTCTTCGGTCCAGCCGCCGGCAGTGGAACAGAAGAAGGCGTCGATGGGCTTGCCCTGATAGGTCAGGATTTCCCCTTTCGTATCGTTGACAGCCTTGATGATCGACGGCGATTCGCCGTTGATGCCGGCATAGACCTGGCTCGATGTATCATCCGTCAAGTCGAAACCGCGCTGGCTGAAGCGGTTCTTATGGGCAATGGCATAAGTCCGGGCCGCGACGGCCTGGGCCTTGAGGGCCTCTTCGCTCCAAGACGGCGACATTTCCTTGCCGACGACGCCGTAGAGATACTGTTCTACCGGTACGACGTTGACGACGGTCAGGCCCCAGCGGCCAGGAGATTTCATCATTTCCAGGGCGCCGCGGTAGGCATAGCCGTCGGTAATCTCAACGGACCCGCCTTGGACCAGCGACCGGACCTGGACGGGCACGGTGCTGATATCGCCATTGACAGTCAGGTTCGTCCCGGACAGGGCAATGGTGACCGGTACGTTGGCAGCGGCTTTCTTCCAGAGCATGTCGCCGCGGTAGACGCCCAGCCCCTGCGGCCCGGTGACGGCCACCCGGCCCCGTCCTTCGCGGATGCCGATGCGCAGAGTCGCGCTGTCCTGAACGGCCTGCTTATGCGTATATGCGGCTTGTTTCGGCGTATACACGGGCTTTTTATGGGTAGACGCTGCCGGCTTAGCCGTATGAGCCGTTGCCTTCTGGGCATATCGTACGGGTGGATGTCGATGTACTGTTTTTTTCGCTTTCGGTGACGAAGCCAGCGCACTCGTCGTCAGCAAGGCGCACAGAGACGTAATGGTCACGATGCGGAGCCAGCTTTTTTTATTCATAAAAATCCTCCTCACAGGCGAAAGAAGAGATTGAGGACAATTGTAAGGACTGCACTGATGAGGATGCAAGTCACGATGGGGAAATGAAAAGATGTATTCCCTCTGGTAAAGGAAATATCACCGGGCAGATGACCTAGGAAGTTCCCCAGTCCCAGCGAATCGCCGACCATCCAGAGCAAACCGGCGACAATGAAGAAGACGCCCATGAGGATGAGTAATTTCGCCATCATATCCCCTCCTATCCTTCTGATGGCACGGGCAGGCCCAGATGACGGTAGGCGGCATCGGTGACGACGCGGCCCCGGGGCGTGCGGTTCAGGAAGCCCTGCTGCATCAAAAAGGGTTCATATACGTCTTCGACGGCATCGACGGATTCGCTGATGGCGGCGGCAATCGTATCGAGGCCGACGGGGCCGCCGCCGAATTTATCGATGATGACCTGCAGGACCCGGCGGTCCGTCCGGTCGAGGCCGCACGAATCGACTTCCAGCCGGTTCAGGGCATCGTTGGCCAGGGACGCCGTAATCGTCCCGGCTTCGGCAACCTGGGCGAAGTCGCGGACGCGCTTCAAGAGGCGGTTGGCAATACGCGGCGTCCCCCGCGAGCGGCGGGCGATTTCCAGGGCGCCGTCGTCGTCGATGGCCATGTCGAGGATATCGGCCGTCCGCTTGATGATGAGGACCAGGTCCTCAGGCTTATAGAATTCCAGACGACAGATGACGCCGAAGCGGTCGCGCAGAGGCGGTGCCAGGCGGCCGACCTGGGTCGTCGCCCCGACCAGGGTGAACGGCGGCAGGTCGATGCGCACCGACCGGGCGCTGGGGCCCTTGCCGATGACGATATCCAAAGCATAGTCCTCCATGGCCGCATAGAGGACTTCTTCGACGCTGTGCGACAGGCGGTGGATTTCGTCGATGAACAAGAGATCCCGTTCCTGAAGATTGGTCAGGAGGGCAGCCAGGTCGCCAGGCCGCTCGATGGCCGGGCCCGACGTGATGCGCAGGTTGACGCCCAGTTCGTTGGCGATGATGCCGGCCATAGTCGTCTTGCCCAGGCCCGGCGGCCCGTACAAGAGGACGTGGTCCAGTGCTTCTTTGCGCAGTTTCGCCGCCTTGATGAAGACTTCCAGATTATCTTTGACCTTATCCTGGCCAATATATTCCCGTAAATAATGAGGACGCAGGCTGTACTGCCAGGAATCGCCCGGCAGGTCTGTCGTCTCGATGATGCGATTTTCTTCCATGGCTTACCTCCCGCTCCCCAAGGCCTTCAGCGTCTCTTTCAGCAGCTGTTCCACTGTCGTGCAGCCGACCAGGTGCGATTCGGCGACGGGCAGGACTTCCTGTTCGCTGTAGCCGAGACTGGTCAGGGCCGCCAGGGTTTCCGCCAGGATACCCGACAAGCCTGCCGAAGACGAACCGCCCTCAACAGCTGCCGCTTCTCCGCCGGCGACGGGGCCGATTTTATCCTGTAATTCCAGAACGATGCGTTCGGCCGTCTTCTTGCCGATACCGGGCATCTTGGTCAAACCTTTGATGTCCTTCTGATGGACGGCCAGGCGGAAACTGTCGGCCGTGCCGGCACTGAGGATGCCCAGGGCCACTTTCGGGCCGACGCCGTTGACGCCGATGAGGAGCATGAACAAATCGTATTCATCCTGCGTAGCAAAGCCGTATAAGACGATGGCGTCTTCGCGGACGCTCATGTACGTATAGAGCATGGCTTCCTGACCGACACAGAGCGTGTCCAGTGTCGAAGCCGGTGCATAAGCCCGGTAGCCGACACCGTGAACGTCAATGAAGCAGGAATTGACGAAGAGGTGGCTGATCACGCCTTTCAGATATCCGATCATAACTGCACCTTCCTTTTCAGACTCATAGAATGACTGGAATAAATCGCGTAAATGGCCATGGCCAGGCCGTCGGCCGCATCGTCGGGCTTGATTTTCTGGCGGATGCCGAGGAGACGCATGGTCATGTCGATGACCTGGTCCTTCGTCGCCCGGCCATAACCGGTGACGCCCTGCTTGACCTGGAGCGGCGAAAATTCCAGGATAGGGATGCCCGCCTGCTGGGCCGTCAAGAGGATGATGCCCCGCGCCTGGCCGACGGTGATGGCCGTCGTGACGTTGCGGTTGAAAAAGAGCTGCTCGACGCCGATGACGTCGGGCTTATATTTACGATAGAGTTCATTGAGGCCGTCGAAGAGCATGACCAGCCGTTCTGCATCGGTATGGTCCGGTGTCGTCTGGATGGTCCCATAAGTCACGGGCTTCAAGCGGCTGCCGTCGGTATCGATGACGCCAAAGCCGCAGATAGCCGTCCCCGGGTCGATTCCCATTGCCCGCATCTTCTCTGCCTCCCTTTATACCTTACATAATAGAAATAAATAGACTAACGTTCATTATACCATGAAAGAGGCTGTTGCACAAAGATTTTCCCCTTTGTCTCCAGCCTCTTTGACTCAAAATTTACACTAAGACGACTCGTTTCCCGTAAAAAGCGATACCGTATTTCAAGACTTTCGTAACGCCCCGGGCCTTGAAATCGGTTTCATAGCCTTTTTCATCAATCTGACGGCGGGCTTCCTGCGCTTTTTCCAGCAGTTCGTCCGAAGAACCTGCCGCTTTAAATTCCAAAATGACGCCGCATTGTCCTTCATGAGTTGGATAAATTGCCAAGTCATATCGCCCTAAGCCGCTTTCCCGGTTCGATTTAACTTCATATTCCGGAACCAGGAGCGTCGTCATCCCTAATAACAAGCCATGATAAAAAGTTTCCCGGTTGGCCGTATCATACACACTGGCCACTTTCATCAGGATATCCTGTAAACCTTTGGCAAAGGCAGTACCGTTCCCTACCATGAGGCTTTCCATGGTTGTCATTAGATATGATGTCGTCCTACCCGGACTCAGGCGGCTCAGGATTTCATTGCGGTAAATGCTGCGGACTTCCCGATTGGGAATGGCCAGGACGTACACCCAGGTATCGATAACCAACCGGCGGGACACGATTTTCAAATACCCTGCCAGCACGAGAATCGTATATAACGCATCGGGATTCTCCGTAACTTCCGGATAAATCGTATTTTCCGTAAGGACGGCTGTTACGCACTCTCCCTGGATAAGGCGCAGCAAGTTATCTTCCTGGACCGAATCAGTCTGTTTCAACAATTCCCCCAGCAGGACATTGCCTGACGTATGACCCCAATAAGGCTGCGGCTGGCCTTGTGCCTTGAAAAAGCACAAGACCGACCAGGGATTATAGATTTCCTGGCTGCCAAAATAATAGCCATCATACCAGTCACGCAGGACAGGCAGGGCATTGTCCTGCTGCTGCGCACGGGCCAGGACCCGTACTTCTTCGGGCGTGAAACCGATCCAATCGGCATAGGTCCCGTTGATGACACTGCTGACTTCCAGATTATTCAAGCCGCTGAAAATACTTTCCTTGGCAATCCGCAGGACGCCTGTCACCACAGCAAAATCCAAAGACGGATTCGTCTTCAGGGCAGGGCTGAGGAAATTCCGCATGAAAGCCATGCATTCATCATAAAAACCGTGCTCCCAGGCCTGCTGGACCGGGATGTCGTACTCATCCAACAAGAGGACTACCGGCTGCTGATGATAACGCTTCATCATGTCCATCAAGCGGCGCAAGGCCTCTTCCATCTCGACAGGTGATGCCAGCCCGTCATGGATGCGCTGAAAATACCGCCGTTCAGCTCGTGAAAAGCCAGGAACTTCCATGAGATAGGCGTATTGGTCATATAAATCACTGAGGAGAAATCGGAATTTTTCCACCATATCCGACCAAGTCCGGTGCCTGACATCCTTCAGGGACAGGAAAAGGACAGGCCGCTTCCCCTGCTCCGCCATATACCGTTCGCCAGCCCTTTCAATAGCCAGGCCGCGAAAGAGCTTCCGGTAATCCTGTTCCAGGTCAGCGGCAAAAAAATAATAGAACATGGACAAGAACAGCGTCTTGCCAAAACGACGCGGCCGCGTCAGCAGCAGCACTTCCCCATGATTATCGAGGAAATCCCGTATAGCCAGGGTCTTGTCGACAAAATAATAATTTCCCTCACGGACTTTGGCAAAATCGTCAATACCAATCGGCAGGCCTTGCATAGCCGCGCTCCCCCCTTTCCAAATGTAAAAGAATTCCCTTATATTATATCTATAGTATAGGGGAATTGCCGGACAAAAGAAAGGCTCAGTCTTCCTCCTCATCGACGATGACGCTGAGGATATTGGCTATTGTATCTTTCTCCGTGTCGCTAATACGGCAGTGCCGAAGTACGGTAAGAAATCATTACCCTATATTATCAAGAGGTTCGATTTTTTTAAATCCATCGTCGAGTGTAAAGTTCATACGATATTCAAAGGACTTTACAGTATCAGAGGCGTCCAAATTAGCAAAATCCAGTTTATCAAATTCCTTTCGTTTGAAGTCAACGGAAAGAATATCTCCTCCTAAATCCCATGCGTCAACTATTACATGCCTGATTGGCAGAAGTGCAAACATATCACGGGCAATGCGAATAGAGCAACCGCATACATAATCCTGTAACAAATCATTATATTGAGTTTTAGGTAGTTTTTGCGCTTCGCCAAGTACACTTCTACTATTGACATGAAAATGTATAGCTAGCATACGTGGATCATCCGTGCCACATTCAAAATCACTACCATATTGGATTAAATCATCTAATGGATTGACATCGTTTATGACCTCGTAATATGTATCAATATCACCTTCTAGTATGCGCTCTGCTCTATCATGAAAATACTTGTCATCTGGAGAATCTGAAACTAACATTTTTTTCCAATTGATGGGTTTATCCGCTATGCGGTAAATACTTTCAATAGAATTTCTAACTGCCTCAATATTTACTGCTGGCATACTAGGCGTGGCTGACACAGTTTCATATAAAGGTTGTACAGCATATGTCTGCTTACTTGTTTGTTGATTCTTTCTTCCAGTACTAGTCGTATAATACAGTCCGGTTCCAGGTATTCCAAGTGATGTAGTCGTACGTCCTGTCGAGCTGAATGTCTTATGTATACCATGACCACCTATAGTGAGGCTAGTGCTTTTGCGGTTGAAATTAATTTTTACCCCAGGTAATATCTGCACACTCCTATGGAATCTCCAAGCCATATCAATCACTCCTCTATCGTTTATATACCCAAATCAACAAAAATGGCTGTACAATCATCCTGCGAACCATTGACTATTGCTTGTTCTACCATTGTCTTTACTAACTTTATTTTATCATCGCCAACACATGATAGAATATTCTCCATCTCATCAATACTCAGATATTCATGAATACCATCGCTTGTTAACAGGAGCTGTTTCGGCACTTTATCTCTCAAGTGAATTTCGTCCATTTGTAAAAGTGTCTCTTTACCGCCTCCGAAACAAGCTGTAATCTTATTTCGAGCTGAATAATTTTCAGCTTCCCTTTCTGTCAACTTGCCAGTCTTAATCAAGCATTGTACGACTGTATCGTCTTCGGTTATTTGTCGCAGATATTTTTCTGCTTGTATTGCGTATATTCGAGTATTCCCCACATGGAATACAACTAAATCTGCTTTACCTGGTACCATATATATGCCTGAGAAAGTAGTAGCCATATTGTAAGCATAATTACTCGAACTCTTTTCTATCAAGAGGTGGTTTATACGTTGAAATAAAATTTTCGACGGTTGGTCTATAGTCGATGCAGATTGGCAAACAAATGATGCAGCATCTGCTCCACCGTAGTTACCACCAACTCCATCCGCTACTGCCACAAAGCCATGGTCAATTACTGCCTGTGAAGTTTCTTCGAAGCTTATTCTCTGCCCCACTAGAACACGATCCTCGCTTTCAGCTTTATCTGTTCCTTTTATAGTACTCCAATACACTTGCATCAGGTAGCACCTCCATTTCTTATTATAGTTCCTTTAAGAGATACAGGCGCAGTGTTTTCGTCAATTTCATCTATAGATACGGTTGTATTCTCATAAGCGTCGTTATCAAATAGAAAACGTGCTAGCGGATTTATAAGCTGACTTTCCACAATATTGCCAATCCCACGTCCACCATTATCAAGATTAGCTAGCGCCGATTTTAGTAATGCATCATGAACCTTATCAGAAATAGAGAGTTTAATGTGATTGTCAGAATGCATGGTTTTAATGATTTTCTTTATCTGTGAGTCCAGTATTAGTTTAGCAACATCAGGCCTTATGAAATCAAACACCACTATATTTTCACCTATGCGGTTCAGTATTTCTGGACGTCCGATTTCTAGTTTAAAATAATTTTCTATGGCTTCGCGTATGCGCTTTGACACTTCTGGATATGCCATAGTCCTTGAAACATTGGCGTGTCTTTGCCCCATTTGATCACGTGTATATATACCAAGATTACTGGTAAATATTATTATACATTCTGAAAAATATACAGTTCGACCTTGGCCATCAGTCATACGTCCATCTTCAAGTATCTGTAAAAACTTATCCATTATAGTTGGATGTGCCTTCTCAATTTCATCAAACAAAAGAATAGAGAACGGCTTATTCTTTACTGCGTTTGTCAGTTGTCCTCCTGCCTCATAGCCAACATAACCTGGAGGCGCACCTAGCAATTTCTGATCACTATGTCCCTGACTGTACTCACTCATATCAAAACGTATACATGCATCCTCACTGCCGAACAGTATCTCGGCCAAGGTCTTTGCCGTCTCGGTCTTACCAGTACCTGTTGGCCCAGCAAAGAATAGAACACCTTTGGGACGTCCATGAGATGATCCTTGAAGCCCTGACAATCCGGTTATTGCCCGTTTAATTATGTCAAGCGTTTTTATCTGTGCATATGGCTGCCCCTTAACACGCTCCTCAAATCGTTTCTTTGCATGCTTTATATCGTCAAGATTGAGTTCACGCCATGGATTATCACGTATGCCATATTTAAAAAGATCTATCACATTACACATCTCATGGATATGCAGTTTTTCTCTTTTACAAAGTTTTCGCAAGCCATTTAACTCTGTAAAACTCATACCTTCTGTCAGAGCTACAAACTTCTCTTGGATTTTCTTCAACTCATCAGGATTTTCATCATATTGAGGAAGATCCGTTTGATATATCTCACGATAAAAAAATGATGAAAAGTTTTGTCCTAATACCAGACTATCACGTTCTTCCTTAGATGGAAACCCTATTGTTATATTTCTTATGTTCGGATTCTGTAAATAAAACCAGGCCGGGATATCATTCAGTTTGTTAACTATTATTATGAGCAAGTTCTTACGAATATCATGTGTTTCCGCATCCATCACATCTTTAGCAGATAGAGATGCTTTTACTAGCCCTGTGAATGCATCAACTTCATCCTGATTAAGTTGATCAGGTGAAGATATATATCGCGAAGCCATACTCAATACAACCACGGCAGCCTCTTGATTCTGACTAAGTGCCTTTTGAATTATTTTTACAGCACCACTATCACTGTCTCCCTTGAACCCCGCTTTTATGGTCCCATCATATTCTTTTTGATTCACAAGATTGGCAAATCGCTGAACCATTTCGGTTTCGCAATTATTATAAAATCCCTGAAGACTATCATAGAAGATTATATCCTTATAGCCCGCATCCTTAAAAAAGTAATATAGATAATCTGTCAGACGTATAATAGAGCCTTTTGAAATAGTTCCCTCTACCGGATACTGATATACATCCAGCACATTACCATCAAGTATCAGCACAGGCTTAATATGTGAAAACAAATCAAGTTCTCTGTGCCATTTAGGTATGAATTGATTTTCATTGCTCACCTAATATGACGCCTCTTTTCCTTGCTTCAGATATCAACTTCTTATTAAATCCACGTGAATGTATTCCTACTGAAACTATACCATCTGCAACTGTAAAATTCTGTATTCTGTTAGGGCTCGATGTCATATATACTTCATAACATTGCTTCAACTCTGGTCTTAAATAATAAATATGTTGGTTAGATGAGCCACGCATTCGGCATCCATCATTAAGTTGTTCTTGATAAGGACCGTCAATAAGAACACCTATGTGGTCAAGACATGACTTCATACAAGCATCCCCACATTGTATCTCTTCCATCGTATACCCAGTATATACCAGAACATCCTTAGTATACGGTTCAAGAGATAGCAAGAAATGATAAAGTTCTCGTGAGTCAAAGAACGGATCACCTCCCGTGATTACGACTCCATCAGTTTCGCGCCGTTTCAGTAAAGGTATTAGTATCTGCATTATCCTAAAGACGGTCACTTCATACTTAGGTTGAGTTTCCCAAAGCTCCGGGTTGCTACATCCAACACATCGTCGGGGACACCCTGCTATCCATATACCGATACGATTGCCGGGGCCAAGCACCTTTACTGGGTATAATATTCTTGCGACATTCATGGCAATAAACCCACTAGAAAATACGCAGCATTATTCTGACGTTTCCCATTTATTAAAGCCCCACCCAATCCCACTTCATCTCCGGGTTTCAATTCTACACGGCCTTCTGGAATACGCTTATTATTGACATATGTATAATTCGTGGTACTCAAATTCTCTATATACAGTTTACCATCATCAACCGTAAGTTTAGCATGTACACGGCTAACATACGACTTATTTCTGAGTGCATCACTCATTTCATTTTCTCTGCCAATTATCAGCGTTCCACAAGGTATTGTGTATATGTAATCAGTGCCAAGTTGTTCAAAGCAGTAATGGCGTTTTCTATCATTTTTTTGCGGACTCGGCAATATATCTGATATATCCTCGTGGCATTTCTGGCATTTTCTAGCCTGTGGCGGATTTATTTTACCGCATGATGGACAAACACGGACGAGCTCAGATATAAATTTACTATCAGAATCTGTAGATTGCTCACCGCATAACTCAGTCGAGTTTTTCCTAGCCGTCTGTTTTTCCTTCTGTTCAAGGACCTTGCGTTGTTCTTCTTCAGGATCTACGGCTGAAATCCCCATAAGATCGTATCCGCAATTATCACATTCCACGGAACTTGGTAAATTCTTTTTCTTACAGTTGGGACATATTTTATATCGCATGAAATTCACCTACCAGAGTCATTATACCTCATAATCTGTGACTTAATAGCTTTCTGCCTGACTTTAGATTCGTTCTTTCGAGGCTTCTGAATTAATTCATAATCATTGACATTAATTATCTGAGCATAGTCTGCAGATGATGGAGCTAATGCAATTCTACGATCTACTACAACCCCTTTGTCTGCTAACCTTTGCTCTACCTCCTTGAAATGGTTACAAAAAGCAATCATCTGATTTTCTAAGTAGTTACATTCAGTGTCTGTAGGTATTCTATCATCACCGGATGTCTTGCCAAGTTCTACAGCGATTTGACCACAATCGTCATACGTAACATTGATGGCCGTATCATCGCTGTATTGGTATAGTTCATTCTTGAAATGTTTGCCATTGCGCTTCATCATATCTCGCCGTCCTAATATCGAATAACCCATATCTTCCATAACTTCGCCTAACGCCTGCTGTATATAAACCTTTTGGGCTTGCTCCTCAGCTTTCTGTTCTTCTACAGCAATTAAAGCCTTAAGCTTTATAATTGCTTCCTTGCTCAATACAAATGTAGTTCTTTCTGTCTCTTTATTCATATCACAAAGTGCTTCATAGCGAGTTATCAATTGCTGATATTCATTACCTATCTCTTGCCATAGAGACAGAAAATTTTGACATTTGTTCAGTGTATCAGGCAGTTCGATTTCACAGAATACCTTTAGTTGATGCAACTTATTAGCTTCCTTCATACGCTTTAGTGCCCTATCAACATCTTTCTGATAAGTCATTGGCAAATAAGGATTATTCCTTAAATTCAGTAGTTCTTGAAGACATTTTTTTGTGAACGGAGAGGTCTCGTCTTGCTTCAATACATCTTTATTAGTTAGCGAATGTAAATCCGTAGCTTTCTTATTAAAAAGTTCAATAATCTTATCGTCAAGAGTCTTTTTCAGCCTATCCTGCAATTTGGCTTCTTGGGTTTCAGCTACGTCTAGTTGATAATTTAGTTCTTCCATTGCCGTAGCAGCCTTATTTAATCTAGATTCAATTACATCATTACCGGATATATCCGGCAAACCATCAAGTGTATGTTCGATATTACTGAATAATATTTCTAATTTTTGTAAGTTTCCTTGAAGTTCATCACTAGTTACCCATTCTCGGCTTTCATCAACAGATTGTTTTAGCAATTTCATCTTTTTGCCGCATACTTTCAGTTTTTCTTTATATTCTTTTTCCGTTTGGAGCAATTGCACACGACGTACAGCAATTTTCTCCTGACGGCGAATGTCTTCTATAATATTAGCCATAACTACATCTGTTAAATTATACACACTAATCTTAGGTCCACTCATAGTAATTCCTCCGAGTTCATTACTTTACAACAGTTCCTTTGCCCTGTACTATTAGCCAAGCATAAAACTGTGCATTAGGGATTTCATTATCTATAGGGTTGTCTGTTCCATCATCTACATATATCATCAGTTCATCTGCATATTTGTCGATATCAACATTTGCTTCAATCTTTGAGAGCAGAAACGATGTAAGTGATTTAATATCAGTAAATCTGCCAAATGCTGTGACTAAATCGTGCTGACCACTATAGTAATATCCAAGCAAGTATAGCTGTGAATCTGCTATACGATTATCTTTATTACGCAACGCTGTATTGTGTCGATCTTCTATAGCACTTATCTGTCTTATGATATCTTGATTGTCGTAATGAACCACACTCTCACGAATAGAGAATAGTTTATTCTTCACCATTTCTCGAATAATTTTCACCGTATCTTTATCCTGCATACTTACGCTTTTTAAGATAGTCTGTCCCACGCTATGCATATCATTATAATAGTATGCTCCCCATGAAAAACATTGCAAGGTGGGATATAAACGATACAAGGTTTTAAAATATTCTACATCTTCTCTGTCTGGGTGAGCATTGACAATCTCCTCTGCATCAAGACACATATTAGCCAAATCTTGATTGAACTGGCGAAAGTAGTCAGATAATGTAGAGCGATATAATCTTTTCTTACCATTTTTCCAATCATGAGACAGTGCATTAACTAAACTATAAAGATCTTTATACTTATGATACATGAATGTAATAGAAGGTATTGGTGATAAATTATTTATAGAAGCCACTTGCGGATCAGCCCCATTGCTTCCTGCTCCTGGAACTAGAATCTCTTCGCCCTTACACCAGCGTCTGACTTCGTCATATGTCCACCTGCGGTTCGGATTATGTTTGTCCTTGCGATTCGTTATATCATTGTATGTTAATCCTAAAATAAGTTGTTGTAGTTTCTCAGGAAAAACTTTGGGAATTGGTATTCGCTGAATAGCTACATATTTTTCCAACGTATCTTTATCAACCCCCTGGTACGGAACGTGGCCACAAAACAGTTCATATATTGTAATTCCCAATGAATAATAATCCGACTCTTCTAAGAACAGACTTCTAAAAGTTTCTGGGGCCGAATAATCTGGTGTCATGCCGGTTTGGGTCTGTAGTACGGTTTGCCCGTTGTCCCTTATTGAACTTATGCCAAAATCGATTATAGCAACCGTCTTCGCATCATTACAGAGCATGATATTAGATGGCTTTAAATCCTTATGTATAATCCCTGATTTATGCAATACCCTTAATCCTTCATTCAGATTCGGTATAATATTATCACGTAATTCTTCAAATGAATATGTTTTCCCTTGAAGGCTCCCGTTTGGATAATAAGGTATAATCTCAAAAGGCATCCCCTGCCATATACCTGAATCATACAATCTAGCAATATTAGGTGAGTCCAGTTTCTTTAAAGCCTCTATTATATCAGGTTTGATTGCTGCAGCACGTTTATATATTTTAGCTACATAATCTTTATCTTGATATGAGCATATATATAGCACTGCTTCACCTGTACCGGTTGAAAGCAGCTTAGATACCCTGTATTTACCGCATAATTCAGTTCCTATAGGCACTATCACTCCATGATTTATGAGTAATGGATTGACCAAGGTAAGTTCGCCACTATCGTCCTGCAAAGAGCTATTTATTTGTGTCTCCTGCAACGCATCGGTATTGATTTGAGTTACTGAATTCTCCCAAGCAACAGATGGATTAACCACAGTTTGATTGCTCACTTTGTTACTCTGAGCAAGTGGATTTATTTGCGTAACAGTCGAATCTTTCTTAGACATTACTGAACACCTTCTATCTTAACGAGCCGTAAAATTAGCTTGTTATCATCATTATTCTCATAGCATATTCCATAGTAATTATTTACACCGTCTTTGACTATAGATCCATACATTCTTCCCTGTGGAATATTCAGAGTCGTTGGTTTGCCACCATTTACAACCAAGAAAGCCCCCTTCGATTCAATAAATAAATGATCTCCTATAATACCTGCCAGTTGCATTTCCTTATCAGAGTCTTCATAAAGCATCTGTGCCTTATTCCCATTGGGCCTGAAGCTGACTACTTTATTCTTGGATTCTGCAATTATGTTCCCGTTTATATAGAATCGTTCTACATTCGACATTAAAGTCTTGTGAGATCGGCCATTTATTTTCTGACTACACAAATCTTGTTTTGAATCGATATAGATAATTGTATCCCCACAGACAGCAAATGATGTTACAATTTTATTAACCATGACTTTCTTAGGAGCATTGCCATCCAGGGACAACTTCATAATATTCGAATTACAATCATAGTCAACAAAGTAAATGTTATCCTTAGTACACAATACTTCCCCACTATTTCCTGCATATAAAACTGTCTTTTGTCTCGTTACTAAATTGACCATATATATATGGCGGTCTTTATCATCTCTATATATAATAAAATCTCCGATTTTATTGAGATAAGAGGCATTCTGTATTATTAAGAATCCATCATCTGGTTTCACAACCGTTGCCCCCGTAACACGGACACCATCACGCACTAATATCTTCCCACCAGTGAGTAAGGTATTTATGTCATTACCTATAGATTCCGCATTCCATTGGCTAAAAATCCCATCATGATAGAGAAATTCAAATGAAAGTTCGCCATTATTTTGAAATGCTTTAGCTGCGTCATTTTCTTGCATTGATGAAATAACGGTTCCTATACCAGTCACGATCACAAAAACTACCAGCAACTTTATGCCGTTTATTATCAATCGTTTTGTGCCATGCAACCGGATATCCCCTATTTTTTTCGCCTTTTCCTGGAGTGATACCAGATATTCAGCTTTCGTTCTTTCATCAGCCATCTTTATCACCCCTTGACCCAATAAATCAGAACTGCTATAAACATAATGAGCATTGTCATATACTCCATGTCCGTATCCAAACATCCAGTAGCACTTGCTATAATTGCAGGAAACGCTATAAAGAATAGTCCCAGAAAAGCTTTAATAACACGCTGTTTAAATCTGATGAACTTACCTGCCCCGATAATTCGGTTAAGGTCATCCACCTTATCCGAATATTCCCGATCAAGTTCTTTTAATTCCGCTTCACTGATACAGTATTTAGTTTCTCCAAATAATTTCTGTAAGGCAATGCCATAGTCCGCACAGTGATGGGGCATTGCATCAAAATATTTCCGCAAACTTTTTACGGTCGTATCATCGAATATTTTCATAAACTCATCAGGAGATATATTCGTATAATTCTTTCCCGAACCGTCTTCGAGTTTTGCACTAAGCACATCCAATGATGCCTTGTTCATAAAATCTGGTCGATCTGTCAATTTGAGAAGAGGACAGTTTCCATTTTTTAGTGAATACATTGTATTATCTAAACAATCTGGTATTGATGGTATTGCCATCTGTATGTTTTTCAATTGATCTATGGTAAAGGATTCAAGCTTTTCTTTAGTAAGAAATTGATCAAATTCCTTCCTAAAATCCTCTCTATGAGCTAACTCCTGATATTCCGGCATCTGTTCTATGACAGCCATCATGCTAATTTTTGCCAGTTCTTCATTTTCCGGCTGGCATTCAGACAATATATCGAGAAGCTTGACTGATTGAGCATTCATACGGCACCATCCTTATATCACTTATCTATTTATTCCACCCGTAGTTGAAGGTACATCTTCCGGAGATTGTACTACATTATTGATTATACTGATATCGGCATTATCACTTTGAATAATTGTGTGCATATTACTCATAGTCGCTGCATCTGGAGCAACATTATTATGCGACGTGTGTGTCTGAGCCGTTGCTGCACTACTACCAGCGCCGTTGGATGAATAATTCCCATCACTTACCCCGGACTGGTGTGACGTATGTGAAACATGCGAACTATGCCCATACCCTCCTCCACCACTCGAATGTGAGGAATGGGATGAATGGGATCGATGCGAGCTATGCGCTGAAAAAACATCTTCGGCAAACAATATCCCCAATATCATTATCATAGATCCAATAGTCAGTACCTTATTCATGGGGATGTTCCCTTCCTCATCACTCAGGAAATCGTCGATTGATTTGTGTATATGTGGAAATTTAAAGTTATCCATATCTATCCTCCTGATTTACTTAACATCATTGGCGAGACAAATGCCATTCTGCCACTTAGTCTTAAATATTTTACCTGATTTTTTATAATATTGAGCATCTCCATTAAGCTTTCCATCTTCAAAATTCCCCTGAACATACGGGTATTCTTGTGCTGTATAGTAATATGTACCAACTCCTTGCATCATTCCCTGTTTCCATTCACCATTATAAGATGCAAGTTCTGTTGTTCCGGACATCCATTTAAAAATCCCCTTGCCGTCTCTAACACCATTCTTTACATTTCCAGTATAAATATTTCCATCAGCATAAGTTATCTCGGCATACCCATTCACTTGTCCATTATAATGAATGCCATCATTCTGCTGAAAGGAAACCGACGATATTATGCCACCATTTATATCTGCTGTAAAAAAAGCAAATCCTCTGGTAGCTGCACCATTGCCTAATGAGAAAGTTCCTGAATAAAATTTATTATTTTGGAAAGTACCCTTATATTCCCTACCATCAGCAAAAGTGTACGTTCCCTCCTGCATCTGATCATTCTTCCATGTACCACTGTATGTATCACCATTAGCGAAATGGAACGTACCGTCCCCTTCACGTTTGGATTTAGTGAACACTCCATCATATATTCCACCACTCAAATGCCGGAATTCCCCATTGCCTTGATAATAGCCATCTAGTAATGGTCCTAAATATGTCCCCCCTTCACTTTCAACAATAGCAAATCTCTGATCAATATTTCGTTCTGAATACTTAAATGGCGTGGTATAGTGATGTAATATCCCTAGAATTCCTAAAAACACAATAGTTCCTGCTAATATTATAATAATTCGTTTCAACCAATGGTTATGGTCCAATTCTTTTGCTTCACTGAGCACTTTAATCTTCAGTATTTTCATGATGCTCCTCCGTCCATGACCACAACACCTGCTTCTCCATTTCAGAACCATTTCTCAGAATATCGAATAGACAATCCAGTATGCCTTTATATATCATACACCGATACCCATGTGGTCGTTGTGGAAATATATTTCCATGTAATGCATATTGAATGACAGGACACACACCACAGTATGGCTGATACACACAATCGCAACAACTCGGAAGTGACTCTAAAACGGATGCTTCTACAGTTGCTTTACAGATGCGTGATGATAATAATGTTTCATAGTCATCTTTAAAAACATTACCTAGCTTGAACGCAGGATTTCCTGCTTCCGCTACCATGCGAGCTTCGTCGCATGTATATACATCGCCATCATAGTAATAAGCGAGTTGTCCCAGCGCCGCTCCGCATGGTGATCTAAGTTCCATATAGTTATCAGCGATGCCACGATGTATCTTTCGTAGGAAAAATTTTGCATGTTGCTCTATAAATCTCGTACCATTTAAGTTAAGATCAATAATGATACGGAGTGCCTTGCGATAGAACTCAAGAAATTCTTCCGGGGTATAACCAATATTCTTCCAATCTGACTTGGCAAATCCCAATGGTGTTAATGGGCGTATGAATATGCTATTTTGCCCTTCCTTAACATATTCATCGATTATATCTTTAGCATGTCCTAACGAATTTCTTGTAGTAGTTTGAATTGCATTAGGATTAAAACCGTATTTTCTGAGTATTTTGCAGCCTCGCAGCATCGCCTTATAACTATTCGTCTTGCCAAAAGCAAGGCGATTTTTGGCGTGTATAGACTCTGGTCCATCAAGGGACGTACATATAGATACTTTATGAAACAATAAAAACTCAGCCACTTCCTCAGTCAACAACGACAGGTTAGATACCAAGGTATAACATATCTGCTTATCGCCCTTGACTCGCTCTGCATACTCAATCATCTGTCGTATGACATTAAAGTTTAGCAACGGTTCGCCGCCTTGAAACTCGAAAGTTAAGTGCTTATGCGGCGATTGCAAAGCTATATCAATGCTTTTCCTGCCAGCTTCTATCGACATCATTCCTTTTTGCATGGCTAAATGGTCCTGAGCCTGGCAGTATATGCATTTTAGATTGCACTGGTTTGTCATTACGAATATGTGCAGTCCTGTCCCTTCTAACAAGTATCGTTTCATTCCCCTCAAACGTTCTGATGTCTCCTGAAAATATATTTCCATCGGTTCCAACAAGAATCCTTTATCGTGCATTTTATTATAAAATGAGGTATCCTTATCTATATGGTTGCTAACAAGCAAGGCGAACTCTTTTTGATTAATGAATGCATATGCACCAAAATCATTGGTTATGAAAAACTCATTATTATTAAGTTGTTTGAAATTAAAATGATTCAACAGTGGCATATGCCAGCCTCCCTTGGGCCAATCGGACTTACCTGTGGTTTTGTCATCAACAAGGTTGTGCTAAAGAAGCCTCCACATTCAGCTTTAACTGCACATTTATCACATTCATTCGGAAACCTAACCTTTTCAGGGCTTATACTTTTCCGGCATATTCCCCAATATCCCGCATCGACTTCACAAAGCGGAAAATTATAAATCGATGTATTAATCCCAGCCATTACTAACATATCGATAGCATTACGCATGGCTTCAAATGCCTGTCTATGCCCTATATATATACTACTAAAATTCTTTGCACAGTTTCCCCGCGTCTCCATCCCAATAAAATTCACAGTATACACATTCGGGTAATACTTGATGATACGTTTTGCAATACCTTCCAATACGTACATATTCATCTTTGACACTATTACACGTATCTCCACTGCTATGCCTGCAGAAAGCAAGTTGCGTATCCCCCTATTTGTCTGATTGAAGCTTCCCGAAACCCTTGTAATTTTGTCATGGAGTTCTGGTGTATCACCATGTATCGGTATTGCTATACACAAATAAGGAGGGCAATATTCTTTAAGTTTTTCGAAGAATGAAGCAACAGACAATGATCGTCCATTTGTGAGCAACAATGTTTCGATATGTGGAAATCGATCTGTCAATTTCTTCATGACTTTCAGAAAAAGTTGTACCCGAAGTGTCGGTTCACCACCTGTAACGACGACATGTGATATATCTGATGGTAACATATCTATATATGATAAGAGTTTTGCATCTGGCAATCCGCTGTCAATCTGTCTTTCCTTATCTGAAGTTGGACACATAATGCAGTTAGAATTACAATGTCCAGTCATAAAAATTGTCGCATTATGTTCTTCATTCGAGTATAAGCGATATCCTCTTCCCCACCTATCTATGGTCAAGATATCACCATCACTCAGCTTATTAGGTGATTTTATATTACCTACCGGGACTATACAACTATTGTCTCCGAGAAATATTTTATCACCTTCAACTTTTATTTTAGCCAATCTGGGACCACAAGTGTAGTCATTTATGTACAGGTTCACAATCTCGCCACCTTTACACCAAAGAACAAAAGTGTACCTATTGTTAGGAATACAGCAAACGGTATTTTTCTTACGATAATAACCGTGTTGTTACCATATTTTGATTTCTCCCATCTATGCACACTGTCAGCTTCTTCTTCAGTCAGCCGCGCTTCAAGGTCTTCAGTCATACAGTATGGAAGCCCCCGCACCCTTGACCGTCTAAATTCCATGACTGTTGATGCCGACAGAATATCCCCTTTCTTTACCTTAGAGGTCGGAATGACTTGATAGTTATATTTTTCTATCATCCCTCTTATGCAAAGCAGTGTATACGCCCATATCAATATGGAAAGACTCACCTTGTATTGTAATACGTATTCTCCACTTGCTACCATGATAATAAGACTCAGCCAAGAAATAATCGTAGTATAGTATATATGTCGCATAGATATACTACTACGAATATATATCGTCATCAAAAGGACCATACAATAAAAAGTTTGCACCAACATCCAATTTTCCTTCATAATAAAAGGAAAGGCCAGCCACATGACACCATCAAACACCTGCATAATACCTACTACCATGGCGTAAGATACTAATATACGTACTATGTCTATCTTTCTATTCATTCTTATTTTAAATAAATCTCCACTTTGTATACCTATTATTACACTATGTATAACAATTATAAAGAAGGCCGAAAGAAATGAAAATACAATAATAAGTATGCCTGACATATTATCACTACCATTTAAAGTATACAATCGCCCAGGAATAGCAATTGAAATCAGAAGGAGTAACTTACTATCACCTCCTGCCCATATCTTGAGCGCATACAACATTAAGCTTATAATTGCAAGCAATCCTGTATTGAATAAAAATATCACCAGATATTGAGTTCCATAAATTATATAGTAAGCTATATCCAAGGTACCAATGATGAGCCCCGCCTTCAAAAGTGCACTGTTTCTAATAAGGCTATCCCGACAATCCGTATATGAGCAAAAAATTAATACCATTAAAAGAACTGTTAATATTAGTGCTTCGATAATAATCATGCTTGTCCTCTCGTGTTGATGAGTTCAATAAGATAGTTTGAAAACTCATGTATAGTCAATGCCAATGGTACCCTGCTATTGGAAAATGTGCACCGCGTCACATCACCGATTACTTCAATATCTATAGTACAAATATCGTCATAATCATAAGCGGCCTGCTCTATGACTTTTAAAGGATAAAGCGAACACACATACTCACATACATTAAAATCATTTGCCATTTTTATCAAACCAATCTGTCAATATATTGAGCAATTCATCATTGTTCTGCTCAGTCTGCAATGCTTCAATTTTTTTTAAAACATTGCCGTGACTAACCAAGGACGATGCCATTGCCCTAGCTAGAATAATTTTTCTCAGATCACTGGTCTTTCGGTATGTAATTTCTCGCACTCTTTCTGCTAATAACGTATTTTCAAACTCTTGATCTATATTCTCTGGTAATTCTTCTTCTTTACTGGTTAACTGTACAATCCATGAACAATGGTCTTCCTGAAAATGTATATAAGCTCTGTCAAGAAACATATATGCTGCTTTCATTATCGCTTCCGGTGTATACACTGATTTCAAGACTCTAAATTCTTTTTTGTTATTCATAACTTATCCTTCATCTAAATTTGTGCATAAAAATATAAAATTTATTTTATATGTCAATTTCAATTTTAGCACAAATTTAATGCAAATAGAAATCTTATGATATAATTTTTTGAAAAATTCAATTTTTACAGTAATCCAGCAGCTTACAACTTTTTGGACAAATAAACATCGCGTAATCACACTTTGAAGTATAATGAATCTGCTACAAACATCAGCTCAAAGGAATTACGCGATGAATTCATTATCCCCCGAAAATTCGATGATTGATAGTCTGTTTCGTTTTTTCTCAATATTTTTCTGCGGCGACACGGCCAACACGATTTCTGCTGACCTGGCTGGTCATAGCCCAGCTGGTCTTGCAGGCGTTTCCCTCCCTTCGTTTTCTCCACCGGAATTTCTTGTCACAGGTGACGCATCGCTGCTTGGATGGTTATTACTGGGCGCCTTGGAACGAAACAGTGACAAGCCGTCCTCTCCGTCTGCAAACGGCACAATTGGCTTGCAGCTTAATTCCAGTGGCCTTGCAGAATGGGCTGGCCTTCATAAGGTCGATGATACAACGATGCCAAAATTCGGCAAGAAATTCGATGCCGTTTCTATGTTGCATGACCATGCTGCCATACAGACAGGCCCTATGTGAACGGTCATGGCTTCGTCAGTTTGACGCTGAGTGTCCTTGTCCTGAGCCAACGTGAAGGAAAATCCCCGCTCATCCGCTATCTGGCGGTTCCTGTAGGATACCGGATGTGGATAAAAGAAAGGACCAACCGCAAAAATGCTGCCGTATCTGGACGAGCATTTTGCAAAGCACCAAAACACCAGCCCACAAAAGTGCGAAGCCATACCGTGCCGCTTGCCCTGCCGTTATATGCATTGAAATGAATGGATACAAAGAGATTACATTCGTCCTGCTTCGCCTAGTCGCAGATATGATAGAGGTCATCGTCCTGACCAAAGACAACCGCGATTCCATTTCGTTCTTAATATTGCTGGACGCCCAAGGTCAATTCATAGGCCGCATCACATTCACGCAAATGCAAGTGGCGATTGACGGCGCCCGGATCAAGCTGCCGATCGTGCCCGGCATTGAGATATACTTTCATAGCACTCCTTTCAATAAATATTGCCTTACGATTGTTTTGTCGTTCGTCGTTCATCGAGTTCGGGGCTTAACGGCCCCGCTGGTCGCAAGGCGCAGTTCGCAAAACCATGTCACATGTTCCAGATAGATTATGGCCAACTGTTCGCCGCGGGCCGCCTTAATCAGGTCGGCCCCTACGTATACGATCACAGACCGTGTTTTTTTCGGTCTGCGGCCTACGTTTATTTTTTCATCGCCTGTATGCGATTCCGTAGGGGGCGCCTAAAAGTTGTCCAGCCTCTGCTGTCCGCTTTGGCAACCGTCCTGTACCTCCCGCTGGTCGGCACCTGACGGGCCAAAAGGCTGCGTGAATCCTGTGCATAGCCAGAATTTATGACGAATGGCACACGGTCGTAATCAAATCATGAGTCTGTCACGGCGAACGCCGCATCTGAGTCCGCGGCGGCCTGCCGCCTGCGAATTGCGGCCTGCATCTCCAATTCACTGTCTCAGATGGATACTAGCGGTTGTTTCTCCGATGGCGATGCTTCTCACGGTAGCGCTGTACCCGTTCGCACGTCTGTTCCCGTCGCTTCTCGTCGCGTTGGTTAAGCCATTCATGCTATTGAGACAAAAGTTATAGCGAGTCATAAACAGCAAGTAATTACATTTAAAAGTTCGATAATTAGCTTATGATTTGCCGTTTATAAACAAAAAAACGCCGATAGTTATTACACTATCGACATCTTTCGTCTACATCTCTTCACTATGCAGTTATGACTTCACAATGCAAAAAGTCCAGAATGTTTTCCAATGTTTAACCAATAATATCGTGAATTAGGATTTCATTCCAAAGTTAAGTTCTGTTCTCTTCCTTCTCTTCTTCCTCATCGACGATGACGCTGAGGATGTTGGCTTTCGTATCGATAATGCGGCTCAGGGATTGGTCATATTTCCGCACGGCCAGGACTGAGACCAAGAGGCCGGCGATGCCGCCGACGATAGCTCCGGCGCTGTGGCCGACGAGGAGATAGCCTAAGAGCGCTACGACGAGGAGCATGACTACGGGCAGGATGAAGCAGACAAAGGCACCGGAAATGAGGTGCGAGTCATCGACTTCATAGCGGACGTGGTCGCCTTCGGCAGCGCCGATGGAATTATAAGCCAGGAGTTTGACGTGATCCGCTGCGGCGCAGACGCTGCAGGCTACATAGAGCGAATCGCGGCTGACCCGTACTTTCGCCAAGCCATTATCCTTGATTTCTTCTACAAAACCTTCACCAAAACGCATATCCTATGCCCCCCTTTCAAATCGGTAATCAATAATAATTATTCGTTACGTTAATTATAGCATAGTGGATGTTACTAATCAAGTGTAGGCTGATTGCATCTCATCACTTGAGGAGTTAGCAGTTAGTGGCTCGTAGCTAGGGGCTAGGGGTTAGGGGTTAGAGGCTAGCGGCTACCGCTCACTCAGCAGGCCCCGGACGATGTGTTTGCGGCAAGACTGGTAGACGAAGGTCAGGACGATGGCCGTGACCAGCCAGCTGGCCGGGTAGGCCGCCATGAGGACCAGGAAGTCGCGGTGAGCCGCAAACACGGTGTACAGCCAAGTAATGCGGACACCGCAGATGCCGGCCAGGACGACGACAGCCGGCGGCAGGGAATAGCCATAGCCGCGCAGGGAGCCGGAAATGATGTCGATGATGCCGTTGAGATATAAGGTCCCGGCGACGTAAAAGAGGCGTTTCGTCCCCAAGGCGACGACGTTCGGGTCGCCGTTGAACAGGCGGATGAGTTCTGGCGAAAAAAAGAGAACCGGCACGGTGACGACCAGGAGGAAGGCCGCTTCAACGCCGAAGGCGACTTTCGTAATGCGGAAACAGCGGCGCAAGTTGCGGGCGCCATAGTTCTGGCCGACGAAAGTCGTCGTCGCTTGGCTGAAACCGTTGACGAAGCAGTAGATATTGCCTTCGATGATAAAAGCCGCAGCCGACGCCGCCATGGCTTCTGTCCCCAGGCTGTTGAGGGCCGACTGGATGAGGACGTTGGACAGGGCAAAGACCATGCCCTGGATACCGGCGGGCAGGCCAATATGGATGATATGGTGCAATTCTTCCCGGGAAAAGCGCATGTGGTGGCGTTCCAGGCGGATGCGGTCCGTCGTCCGGCACAGCAGGGCCAGGAGGATGAGCGAGTTGACGGCAAAGGCAAGGACCGTCGCCCAGACGACACCGGCCAGGCCAAAATCAAAGACCAGTACCGACAACAGGTCGAAAACGATATTGACCAGATTGGCGGCAATCAGGCTGTATAACGGCGTCTTGCCGTCGCCGCAGCTGCGGAAGATGGCCGCTTCAAAGTTATACAGCGACAAAAACGGCAGGCCCAGCAGGAAAATGCGCAGATACTGTTCGGCCATGTCATAGACGTCTGGCGGCACTTCCAGGACCCAGAAAGCCGGATAGACGATGAGTTCGCCAATGATGGCCAGCAAAACGCCCAAGCCGAAGGACATCAAAATCGCCGTCTGGACCGTCCGTTCCACTTTATCATCGCGGCGGGCGCCGAGATACTGGGCGATAGTGACATTGGCCCCTAGGGAAATCCCCATGAGCAGGGTCACCAGGATGCCGATGACAGGCATATTATTGCCGACAGCGGCCATGGCGCTCTTGCCGACGAAGCGGCCCAAGATAAAGACATCGGCACTATTAAAAAGCTGTTCAAACAAACCCATAAGCCCGATAGGCATGGCAAAGAAGAACAGCTTATCAGCAATAGAACCGTGCAGCATATCCATGCCGCGGCGGCCCTTGTTTTGTTTACGTTCCATAATCTGATTACCTCGTTCTTTTGTAGTATTCTCCTTCTCAGTATAACACATAAAAAGGCGCTGTCGCATGAAGACAGCGCCTTTTTGAGTTTGAAGTTTGAAGTTGAAAGTTTGATGTGGATGGAACAAAATTTAAAAGCCATCGCTTCAAACATCATACATCAAACCTCAAACATTAAAGAGAAAGAGACCTCGTATGATGGCAGAAACCGTCATACCAGAGTCCCCCTGCTCAGTCATGGCGGATGAGGAGCTGGATATTTTCTTTCTTATAGGTCGTTTGAACCTCTCCCGCTTATAGAAGCGAGAGATTCTTGAGAAGGTTGCTGTTTAAGTTTCCTCCTGAAATCAGGATAGCCTTATTCTCAAA
>OCTW011585476.1_pt1 | contig 37600 bp, 23 predicted proteins | sample 1539671 | NCBI WGS metagenome assembly OCTW01 (sample SAMN02144230, study PRJEB22623) | gut metagenome | biome: sheep rumen | host: Ovis aries | place: New Zealand
AGAGAGAGATTTACTTTTTGTAGCAGAAGATCGCACAAATCTCCAATTCGCGGCCTCCGCCCTCAACAACTAATGCCGGAGTATATACCACATTACTTTGACTACCAATGATAGTCTGCGACCAATCTAGGCCGTCGGCAAACCACTCTGCCATTGACCATTCGGCTACATCCCATTCGCCATGGCTCTGCGAGATCATACCGCTATTCACAGCATGTTCGCCACCCGTAGTGCTAAATAAGCGGACGCTCACGCTTGTACCAGCCAACCTACGCGGTGTGCGATAGATTATCACAAAGTCATAATCCTCTGTCACTCCCGTGAAATCACATTCGCCCCACTGACGAATACCACCACAGATATTTCCCCATGCCAGCGAGCCGGATTTCCAATACATCCATTCCACATCCAAATCACCAAAAGCCGAAGCACCCTTGCAGGTGCCGAAGTTAGCGTCAGTAACATCACCGTTCCAAATATCCATCGTGCAGGTCACACCTGGTCCAGGATTGCCTGGCGAGGCATATTCACCATTGATGCGATAGTCATGCACTGTACCTTTGATGCGGCTCAGTGCCTTGTCATCCATCAGGAATACGTAGTAGTCAGACCCCTCCAGATACTGCTCATACGAGGTGGTAGTACCGCCTTGTCCGCCTTGACCACCTGCATTGCCGACAGAAACGACACACGTCGCCACTTTCGACCCCGCAGCCGCTGCTACAACAGCCACGCCATCGGAGATGCCGGTCACTTGTCCATTTACAACTACAGCCACAGAGGGATTGGAAGTACTCCACTCTACGATAGCGGCATTCTTCGGAGTGACGGTTGCGACCAGCGTTGCAGAAGCTCCAACCGTCAACTGCATAGTAGATTGATCCAACGTGACAGATTCTACATTGATTACTTCCGGAGTGTTAGGTTCCTTGCAAGCGAACAAGCAAAGACCTGCCATCAGCATAATGAAAATTTTGTTCTGTTTCATGATATTGTTATTTTATGATTTGTCCGGTTATGGTATAAACATTCTCTCCTCTGCGGATAAGCAACTGTCCGTTGCGGAGCACCTTCCGGCTTTCGACTTTTGACTTTTGACTTTCGACTACCTCTATTCCTTGCGCCCTCTCCGGCTCTATCTCATCGGATGCCGACGGGCAGACAAACGACTCGTTCGCATCTCCTCGCTGATAGATACGGATCCAGTCGATATATACCGACCGCGGACCATTAGCAAGCGCAGTGATCTTGTTAATGTCCCATATCTGCGGAAAATTACCTCCCACAGCAAGGTTCGCAATAACGAAGTTCGGCTTGCCGAACACCAGCTGGCGGTTGTAGTTCGCATCGTTGTTAGGCTCCAAATCCGCATGGAAATAAGCTCCGTTCTCCGGATGAGCCTCTTTATCCATATACATATCAATGGATGTCGGCGTCCATATCATCGTCACTATATGGAAAGTATCTTCTACAGAGTAGTTCCATGTCACGGCTTGTGCGTCGCTCCAAACAGCATCCCACGCCCTGCCTACATGCATAGCTCCGTTGAAATAGCGATCCTGCGTACCGTTGAAACCGTTGCTGTTGCCTAACTCGATGATGTCCGTCTCTCCGCATTTTGGCCAGCCTACTTGGTCGAAGTTGTTTCCCATCTGCCAGAAAGCGGGCCAGAGGCCGTTGGCTGTCTGGGGGAACTTGATACGCGCATCAATACGGCCGAAGGTATAGGTCATCTTGTTCTTGGTATTCACACGACCGGAGGTACAATGTTTGCTATGGTATTCCTCTTTGGTAGCCGTAAGAATCAAACAATGCTTACCGGTAGTAGGTTCAACACCGAGCGACACTCCTTTCTCGCAATAATACTGCAACTCGTTGTTGCCTCCGCCGTCGCCGTTCACCTCGATATTCCACACTTGGGTATCCAGCGCTTCGTCCGTAAAATCCTCATTCCACACAAGTTCATAATCCTGTGCCGTTGCCATTCCAGCCAGACACAATGCGGACAAAAGTGTACAAAGTTTTTTCATCGATTTATTGTATTTGAATAGTGCTTAACGAGCAGCTGCCCGAGAAAAGCGATAAGGTAATTGTATGTTTTCCTGCTTTGATTGGTTGCGAAATCGTAGCGGTAACCCACTCTGTCGAACTGCCGTTACGCGGCATATCAATGAAGTTCGCAGACTGCCCGTCAATGAGCAACTCGCATATCGAATTGGCATAACCGCAATACCGGAGCGTTACCTGTTTGGCGGCTGTAGGCAGATAGAGTTGATAACTCAGCTGCTGCCCCTGCGCAAAATTGGTGATCATCAGCCCGTCCCGTCCGATAGCGGTTACCATCTCGGTATCATTGGTCGGACGCATGGAGAGACCGTTATTCGCTACCCGCGTATATTCCGAGGCATAGATAGGTCTGTTGGCTCTTAACCAAACGGTAGTATCCATCGGCGAGAAATAGCAATACATCTTCCCTAACTCCGTCAGTTCCGCCGGGTAATCGTGCGTCAGGAGCTGGTTATATGGCACAGACTCCACTTTACCGCTCATACGGGGCATGAACCATGCATATCGTTGCACGGACGGGCGGCTCTCCATATAATTGAGCACCGCGCACATATAATCCATCTGGGTAGGATAGCCGCTGGGGGCAGGATCCCATGCGCAGAACTCCGTCATCCAGATCGGTTTGTTGTATTTCTCAAACATCTCGATATATCCCTGTACCGCCGATGGAGAGGACATATAGCAGTGGATGGCTATTGCGTCAATATCATTGATAGATACCCCCGGCTGGGAGAAGAACTCATCGAGCCATTTGATAGGATTGCTATAGCCCGCCAGCGTACCGTAGTTCATCGCCGGAGAGACCAGTTTGAGGTTCAGCTCTTTGGCTAAAGCCACTACCGGCGGCCATAACTCTGCTGCTTTGGACGGCGTCATATTCGCTTGGTCCGTCAGGTTCGGTTCGTTGAACGCCAGCAGATATTTGGTATTGGGATGCGCAACTACGAACGCACGGATCTTGTCCGCACTATAGTTGCCGTTCCAGCACATCGGGCAGAAATCCATCTCGTTTGCGTCAAACCATGCCGCGGCATCATCCATAGGCGTATTGCCCCAGTTATAATCCCATGATATATAGGGAGAAAGCAACGGTAGGTCCGGCAACTGATTGAAATTGAAGGACACGCCTCGTTTGGCAGATTTCGGCATTACGTCCACTACATTCGTCTCGTCAGCAGGGTCTGTTTTTTCCGGTGTATCGGATGGCGTACAACTCCAAAAACAGAGCGCCAGAGACAAAATACCCACGAGTTGCCTCTTACTTGCCTCGCTAATAACTCTTATTTGACTCTTATTCATGTCTTGTATCCGGTTTATTTATCGCTTCTCTGGTAAACGCGAACCCAATCGACGTACATGATACGTTGTTGGTTAAAGATTGCATCGTCTATTTGACCGCCCATGTTACCGCCGATAGCGAGGTTATAGATAAAGAAGAACGGTTTATTAAACGGCCAGTAGTCGTTATTATCCATCTGTTCTTCCCATACCTCGGCATACTGCACGCCATCCACAGTGAAGCGGATAACATCCTTTCCGTCCTTTTCCTCCTGTGCCCATTCAATACCATAGGTATGGAAATCGTCGGCGAGAGAATAATCAAACCATTTGACGGAAGACCAGTTATTGCCTTTCGTTCCGTTCTTCATGACGGTATGGAGAGCGAAGGAGGCGCGAGCAGGTATATTACCGACATGCTCGATAATATCTATCTCTCCGCAGTTAGGCCAGCCGCCGCTGTTGCCCATCATCCAGAAAGCCGGCCATGTACCTTTGCCTCCGGGGAACTTGATACGGGACTCCATTTTGCCATACGTAAAGGTCTTTTTGCTTTTGGACATGATACGCGCAGAGGTATATTCATTATTCTGGTATTGCTCCTTGCGTGCCTCGATCTCCAGCATACCGTTCTGTACGCGGATATTCTCCGGACGGGAGGTGTAATACTGCTTCTCGTTGTTGCCCCAGCCGTTGCCGCCGGTATTATAACTCCATACGGTCTCGTCCAATGCAGAGCCATCGAACTCATCCGACCACACCAGAGTATATTCGCCCCAACTATGCTCCACCGAGACACGCGCCGTGACGGACTCCAAATTGGTTGCCAGCGTGATAGTGGTGCTTCCCGGAGCCAGAGCCTTCACATGACCATTTGGGTCAATGGTAGCCACAGACGGATCCGAACTGCTCCATGTCAACTCCAAATCATATGTATTGCCATACTTGAAATCATACTCATCTCCCGGCCGCAAAGTAACGACAGGAGGACTGATACGGAGTGAAGCGCCGTCGGTACCTGTGACATAGATGATACTGTTCGCCGAAGCGGAGCCGACCTTGGCGGTAATCTCTGCTTTACCAATAGCCTTGGCGGTAACCACACCGTAATAGACACTCGCCACCTCTTCGTTGGAGGAAGTCCATTCGATGTTTGCTGTCGCTCCTGTAAGGTCCAAGGTGGTTATGTCTCCCACTTTCATCGTTAAAGACGCCGGTGAGATAGATATGTTTACCGGTGTTTCCGGTTCGGGCGAACTGCAAGCCGTGCATATAACAGCGGCAAGCAAAAGAATCAAATCAGTTAATCTACGCATATTATTTTTATTATTAGAAACTATAGGGGAAACCAATCCCCTATAGCTAAATTGACTGTCAGATATTATTTCTTATAGAAATAAACAGCATCAAGGTTCATCTGAGCACCTGCAGTTCCCTCCGACAACAAGACAAACACATTCAAAGAACTTGCAATTTGCTTGTTTGCCAATCCTGCTGCATAGCTGGACAACGGAATATCAAATTCATGCCATGCTCCGTCACGAACAAAATCCTGGTACACTGCTCCGTCATAAACAGAATGATTTCCAATGACAAATTTCGTAGCCTCATTATCAAGGAAATAGAAACAGTGCGCAAAGTTGTCGGTCGATTTCATAGCCAGGTGCAAGAAATAGTCGTCCGGATTTGCGATAATAGCAGTACGTAAAGCTTCTGCTGCTTCAATACCGGCCTGCGATTGAATATTGAAACCAGCTCCAGCCCAACCATAAGCACCTACAATCCATGCGAGATACCCTTCAGTATTGCCATGAAAATTCATGCCACTTGGAGTCCCTTCAGAATAGGTCAGCAAATTAGGATTACCTTCTACATTCCAGTTATAAAGGAATTTTTCAACATCGTCAGGCGCAAATGAAAAGACGATTTTAGATGCATTGGCCTCTGCTGTCGGTCCGTCCAGATAAACCGGCCAAACTTGGCTACCCTTCAGTTGAGCACCGCCTTGAGGCTGGTCACCACCTTTTTTCTTAACGGCTACGACACAAGTTTTCACTTGACCGCCCTTGGATTTAGCGGTAATCACTGCGCTACCCTCTTTGAGAGCTGTTACTTTAGCGCTCTTGCCGTCGTTGGCCGGAGTAACAGAAGCTACTGTCGGATCCGAACTCTCGAACGAAACCTCGATAGTGGCAGTAATGGTCTCCTCGCCTTCTACCTCCAGCGAGATAGAAGTTTTATCCAAGGCTAAAGTTGCTTCCTGACCCGGTTGATCCGGATTGTCAGAACCTCCGTCTTGCTGGCCCGGTTTACATGCATTGAAACCAACCAATGTCAGCGCTGCCAGCGCTACTGCAAAAATTTTGTTTGCTTTCATAAGTTTTGTTGTTTTAAAAAGTTAATTAAAAAGATTTGTTTATCCTAGTTGAACTAGTTATTCTAGCTTATCTAGTATATCTATTTTTTAGTTTGTATTAATATCCTGGATTTTGATCCATTGGTGTCGGATTAAGTTGCCGCTCTTCCTGCGGGATGGGGAAAATCTCATGTTTCCCCTTCACGAACTCTTGAATATGATGCCGTACTTCTTCGCTCTCTTGCGCTTTGTATGCATCCATATGCTCCTTCAGTCCGTTCCCGTCTACACCTTGCCAGCGAACGAGGTCAAACCAACGATGTCCTTCCATCGCTAATTCGCAACGACGCTCATGACGCAAAGTAGCATCATCTGCAGCTGCCACTCCCGGAAGCCCTACACGCGCACGCACTTGGTCTATATAGGTCTTGGCAGTACCGGCATCGCCCATACCGAGACAAGCCTCCGCGTACATCAGCAGCACATCGGCATAGCGGATCTGCTTGTTATTAAGCGGTCCGCGGGAAGCGTGAAGACTCCATTTTCCGTAACCGCCGCCTACATCCTCCGGATCGCGGTACATACCATATTTGTTATTAACCCAAGTATTGCCCAGATAATTCTCATCCGATTGCATCTGATAGGTAGCTACGATATCCGTACTCGGAATCAGGATAGCTACGTCGCGACGCGGATCACCGGCCTCGAACTCATCATACAGGTTCTTCGTAGGATGGTCGAAACCCCAACCGCCGCCGATCTCGGAATTACGGCAACGCATCAGGATCTGGGTGAACGAACCGGCAGTAAAACCGAATCCCTCACCGTAATCGCCCCATGCTACTTCGGCATACTGAATCTCGAATACCGACTCAATACCATTCTCGCCTGCTACCGTGAAGTTGTCCTCGTAGTTCGAACAAAGGTCATATTCGCCGGAAGTGATGATTGAGTCACCCCATGCTTTAGCATCCTTATAGCATTCCGTAGCCGTTTTGGAGAGGTTGTATTTCTGCCAGTAGGATGAAGCCATATAGAGGTTGACTTTCATCAGCATCGCCTGTGCGGCGCCTTTGGTAGCACGGCCCATGTCTGCCTCCGCGTATTTGCTCTTCAGCCAGAGGTTCGCATTCGCGAACTCCAAGTCTTTCAGTATCTGACCGTAAACCTCATCCACCGAAGCACGCGGCATTCCCCATTCGTCCGACGAACGCAGCACTTTCAGCGGCATCGGCACGCCGGCAAAGACACGTACCAGACGGAAATAATAGTAGGCACGTAGATAGTGGATCTCACCCAGCAGACGATTCTTCATCTCCGGTGTAAAATCTTCGTCGATACCGATTTCCATTTTCTCGATATACTCAAGCGCCAGGTTGCAGCGACCGATACCTTGATATTGCGCACGATAAAAATTGAGCAACAAGGCATTTTGGTCCGTAGTACGCCAGTTCTCAATATCATATGCGTCTGCCATATCGGTAGTGGACCCGCCTCCTTTGAGCGCATCATCGGATGCTATATCACCTATGAACCATTCGCTCAAGTAGGTGTTGTTATATTCCCACATGAGAGGCACATAACATCCTGTCACGTTCTGAACCGCCGCAGCAGTAGAGGTATAGAAATCCTCCAATAGTGTCGTACCCGGCTCTATCTCCGTCAGGTAGTCCTTACAACCCGTCATGGAAAGTGACAAGGTGGCAAAGGACAATGCACAAAGGGCTATTTTCTTTATTGTTCGTTTCATAACTTTTCTCCTTTCCGTTAGAATGTTGCATTAAGTCCAAAGGTAAATGTCCGGCTCTGCGGATAGTTTCCGTAATCCACACCTCCGCCCACTTCGGGGTCATAGCCCTTGTAGCCGGTTATCGTAAAGAGGTTGGATGCCGTAGCATAGAGACGCAGACGGCTGCAACGGAATTTCTGAGTCCACTTAAGCGGGAAGGTATAACCGATCTGCAGGTTCTTCAGACGCAGGTAGGAGCCATCCTCGATAAAACGGGTGGAGTTCTCCGTATTGGTCGGCGAACCCAGCGGATTAGGAATCGTACCGTTCCGGTTCTCTAACTCAAACGGGTTCACTCCGCGGGCAATCATAGCATTTTGTACCACTTCCGTATAACCTACCCATACATTATCCTTCATGTACGAAGCCAGTGCGTAACCGCTTCCGTCGCCTTCTAACATCTGGCGTTGCGCATTGTAGATACTATTGCCTGCTGCTCCTTGGAAGAACAATTGGAAATCCACACCATAGAAATCAATACCGAAGTTCAGACCATACGTCAGTTTCGGGAAGGGATTACCAATCACCATCTTATCACTCTCGTCCAACTTGCCGTCTCCGTTGACATCTTTATAACGCGCGTCACCGGCGTGTACGCCAATAGTGCTTGCGTCAAAAGAATAGAGTTGATCCAGAGCCTCTTGGTCGGTCTGGTAAATACCTTCATACTGGTATCCCCAGAAAGAGTTCAGCGCCATACCTTGATCGGTTTTGGTGCGGTCGCTCCAAAGCGGAGAACCGCCGTTCAGTTTCGTCAACTCGTTATGCAGGAATGAGACATTGGCGCCAATGCTGTAATGTACGGCACCTACTTTGTTCTCGTGTCCTAACGTGATTTCCACACCTTCGTTGAGGATATTACCTACGTTCCTTACCAGCGGATAACGGTTACCTACCTGCGCGGGTGCGTTCACGTAAAGGAGTGCATCTAATGTCAGACGATGGAAATAATCGATCGTACCGCTTAGCTTTCCGTTCCAGAAGGCGAAATCAACACCGGCATCCCATTGTTCATTCGTTTCCCATTTACCATCTTCATCAATAAGAGTCAGTACCGCCGCACCGCCTGTTGCATTACCTGCATCCTGCTCCGGGCCGAGAGGATAGCCGTAGAAGACGTTAACAGACGAGCCCATCGTATATTGGAACGCATTGGCACCAGCGCCCTCATTACCAACTCGGCCATAACCAACACGGAACTTAATATTATCCAACCAATCGAGGTCCAGATCCCGCATAAACGGTTCCTCGCTCAAACGCCATGCCAATGCTGCGGATGGGAAAAAGCCCCAAGGATTCTTCGTAAAATGCGACGAAGCGTCTGCACGGAAGTTCACCGTAACCATATAACGGCTGTCGTAGCTATAGAAAGCACGGCCGAGGAATGACAGACGACGCGTACGGCTAACACCATCGGAAGCATAGGTCTGATCCTCCGTAGCACGGCTCAGATACCAGTTACTCGGAATCGGATTCAAAATCTGCGCACCCGATCCGCCGATGCTGTAGTAGTTATATTCCGACCAGGTCTGACCGGCCATCACAGAGAAGTTATGCTTGCCTATCTCACGGGCGTATGTCACAGTAGCTTCTTCCAATAACTGGAGGCTGCGGCTCATACTCGAACTAATGAAGTTCTTATCCGATGCATTGTAACTCGTGTAGATATTCGGCCATCCGAAATTACGGTTACGGCTTACGCTATAATCTGCCGATATCGCTGCATGGATAGTCAATCCCTTTACGGGCGTGATATCAAAGAACACATCGCCTAATGCGCGCTCGCTACGGCTGTTCGGCTCGCTGTTAAACGCCATCTGATACGGGTTCGTAACGTTTTTGAAGTTTGAACCTGCAGAATAATAACCGCTGATGTCTTTGCCGTTCTTGTTGACCGAACCCTGCGGATAATAAACAGGATCCCACGGAGCCATAGCCAAAGCGGCAGAAATCATGGATGCACCTGCGGACGAACTATTATTCATCGCGTTGCGCCCGTAGGTGGAAGCCAGCGAGAAATGCTCTCCTATCTTCAACCAGTCGCGAACCTTGAAATCAGAGTTCAGACGCAGGGTGAAACGGTTGTAGTTGCTACCTACGATTGTACCCTCCTGTCCGAAATAGGAAGCAGAGAGTGCGTAGTGTCCTCTCTCGCTACCGCCATCGAAAGAGAGGTTATAGTTATGCATGAATGCATTGGCTTTAAACACCTCGTCCTGCCAGTCGGTCTCCTGTGCTGCGTAGTTAAAATTGATCGGGTAATATTCACTAATCTTGGTGATATCGGCATTACCGAGTTTGTACATATTCAGCCACGGGCGGAAGCCGTTCTGCTGGTAGTATGCCAGTTCCTCGGCACCGTTACGCATTGCCTGGATACGGATCTCCGTGTCCGCGAAATCTTTGCTACCCAGTACATCCATCTTCTTCCATCGGTTCTGGAATCCCCAATAGGCATCGAAACTGATGTTAATTTTACCGTCTCCACCGCTCTTGGTGGTAATCAGAATCACACCGTTTGCACCGCGGCTACCGTAAATAGCGGCAGCGGAAGCGTCCTTCAGAATCTCCATCGATTTGATATCGCTCGGCGAGAGGAACTTGATGTCACCCGTAATCACACCATCCACTACATACAACGGGTCATTACCAGCAAGCGCAGAACCCATACCGCGAATACGAATAGTCGTTCCTTCCCCCGGTTGACCGGAATTACTTACGACCGTTACACCGGCTGCACGACCTTGCAACGCTTGGTCCAAACCGGCTACAGGAGCCTTGAGCAACTGATCAGCACTGACAGAAGTGACAGCACCTGTTAAGTCGCTCTTCTTCATCGTACCGTAACCGATCGCTACTACTTCCTGCAACTGCACGTTGTCAGAAACAAGGGTCACGCGGATAGGACCGGCGTTCGTCACCTTTACCTCCTGGGTCTTGTAACCCATAAAACTAACTTGTAACACATCGCCCGGCTTGGCCTGAAGGGAGAAGTTGCCGTCAAAATCGGTAATAGTACCGGTTGTTGAGCCCTTCACCATCACATTTGCGCCAATTACCGGATCCGGCTCGTCTTGAGCCATCACCACACCCGTCACGGTCAGGCTCTGGGCCCACATACCCAGCGTCATCATCACCGTGAGGGATAGCAAATAAATTCGTTTCTTCATGTATTTTGGGTTGTTTGTAATTGATTTACCTAATCGGCATTGTTGACTCGATTTAAAGTTAACTAAGTTAAAACCGATGCAAAGGTACTGCTTTTTCACGAATTACGCAAGTTTTAAGATATGTTCTACGACATAAAAGTACGTTATTTTTACCGTTATTTAATTGATATATTGCGATTTAACATTTTCATGACATGCAAAAAAAGTACGTGTATGGTACCCATAAAAACAGGAGCCTGTCCCGAAAGAAAGGCTCCTGTCCGTATAGATTAGCAAGTAGATATCACTTCTTTTTACTGAACGCGTACGCCTTGTACATTATACTTCGCACCATTGCGCATTAGATAAAGCACACCATTCTCGATAACTTTGGTACATTGTACCTTGTCCCCTTGTGCATTATCAATGCCTTGATCGTTTTTGTTTACAAACAGCACGTTCTGAACGAAGGTGACACCTTGTAAGTTATTGCAGTTGTAGAATCCTATCTGCTCGCAGTTGTTTTTCGTATTGCCTGCTATATTGAGCGAGATATGGTTCCATTGATTTGCGGTAAGGTTGAATGTCGTAGAAGCAGTCCCTACACCGATTGCCTGGATATCCAATACTGCATTTGCTGCCGTCGGATATACATCCATTTCCATCGCGGTATAACCGGTGATGTCGGTCGGAGCGAAAGCCAAACCGAAGCAGCTGCTCGGAGTAGCATTCGGAGTGATACAGATAGCCTGACTGCTTTCAGAAAGAGCACCGATAGCGATAGCCGGTCCTGCATACCAGTCTTGAATGCCGATACTCAGGTCGGTATAGATATCGGTGAATACACCCTGTACTTTATCTGCCTCGTAGGTCGGAGCCTCAGCCGGAGCCGGAGCCGCCATCGTGGTTGCTTGTACAGCAATCGGCTCTGCCGCATTACCATTCGCATCCTCTGCTATTACAGAGAAATTATACTCGGTATCTGCTTGCAGGTTCGAAACCGTGATGTTCACCGTTGCACCCGACGCGCCACCGCTATGCGCTACTTCTTCTTCGCCGTTCAGTACGCGATAATTAACGACACCGCTGTTATCATTTGCAGAAACAGCTAACGTAACCGAGAAATAAGAGAATGCCGTTACGCCACCTACTAGATGCGTCGGAGCCTCGTCGTCATCCAATGCCTCGGCACGGTAGAAATACAGGTTTCCTAACCAGAATGTCAGATTAGCAGCATTATCAATCTTGAATTGGAAGATGCTTGACAAATTCAATCCTGCATAATCAGCAGCCAGATCCAAATCGATGCTGTTCCATTGACCACCTACAAGGTTCACAAACTTACCGTGTGTGTCATCCGTGTTCAAACCCGCACCGCCGTAAATAGGAACCAAACGAAGCGTTGCATCGTCTGCAATCCAGATATCTGCGTGCAGTTTCTCCATTAAGAGACAGTTCAGTGCAAAACCGTCCAAACCGAAGTAGCCGCCTCCTACAAGAACGAACTTCTTTCCATACTCGGTATCCGAAGCTGTTGTACCGCTACTCCAATCCTGGAAATTGCAGTTCGCATTATACGTCGGGCTATAAATAGCTTGTACTTGACCTGCCGGCCATGTCGGAGCGGCACATGCTTCTTGCGGCTCTGCCACAAAAGCGTTCGTCGTAACAGCTACAGCAATCGGAGCATCAGACTCCTTGCCTACTACATCGATTGCATAGATATTGAAATTATACGCGGTACTCTCGCTCAGGCCCGTGATGGTGATCTCGCCGTCCGTCGGAACAAACTGTGCATCAATACTCTTGCTGCTCTCTACCACATGGTATTTAGCTATTCCGTTGTCGTCCGTTGCTTCTACTGCAATCACGACGCTCTTAAATGTCTTGCTTACAACCGTGGCACTTACCATCACCGGTTTCTCAGTATCGGATGCAGGTACCCATTCTGCGCCATATACGCGGAACTCAAAGATCTTCATACCCCATTGGGTGGCAGCCTTCGTGCTCCAAAAACGCACATAACGAACCTTCGTGTTATTTGCCAACTCCGTTACCTCATCCGTACGGCCATTGACACCGGGATTGCCAACGAAATTATAGCCCAATTTCCAAGTATTATTATCCTCCGAGAAATCAATATGGTAATCTTGCGCACATGCGCCCTCGAAATGAATATCTACTTTATCTACATCGTATAGAGCGCCAAGATCTACTACGAACCATGCGTCGAAAGTACGATCCTCATCGGTATCCGGAGTGCCGTTGCTGGGCGAACCTTGCCACTCTGTACCTGCATTACCGTCCAATACGCGGTTGGCGTCGTTGTATCCTCCGGACGAAGCAGCAATCGACACACCCGTGATCTGCGTGTAGGTCTTCGGAGCCTCGCTCAGATAATACACCTCAAACTCAAAGAAACTTTGTCCCCATTGAGTTGCACGCTCGATGCCTTGATACTTGATGTACTGAGCAGTAACAGGTGCTTCAAGATAAATCTTCTGCCAGCCCGCATGATCGAGATTGTTCTCGGTGTAGATAACGTTGAAATTCTCACCGTCTGTTGATGCCAACAATTGGAATTTCTTGGCATAAGCGCCTTCCCAAAGGATCTTGATGTAATTGAAGGTGCGGCTTTGACCTAAATCGAGCAGAAACCATTCTGCATCGGTTTGGGCACTCTCCCAACGGCTGCCGTTGTCGCCGTCAATCGCCAATGCGGCATCACCGGTGCTGGCACTGGCGGATGAACCTTCTGACGTCAATGCGAAGTTCACTTCACCGGCTGCAAAACTCATGATACTTGCGCTTAGTAAAGCGACTAAGAAGAAAATCTTTCTCATGATACTTGATTTTTAAAGTTAAACAATATGGATGATTTATAATTGTGTTCGTCCAATTTCCGAGTGCAAAAGTACTATATTTTTTACACACGCGCAAGTGTCAGCGTGAGCGCCATACCGATAAAGTACGGATATGTCAACAAAAGTACATCCCATATCGCTGATTGACAATAACTTACCGGTTGGTATGGATATAAAAAAAGTACGCACAAAGTACGTACCTTTTATAACTCACGATGGGCGTTTTTTGCTTTCTCGTCTATATCGCATATATCCCGTGCATGCAGCATAGAGAGCCAGTAGGAGGAGCAAGAACCAATTCGCATCGGAGAGGGGGAAAGCAGGACCGTCTTTGTCTCCTTCGGTTTTCCCGGGAGCTCTTCTTGGCGCATTCACAGGCTCGCTTGTTCCGAAGGGATTTAGATCGCCACTCATCGCAGGAACATATGCCGGTCTATCTAAAGTCAACTCTCCGGTCGAGGGCTGAGCTTTAGAAAGCATATATGGCGATGTAGAATGCATCATGTGCGTTTCAGAATAGGCGGGAGTTTCGTACGATAGTGCATTAGCAGGCAAAACAAGCAAGCCTATCATCAAAATCAATATGTGTTGTATCGTTTTCATAATGAGTAGCAATATTCTATCAGGGTACAACAATTTTGAGTATTTGCGAAGCCGTCCTTATCACATAAATGCCTGGAGAGAGCGACTCAAGATAATGCTCCATAGTATCTCTAGACGCAAAAGTAGCAACTTTTGCTCCCGAAACGGAATAAATATCTCCCTTCCATCCGGCAGTAGTAGGCACATCTCCCAACCCGGTAGTTGTTCCTGTATCAGGAGTAGTTTCGCCTCTGAGCCTGATTATACGATACTTTGTTTGTACCGGTGAAGTACCCACTACATAAGACTCAAAGGCCGGTATGGGTTGGGTATAGCGCACATATATATCATAACCTTCCTCCAACATATAGATATCTGATTTCGTTTCCGTAGGCTTCATCATGTTATTGCGTTGCAGTTTCACGACCTCATCGGATCCTGTTATACTATTCGCACATTGGTCATCCGCTTCGGAAGCAATTGTTTGTCCTCCTTCTCCGTAGAAAATCACCCAATTCGTTTCATAATAGGAACCATCAGTGAAAGAGATAACGTACGGCACGTTTTTCGAAGGAAGCACATGGGTAGCCAAATAGGCTTCTTCACCGGGAGTAGCACCTGTCTTATCCGTATTATGAGTTAACTGCTGCCATGTTCCTTTGAAGTTGGCAATAGATACCGGAGTATTATCCCAATCAGGGAATGTTTTCAACCAGTAATAACCTTCTACATCCTGAGTCCCATTATAGAATCTCGGGTAGAGGTCATATTCCCGGCTATCATCATTATCATATACAGCAACTCTGCTCACCTCAAATGGGAAAGCGATTGCACACCACTCGGTATGCTCGAAATGGCGGAAGTATCGGATTGGTTGCATGATTATTCCTCCGTTGTAAGACGTTCGTTCTCCCTCAGAAGCATCATCCCAATGATAAATATCAAAATAATCAGGAGCACATACACCATTGGACAAATCAAAATAATGTATCTCTGTTTGGCAAATGTCCGAACCGCCAGCAACTTCTATTTTGACAGTATATCGCACTATTCCATCCGCAGTATACAGCGTTGCTATTTGCGCAGGTGTTAAAGAAACAGAATATAAGTTTCCGCCAAGAAGGGTCATCTCAAACTGTGTCAGATCATTACCGGAAGCGGCGGTAAAAGGTTGCAGGTAAACTTTTCCCGCCCCCGTAGGGAACTCCATTTCTACAACCCAGTTATTTCCAGACATATAAGCGAAGAGTTCATACGTTTCGGAGCCCGTCAGCGCGCGTGAGCCGTTAAGTCCAACTATTCCGTTTCCTGCTGCGCCGGAATATTCGCAGAACTCCTCTGAATCAATCTCCTCCCAAGACCATGTCCAAGTCTCCATATCGAATGTTAATTTGGCATGTGTCCAAGCAGATGAATTCACGAAGTTCACCGCCTCATCCATGATTCGGTTGCGTGAATTATCCGTGATGCCGGAATGGTTATTATTAACTGCTATACGGAACGCGTTCGTGCCCGTACGCACGCGCCCTTGCCATACAAACTTATGCTCACCGGCATATGTCATTGTGTGTGCAGACCCCTCCGCAGCATATACCGCATCACCATATACTTTCAATTCATCAAAGACAGAAACGAAATGGTTTTTGTCTTTCGCGTACACCTCAATCGTCTCGCCGTTATGACCGGAAACGAGTTGATTATCCGATCCAGACCAATACCCGGCCACTTCGCTCACTTGAGCTCCCGATTCATCGTAATAGAGTCGATACTGCACATCGCCTGCCGCAGGAGCATCAATATGATAATAGTAGATACCGCTATGCTCGGTAGCCTCGAAACGGCGTTTAGCGGCTGATTCGGGATCCGTAATAACAGCAGCCCATACACCTGACACACCTGTCACATCGCTGGTGAAATAATAGAGGTTGATATATGGCGTGAAAGATACTTCTTTATAGTTCTCAGACACATTTCCACTCTCATCCACCGCATATATCCGCACCGTATAGGAGGTCCCTACTGTAAGTCCGGTAAGCGTGATCATGCCATCCGTAACGGTCAATCCGGTACGATCTTCCAGACCGCCTGCCGCGAAAACCGCTTTGTATGTCAGCAAAGCAGGCAGAGTAGTCTCGTCATAGGCATTTACGGTGACTGTGGCTGTAGCCGAAGAAGCACTAATGGTCACATCCTCCAATACTCCCTCCGTCATAACCGGCCGAGCATAATCATCAGCGCAACTGCCAAATATCTGGATATCGCGCACAGCCATTTCGGCAGAGAGGCCTACAGCGCGCAGACGGATATAGCGCGCTTGGATATGGGATTCCAAAGTATAGGTCTCGTAAGCTATAGCTGCATTAGCTGCTGAATAAGTAGCGGGAGCCGTGGTGACATGTTTCAGCACATAATAATTGGAGCCATCCCGCGATCCTTCGATATAGAGATTGGATACATTTGCATTATTCCATGCCACCTTAATACTGCTGATGCCAAATACACGGGTTAGAGCCACCGCCATCCATTGCTCACCGATATTAGCGCCGCCTGTTGCCCAATAGGTATTATCATCGCTGTCAATGGCTTTGCCTGCCGCCCAACCATCACCGGCAGAAACCGATGCACTTGCAGTCACGCCGCCTTCAGGAATATCTATCAGATCGAAATCAACCGCCGGCGCCACACTACCGCTGCACCCAACTGCTTCCGACAAGTTCGCTGCATCGTCCATTGCTTGCACCGAGAAAGTATAGTTCGTGCAATAGGTGTAGGTAATATTATCCATCACCACATGATTGCTTGCATCAGCGGTTTTGACATAAACATTATCCTCGCTGTCCGTAATGCGGAACACCTTGGAGCCGTCATCTGCAACCAGCGTCAGTTGTAATTTATTATTCTCAACAATAGCAGATACATCAGCCGTTGTAACGGTTGGAGCCGTAGCATCTTTGGCGACCATAGCAGTACCGTACACTTCAAACTCCCACATTGAGAATCCCCATTGAGCCAATGCATTATTCTTTGATTTGATACGGACGTAACGCGCTGGTGTAGTGACGGTATAAGCATTCTCATATTCCGCCACTTTATCCGAGGTACTGAGTTCGTTTCCAGAGTGTTTAGGATCGCCTGAACTGGTATAGACAGTACGCCATTTCGTATCGTCTGTCGGGTCATCCGGCACGGTCTCAGCTGTTTGGATGATATAGGATGTCGGGAAAGCATTCTCAAACCATATTTTCACTTGGCTTAAGGTATAGTATCCGCGTAAGTCCACATAGAACCATTCTTCGGCATCATAATTGATAGTAGCAGGATTGCCGTGATCGCCAGTTCCCCAACGGCTTTCTCCATTATAGATACCATCGTTGCTTAACGAGTAGTTGGTTCCCGCGACGTAACTACTATTGCGTCCCATATATGCCGGCTTTTGCAGAGCCAGGTTAAACGATGAAGAAAGAGCCATCTTCAGCGTTACAGTCTGCGGTGTGGACAGGTTTCCGTTGAAGTCCACGGCATAACACTTAATATTGTATATTTTCCCATTTTCGGAAATAGGCACATTATAGGTGTTGTTCAACGAAATATGCGCAATACCGTTGTCTAAGTCTTCAAAATAATAGAAGAGTTGTCCGGAGTTATCTGTTGCGCCGGTTATGGTTATCACCGTGTCGGTGCCTACTTTATCTTTAGTTGCGCCAGTGATAGTCGGCGCAGTCACATCGTCATTCGGGTTATTAATATATCCACGTTTATAGGTCATTTTCTCCGAAAGGGAGTGACCATTCCAATGATGCGTGCCACCGACCAAGGGAACTAACCAGTTCCAGTCAAACTGCAAAGCCCCAACGCTGCCGGGAATTGTACCCTCATAGGTTGCTTGGGTGTTTGCTGCGTTTCGTGTTCCTTGAAATTCCGTCACACGGTTATTGCTACCGTCTAACACATACAAGAATGGATTAGCATCCGGCCACATGGTCTGTGCATCGGTAGTAACAACTTTGTAAAGAATCTCGTTCCCCAATGTAGCCACATAATAATCTATCACGTTGTTGGTTGCACCTCCGGCTATATTCCCATTATCATTGCGATACATCCACTCATTTTGTTCCTGTGCCGTACCGATGCCTTTAGCATGAGCAGTAGGTGTCGGATCACTCGGACACGCGGCAGTTTTATAATAGAAGATATTAGTAATAAACATGGGAGTACCTTTATTGCCTTCTATCTTCAATTGGTAGTTCCGATTTATAGAACCTGTGAATTCACTAATGGGTATATTCACGCTTGTCCAACCTCTCGCCGTGGTGGTTTTACCGGAATGACGCACCTCCGGATCATTACCATTATATGTAGAATTTCGGTTAATCGGTGTCACATAAATAGTAGTTGCTGTTGGCGTCCATATATCGAAATGCAATCCCGTGTAGTCGGAAATATCAAAGGTTTGATTTCCCCACTCTATTCCGTAGCCGCCATCGCTCCATGCTGTACCGACATTCACTTCCCACATATTCACTCCGTCAACAACCCTATCTGTCTTGGTGCTGCCACCTCCCCAATCGCTAAAAGAAGCCTGCAGGCTGCGATAGTACTGGCTATAAACAGAAAGTACTTGGCACTCTTCATAAGTTGGGGCAGTTGGTGCTGTCTCCAACAAAGTGCAGAACGGATCCAAGGTAATACTATTAGACGATTCTGTGTTGTTGTCATCCAATGCCGTCACTGTAAACGTATAGAGAGTGCCTTCTGTCAATCCTGTTACGGTAATCTGGTTTGACGTCGGTGTCAGCACTTGGTCAATGCCATTTGAACTATCCACAACATGGTATTGAGTGCCACGGGTAGAGGCGACATTGATAATTGCAGAAGTGATTGCTTTTGAGTCCAAACTAGCAGTTAACATTGACGGCGGAAAGAAAATTGTAAGTTTTCCGGCAGAAACATCATACCTGAATAAATATCTCCCCGCCACATCCGTAGTGAGATGTACATTTGCTTCTGTACCTCCCCCTTGATATAGTCTCTTAGTTTGGTTGTTTGCGCTATATGTATTATCAGAGTTCAATCCTCGATGAACACCACCGGTAATGACTTTAAAATCATATGTAGTCGAAGCAGTTAAGGATGGCGTTAAAAGCGTCACATATGTAGAACTCGTCCTGTCCCAATCAGAAAATTTATACGACGCATTTTCGGTCGCCCACGAATTCATCGAACCTGTTAGATAAATATTCTGCGTCTGGTACCATGTATTGTGTTCATAGTTAAAGATGGAATAATCCTGAAATTCGCTGTTTATATAAGATGTAGCAGATTGATTAGTATAATCGCTGCTATTATGGAAAATGACATTGTTGTATATCGGCACGATGATTGAATAGAGATTGTGTTCATCTATATTGGTCAAATCCATATCAACCATTTGAGCTCCTGGATTTCCGTTATTTCGTGAATCATAAAAGACATGTGCATAAGGCGTCCACGACGCCGCAGAGCCATTACGTACAAAATAGATATGTCGCGCAACATCGGATAAATTATCATGGGCATTGCCGTCATTATCATAGTATTTGCAATCTGAAATATCTTGTCCGCCTAATTGGTCACTTCCGTTATTGCTAAAGATTACTTTCTCATAAGCGTCAGCATCCGTGTCATTATCGTACGTTACGGAATATATACCTGCTGTACCTAACACCTGAGTCATTGGATGCCCCGGCCATTCGGTTTTATGTACATTGTCAGAATTGTACAAATGGGCTGTTGGTGTTGCGAACTTCCAGTAGTTATTTGCGAAATAGAAGGTATGTCCTTCACAATCCAGAGTTTCACCTGCCGGTTCAGAGGGGGAACCACAATCTGCACCGGCTGTATAATAAATGGGGGCTGTTTTGAAGAGACCTCCATTAGCATATGCCATCTGGCATACCAACTTGTATTGTGTGTCTATTGCTACCGAGGATAATGTCATGCTATATTTCTGTCCGGAAACTTTGGACATCGCTCCCAGCGAAACCTCCGCACCAGATTGCCAATTATATACATTAACGATATCTGATGCTCCTGTAACCTCATCCAGAAATTCTATCTCTATGGTCAATTCATTGGTTGAAGTATTGTATGTAAATTCATACTCATATCCATTAGTAAAATCATTTCCTCCATCAGATTTCCCGGCACTTCTACCGGAGCAGTCATCGCCCACAAGGGCAGAACATTCCGCGGTAGTTTGAGACCAGTCCACAGAATTAACAGCGGTTCCTGTCAGCGTGTAATTTCCCTCGCTCGTTTTAACCATTATATCATTTACAAACGTCGGAGCGGTTGCGGATGGCATATCAAAAAAAATACGTTTTCCTCCGTCCAGAATCGTCTTAGTGGTATTATCAAGACACAGATTGTTATTTACCGATGTGTTTACATAAGTTAGTGAGCCGGTCATGGTGAAATCAGACTCAAAAACAACTCGGTACATATTCGTGCCTATCGTACCGACAGATACTTTTACCGTTTTAGAGCCCAGCGCACCTATTGTGCCGGTATAATTGCTTTGACACAATTTTTCCGCTCGTGCGGAGCTGATGTTGAAGAAAGAGAATGTGAGTAGCAGGAGTGCTACAGTCGCCATACGGGAGCGATGCTGAAAATGGTTGGAGTTTAGACTATTAATCATACGATTAAGCATTATTAGCGATTTGGTGTTTTCTACAACAAATTATTGATTTATTCCGGGGACAAAATTACTACTTTTCTCGCAAATGCGCAAATATATGCGTATGTTTTTCAACATAAAAGTACGCATATCCCAATAAAAACTCGTTGATTATCAATCATTTGTCTTTGGGCATGCATATAAAAAAAGTACGTACAAAATACGTACCTTTTACTTCCCTTTTCCGCCTTTATTTCCGTCCGGCATGGGCGGAGACGTCTATCTGTTCTGTGCGCGGCACCCACTCGGAATAGACCTGCGCCGCTACCTGTTCGTCGTTACGGCTGATAGTATGCAGATAGCGGTAGAGCGGCTTCTCGGTCTCGTTCGGCAGCAGCGCCAGCCGGCATTGCAGCGTATCGCCCAGGAACGTCTCTTTCAGCCAATGGATAGCGAGACAGCGGATGGCATGCGTGTCCATGAAGGCTTCGTCCGCCGACTGCATCGCTATACTGAGGTAAGTGCGGTTATTGACATGTCCGTTGAAATCCAGATTGATGGGATTGACGCGGTGCTCTATCTGTTGGAGCGGTGTACCGTCCGTCGGGAACCGGCGTTTTCTGTGCGTGTCGGAGGTCATTTCTGCCAAGACAGGCAGTTGCGGTTGAATCGGAGTGATAGGTGCCAGACGGTGCGCCTCGGTGTCCAGCAGGGTCCAGCAGCCATAGCCGTGCGCCACCTCCACGCCGTCTTCGCGGCGGACACGGAACTCCGCATAGAGACGCAGCGCACTGATCTCGCTGTTCCATACCGTCACGTCTATCTCGTCGGACCAGAGAGCGGTCTGCGATTCGAACCAGGCGTTGAACTCCGTGATAACCCAGATACGGTTCATCTTGACTACGTCAAAAGCCGCGAGATGGAGACACGACATATACCGCGCCCAACAGTCCTGATAATACAACAAAACGGCATTGGGCGTCATCCTATAACGCGTGTCCATATCGGCTGCCGTAAGCGAATAACGATGAGTGTATTGATTTAAAGATTCCATAGCATATTTTTTTTTGCGGGTACAAAGGTACTGCTTTTTTCGGACATATGCAAGAAAAATCGCCATTTAGGACGATTTTAAGAACACAAACACAAACACAAAAAAATTAAGTTTTTGTATATAAAATCTTGCATATTTCAAAAATTTGTAGTATCTTTGTAGCGGATTTGGGAGAAAGTTTTCTTTGTGCACTTTTCCTGCGCTTTTCTCCCGCTGACGTACCTCGAATCGCCCCCTAATCACCCCGTAATCACCCCCTAATCACCCCTTTATCACCCCCTTTTGAGTCTATTTGGGGTCGGTGAAGAGTCGCGTTTGAGTCTCGGTAGAGTAACGAAACTCGCGCAAAGATACGCGAGAAATGCACAGAGAGGACAAAATGCTCACGCAATAATGCGCGAGAAATGCACAGAGAGGACAAAATGCTCGCGCAAAGATGCGCGAAAAATGCACAGAGAGGACGGCAGGGAAACAACGATTATTGATAACTAAGAAGGTGTGCCAAAAGTCTTGACACACCTTCTTGGTTGTTAGATTTCAGTACCGTTTTAATCCGGTATGCAAGTACCGCGACGAATGTGAGCAGGGCCATCATCAGGAGGCGTTCCTCCACCATTTGACACAGTGAGCATCAGATTCTCCACATGCATCATTACTACTTCTGTTGCCGGTTGAATATAATTCATTCTTTTCATAATTCTGCTGTTTTTGATTATAGTTGATCTATTCTCATTAGATTTACTAGTCGATCCGGTTTTTCTATACGTTTTATTTTACCAGACTGCCGGTAGCGTCATAGGTCTTCTCACCGCGGCGGATGAAGAGATGACCGTTGATAAGCACCTTGGTGCTTTGCAGTTCGTCACCTTGCACCTCGCCGAAGCCGGTGGCGGCATTCGATCCTTGCACGTCGAAGACAACCCGGCGGACACCCGCACGAGGAGCACCTGCCGGATGCGGAGTCGTCAGATCCACATAAGCGCGGTTGGCAGGCACTGTCAAATCGGTTGATCGAGCTGTTACGGCATAGAATTTAGTGCCGGAGAAGTAATAGATATTCGGCGAATTCTGCGGAATTACTTTATCTTCAAATGTACCTACCATACCGTTGCTTGTTCCTGCTTCTGTTGCCGGTTCGGCATCCGTAGCATAGAAATGAAGCGCATTGGAATGAGCCTCGAACAAGTACGGTACGCCCGGTTCCAAGACACTCACTTCATCAAACACGAACTTGCCGTTTGCATCCGTTCCTGCCATCTTGTACATGGTTGCACCGGTAACTATCAAACCTTCCGGATAGCATACCGTACCCAGTTCGCCCGGTGCCATCCAGTCATCGTCACGCGTATATTTCGGAGCTTTCCAGAAGTAAACATTATCAATGGCCGCATTGCAATTAGTGAACGGATGGAACTTCATCCAGCGGACATTTTGTCTGTCTGCCAATGCCACACCGGTAATATCCACATCGAACGATACCCATTGTCCGGCTATTGTACGAGTAGTTGGAATGGCAACTGCCTGATCATTAATATTGACTGTATTTAACTGGTCAGCAACATCACACCATACATCGAAGTGGATGTAGGTCATACCGGACACATCCAGACCCGGAGTTGCATCGTGCGTATAGCCACTCAGACCGTCGATATTGCCATGACCTGCATTTCCATCGTTATTTCCCCATACAATCACATTGGATGACATTGTGTAGAGGAGATAGTCATTCTCTATCGCTATCGGGGCGCTTCCCCAATTTGTTCTATTGAAAGTAGCAGCTACTGCGGGTTCATACGCATCGCTATAGACAGACAACACGGCTACTGCGTCATGAGCAGGCTGAGGAGCAGCAGAAGGAAGAGCTCTTGTAGTCACCGCCACATTAACCGGTTCTGCCTCATGTCCCGCCTCATCAAAAGCTACGACACTAAGAGTGTAGTTGGTATTCGGAGTTAGACCGTTTACCGTGATAGTAACTGCGGCACCGGACACTGCCTCAACATCAGAAACAAGTACATCCGAGCCATTCATGACTTTGAAATGAACCACACCGCTGTCATCATTAGCTTGTGCGCTAATCTTGGCAGATGCGAAGCTCTCTTCTACTTTACTTGCTACAACATCCGTCGGAGCTGCTTCATCAGCAGGCGGAGGAGTGGTACGATAGAAGAATATATTATCTACACTGATGTGCTCGCCTACGAGACCACCATCTTGATAACCCTCGATTGCAAATTGGAATACCTTAGACCAATCATGTCCTGCATACTCGGATAAATCAATATCAAACGAATTCCATTGCTGCGCAGCGAGATTCAATGTTTTAGGAGTATTTGGTCCGCCGTTTGTAATAGGACGGAACTTAATACTTCCTGCAGCAGAAGCCCAAATATCAATGTGAATCTTCTCCATCAGAGACATGGATGTTTCTGCGAATTGCGCACCGATCATACCATTGCGATAGAGATCATAAAGCAGATAGGTATTTCCGTCAATATTTCCTTCCGACATATTCGGGCATTCCCACCAACACTCGTTGTAACTACTGAGCGAAGCAGGCGCAAAATCGTAAGTATTACTATACAAACTCTTCACTTGGTTAGCCGGCCATGTCAGTATAGGAGCTGCAGTTGTCGGTGCGGTCGAATGGGCATCGGTAGTGAAAGATACCTCTGCTTGATTATCGGAGATATTACCAGCAGCATCTTTTGCCTGGATATGGAAGGTATAAGCTGTTGCAGCGGTCAGACCTTCTACCGTGATCTTACCATCCGTAGCGATATAATCAGCATCTTTTTCTACCACGTAATAAGCGGTCACGCCCTTGTTGTCCGTAGCGGCTACATTGATAATCGCACTGTTCCAAGTCTTGCTCTCCAGCGAAGCCTCACCCATAACCGGTTTGGTTTCGTCTCCGACCGGAGTAACGACGATGTTTTGGTTAGCACTATTTACGCCATCGCTAACGGTTACCGTGAACGTATATTCCGTGCCTGCGGTCAGACCTGTTACATCCTGCGTTAGTTCCTCTCCGCTCGCACCATTCAGTATAATATCACTTGCGCCTGCACGTGCAATAGTATAAGTAAGGAGTCCTTCCCAGTTATCGGTAGCCTGAATCTTCAGACGGACATCCGTTGCATTCAGCACTTCTGCTTCTGCCTTGCTATATACCGGAGCCTCGGTATCAGAGCATGTTGCATCCCAGTCTATGTTGTGACGCTTCGCGGCGTTCATGCCGAACAATTTAAGACGATCATTGTTATCTTCGTAAGCCAATTCTCCAAGAGGAGTATTGAAGAAGATAGCATTACCCCAAACATAGATATCATCAATCGTCTTGCCCGGAGCTAACTCAAATTCCATCTTCGCAGATCCATTACCTGTAGCATCAAAGCTCCAGCGACCGTTTGCCTTATTGAACGGTACATCTTGACCGGAACTGGCTACCGGATTGCCGGAAACAGGATCAATATACTCTATATCGGTGCTAACATTGTTAACCGTATAGTTGGCATTGTTCAAACCGAGAAGCGGAGCCTCTGCAGAACCTTCGTACTTGATCTGATATTTACCACCGCCTATGGAACCAATCGTCATATACAATTTCTTGCCGACAGCAGCACCGCCGGTAGCGAGAATTTCATAATGGCAATAGGTCTCGCGGATATATTCAAAATTAGCTACAAGGTTCGTAGTCTCTGTAATGGTAGCAACATAAGTTGCTTCTGTAGAAACTTCTACACCGCCTTTTGTCCAGTTCACAAAGCGATAGAGAGCCGGATCAGCAACAGTAGCGATAAAGCTTACTTCGTCACCTGCATCAACATTCGTTACGTCCACACCTGCTTTCTGAACGACAGCCGAACCCATCGTATTATTGTTTACGCTTGCCGAAACAGATTTACCGGAACAAATTGTACCATAAGTCCATTCGAAATTAAGTGTCGGCCAAGCATTTCCATCAAGGCTGGTTGCATATTCAACAGTACTATTGAAGTAAATTTTTTCACCAAGAGCAGGGGCATTAGCCGGATTCTTAAGAGAAAGTGTTACTTGGTTGCTTCCGCCACAAGTATGATTAAAATAGTTGGAAGCATCTGCTTTTCCTGCACCAACTTTGAAGTTAGCAAGAGCCATACCATTACCACGGAAATGGGTAGCTGCTGCATCTCCACGGGTTGCAGAAATAGTTATAACAACATTCCCGTCTGCGTCTGTTTCCCATGTGAAAGCTGCTTCACGATTATCATCTGCCATGAAGACGTGTTCGCAATATTCCGAATTGCCTAAAACAACAGGTGCAGCCTCCAAATGCCATACTACATCTGCAGAAGGATCGGAATCCGTCTTACCGGCACCACTCGCTACTACATTGATAATATAATCACCGGTTACTAATGCCGTGTACGTCAATTCGTCACCGGACGCTACGGCTTGCGAGTATTTCTCTACACCGCCAAGCGATACATAAGCCATGTACGAATCCGCACCAGATACTGCATCAAAGGTAAGAATATTATTAGCATCAATTGCCACATTAGCCGGAGCATCCAATTGGTTACATGTTCCGCCGTACGTATAGATAAAGTCGGGGAAACAGTATCTATTGGTACCTCCTTCTTTCCAAGCAATAGCACCTGCGCTCAAGTGTTTGATCTTTGCATTAGCAGGAAGGTCAGCAATTTTGGTCATAACATACTGCAAATCGCCGTCAGAAGGACGAGTTACAGTGAAATAGTCCGTAGCAGGAGTAGTGGTAGCAAAATCATCATCACTAACTACGAAGTTAGCTAAGCCGTTATTTCCTCCTTCAAATCCACCATTGCGGAAAGAGCACGCACCTGCGCCGGTTCCGTTACCAATAGTAATAACTACGTTGCCACTTGGGTCTGTTTCCCAAGTAATTGCATAATAGTGACCGTCTTGCTGTGTCTCCGGACCTTGATAGTTGCAATACTCTGAGTTAATCGGACCACGATTTTCCCAATTCAAAGTAACATTACCAAAATTAACCTCACCCGGCATCAATACATACAATGGAGTATGAATACTCGGAGCGCTTGTCGATTGTACTTGGCAGTTAATGGTCTTTTTGTCGCCACTAACCGTGTAGGAATTTGTGCCGGAATTGGAACGCATATCGGTACTAGCTCCATTTACATACCAGAAACTACCACCTAAACCAGTCATATCATCCGTAGAAGTAATAACAAGCGTATAGATGTCTCCTACATACGAAGCATCCAAATGAATCGTGTGACCACCTGCTGTGTAGGAATTAGGATCCGGCTCCGGAGTGCTTCCACTCGTTGGAATGGTGTATTGGAATTGAGAAGATCCATTTCCACCTCCGTTATAATCAAACTGGAAATAGATATTCAACGTAGTACCTGCCGTATAAGAGGAGGAACTCCATTGTTTTGAGGTAAAATCACCTGCATATGCCCCATTAACGATAACCTTTGGGACAAGACCAACAATTTTGTCAAAATTAGCCGTAGCATAGTCAATTGTGATGGTTAATGTACCATCATTATACTCGGTTAGGTAGTTAACCTCGTAATCAAACTCCGTTCGGTCCTCATTACTGCCGATGCCATCTAGCCAAACATTCGTAACATGACCCACTACAGAGCCACTCCAACTCTGTGCAAATCCCATCATACTTGCGCAGAGGAGCGCAAAGAGAATTGTTAATTTTCTCATAATATTGATTTTTAGATTAGTTACTTTATTTCGGAACCTAAGATATTATAACGCATACCGTTTTTAATGAGGACGATCTGACCGTTCTCGATAATCTTATGCGTTTTCGCGGAAACAGAGGCATTGTTGATTCCTTGTTTCGGCTCATCACCCGGTTCGTCACCTGGTTCGTCACCCGGTTTCTCATTGCTCGCGCCTACTATATAAGCCACATCGATACGAGCCGCATTGCCGGGATAAGCAATCAGGAAGAAAATCGCCAGTTTGTCGCCGTCGGTATAAGTCTCTTTGGTGGTGAAACGCGCTATCTGTCCCTGCGAAGGCAAGGTCGAATAGACATCATTGATATTCACTTGCGGCACTACACCTGTTATCTCGCTCGACCAGCTGATCTCAAAGGTGAGCGTTGCATCCGCATTGCGGGTGATAGACCAGTCGAAGGTCACATCCGTTCCCGCTACGGGTCGTACGTCTCTGCCGTAGAAAGTAGCCGGCGTCAGATCACCTTGATGCGGATCACCGCCTTCTCCCGGATTGTCATCTATCTCACCCGTACCGTCGGCATAGAACACTTTGAAATCATAATTCACACCGCCTGCCTCTACCGATACTGCCGTCTCTTTCGCCGTGAAGGCGGAGAGATACATTACCACACCCGCACCCTCTATCGCGTATTTGCCGGCGGGCAAATCACAGGAAGAGATACCGGCAGGAAAATTGGTGTAGATACCTGCTTCCGCCGCGAAACCGGGTTTCTGGATATTAACCACGTTCTGTCCGAACGCAGCCTCCACTTTGTACTTGTTGGCATACGCGCCTTCTCCGGCACCGTCCGCCAAAAAAGCAATACTACTCCAGTCCGTTGCAAAAGTCAGGACACTTGCGCACAAAAGCGCCAAAACAAAAGAGAAAATCTTTTTCATAATTATAAGATCGTTTGTAAATTATTGGCTAATTGTTCTACGGAGCTGGCACCGACGAGGACGGAAGTGACGCCCTTTTGATCCAGCACCCATTGCAATGCTTCTTGCGCAATAGAACGGTTGTTTTTCTTTGCCTGTGCGTCCAACTGATGAAGATATTCCAATAACTCCGGCGTACGTCTGTCAGAAGTTAAGAAATGCTCCTTCGCCATACGGCTGTCCGCCGGAATACCGTCCAGATAACGGTCGGTCAGCAGTCCTTGCGCCAGAGGCGAGAAAGCGATAAAACCGATACCCTCTTGCGCACAGAAATCAAGGATCCCCTCGTCTATCGGTTCGCGGTTCAGCATATTGAGCCGTCCCTGATAGATCAAGAGCGGAACGTCATGTTCTTTCAGATACTTGGCTCCCGCCTTGAGCGGCTCAAGCGGCCAGTTGGAGATACCTACATACAACGCCTTTCCGGCACGGACGACATCCACCAGCGCCTGCAGCGTCTCCTCTATCGGCGTATTGGGATCAAAACGATGGGAATAGAAAAGATCCACGTAATCCAGTTTCATCCGCTTCAGCGACTGATCCAGACTGGAGATCAGATACTTGCGACTGCCCCATTCTCCGTAAGGACCATCCCACATCAGATAGCCCGCCTTGGAAGAGATAAACAGTTCGTCTCTGTACGGACGGAAATCTTCGTCCATCAGCCTGCCGAAATTGGTCTCCGCGCTACCGGCAGGGACACCGTAGTTGTTTGCAAAATCGAAATGAGTGATACCATGGTCGAACGCATAACGGGTTATGGCACGGCTGCGTTCTATCGGAGCATCGTCGCCGAAATTATGCCAAAAACCTAAACTTACTTTCGGCAGTAAGATGCCGCTGTTTCCACAGCGGTTGTACATCGTCTCAAGACGAGCGTATCGTTCTGAAGAAGCTGTGTATTGTGTACCCGGATTCATGATATTGATTGTTGATTGTTATTTATAACAAATCTAAAAGCGCCGCAAAGTTACTGCTTTTTTCGCACATGCGCAAATATCAAAAAGTGTTATACGGCATAAAAGTACGTATATTAAACAACTAAAACAAATATAATCAATGATTTATAATTTTAAGAAGGTCAAAAAAAGTACGGATTTAGGGGCTTCTTTTGTTCATTTCTCCACTCGCAGATTTGGTCAAATCAAAAAAAAGCAGTATCTTTGTCGTCGAAAGTGGTTTGCGAAATGAAACGAATCATTATAATCATATTTCTATGCCTGCCTCTCGTATGTCGCGGAGAGGTCAAGCTGACCGGTACACCGATCAGTTCGCAGGCAGGTACTCATCCTGCCACGATGGCTTTTGACGGGGATCCGGACACTTACTTCAAAGCCAGTAGCGCCTATTACGGCTGGGTGGGTTTGGATCTGGGTTCACCTCATGTAATCAGTATCATCGGTTTTGCGCCGTACGGCACTTCTGCAGGAAGCAATAATGTGCAGTTAGGTATCTTCGAAGGTGCCAATCGCCCGGATTTTATGGATGCCATACCGCTGTATATCATCCCCGGGGCTTCCTTCGGCGGACAGATGAACTATATCCGGGTGAACTGCTCAAGAGGGTTCCGTTACGTCCGGTATGTAGGTCCGGAGGCGAAATCGTCCGTCATGGCGGAGTTGGAGTTCTGGGGCGATCCGGGAGCCGGTGACGACAGCAGACTGGCTCAACTGACGAACCTGCCCGTTGTTACCATTCATACCCAAAACAACCAGTTGCCGTATGACAAAGAGCATGAGATAGAGTGCTATATCTCTATCATCTCCAATGACGGTCAAACGATCCTCTCCGACACCGCCGGCATCCGCGAGAGAGGCAATGCGTCCCGCGGTTTTCCGAAGAAACCCTACCGTATCAAGTTCGCCCACAAGCAGCAGGTGTTAGGTTCTCCCGCCAAAGCCAAGAAATGGACGCTGATCAACAACTACGGCGACAAGACCCTGATGCGGAATCAGTTGGCGTTTGAACTCAGCCGCCGTTTCGGCATGCCGTACACACCCTTCTGCGCGTACGTGGACGTTGTATTAAACGGAGAATACAAAGGTACGTACCAGCTATGCGACCAGATCGAGGTACGCAAGAACCGCGTGGACATCAAGGAAATGACACCGCGCGACAACAGCGGCGAAGCGCTCACGGGCGGGTATCTCTTTGAGGTGGACGCCTATGCAGGCGACGAGCCGAACCAGGCCGGGGTCTTCTGGTCCGACAGAAACACACCTGTCACCATCAAATCCCCGGACGAAGACAGCATTACTGCGCAGCAGAAAGAGTATATCCGTGCGCATTATAGTTTGATAGAGCCGGGCGTAGGATGGAAGCAATACCTGGATCTGAATACGTTCCTGCGCCATTTTTTGGTAGGCGAAGTATCGGGGAACACCGATACTTACTGGAGCGTCTATATGTACAAACAGCGGTCGAATGACACGATTTACGTAGGTCCCGTGTGGGATTTTGATCTGGCGTTCGATAATGATAGCCGCACCTATCATGTCAATGACAAGACGGATTATATCTATCGCTCCGGAGGAAGCACGGCCGGATATATGCGTAGTCTGGTGGATAAGATCGTCGTTAACGACGCTGCCGCCAAACAGCAACTGAAGGACTTATGGGCGCAGATACGCCGGTCCGGATTCACCGAAGAAGCCATACTGCAATATATCGACGATCAGGCGGAGATGCTGAATGAATCGCAGGAACTGAATTTCATCCGCTGGCCGATCATGAACCAATACGTCCATCAAAACCCGCGTATAAGAGGTTCGTACGAGGCAGAGGTGGAAAACATACGGAGTTTTATATCCAAACGTATCTCATGGATGGACAGGAAAATGGGATTTGACGCCAAGACGCTTGCCATCGACAAAGAACCAAGCGACCCAGTATCAAGTACCAAAGTGCTTCGCGACGGCAGGATAATGATCCTCCGCAACGGCAAAAGCTATACCATGGACGGAAGGGTTTGCGATTTGTGATTTGTAATTTGTGGTTTGTGATTTGTAATTTGTGTATATATGTTGCGTCGTTTTTTAGTAAGTAGTTGTCTCCTTGCGCTCTGCATGTCTGCGGGCGCTATGTCCACTCTGGATTCATTGCTCTCCGTTTTCGAATCGGAGGTAGCGATCTCAGCCCGTTACCGCGAAGCCCATGCGCAGCGTATTGATTCGCTGAAAAGTCTGCGCCCGATGACCAAAGAGTTGCAGATTCGTATCGCACGCGAGTACCAGTATTTCCAAAGCGACAGCGCCCGGGAATGGTATTTAAAACTGACCGATGCCGAAGAGCCATACCATACGCAAGCCTACACCGGTCTGGTTCAACTGTCATCATCCATCGGCAAATACGGAGAAGGGTTTGCCATCATATCCAATGTCAAAGAGGCGCCTGAGGAATTGCGTGTCGATTGGATAGAGGCAGTATGGAGACTGTATAACGAAGCCTACACCGCCTGCCGTATTCCGTCCTTCCAAGCGGAGTTGAAGACCAATGTGGATCTCTATTATGACTCGCTGCTGCAAGAGATGGACCGCCAGGCTCTTTACCGGCACGATATACGATTGCGGCGTAACATCCTGCAGGCCATTGACTCCCATGATTTTGAGCAAGCCCTGGCTATCAACGACTCCATTCTGGCGGGGGTGAAAGAATGGTCCCACCCCTACGCCATCGAAGCCTATGAGCGCGCGATGCTCTACGAGCAATCGGGAAAAGACAGGAAACGTATCGAATGGCTGACGCGGTCTGCGATAGCCGACGTGCGGTGCGGTATCACCGACAACGGCTCATCATGGCTGGTAGCCAAAGAATGTTACGAATCCGGAGATTTGGAACGGGCTTTTCATTTCAGCGACTATTCGCTGACCAACGCATCTCTTTTCAATGCCCCAACCCGATTCATTCAGACATACTCACTGGGGCACGAGATCAGCGGCAGTTACGAGAAACATATGCACCGCTCGTACGTGATGCTCGTGATTGGTCTGTCAGCATTGGCAGTAGCCCTGCTGGTATTAGCTATCGGCACTCTTTTCTCCCTGAGGCAAAACCACAAATTACACGTATTGAACCGGGAGATGGAGACCATGAATGAGCAACTGCGCGCTATCAACCACCAGCTAAAAGACGCCAACAAAGTGAAAGAACAGTATATCTGCCGGTATTTGGAGGTATATAGCGACTATATCCGCCGTCTGACCACTATGGCGCGCAAGGCGGGAGAGAAAGATCCGGCTTCTTTTATGGACAGAGAGATGGACAATTTCTACCGTTCATTCGACGATACGTTCCTCTCGCTGTATGGTTCCTTTGTCACGGATTTCAATGCGTTACTGAAACCGGAAGCGCGGCTTACGCCCAAACCCGGCGAACGGATGACGATAGAGATGCGTATTTTTGCGCTGATACTATTAGGCATTACCAGCAGCGCGAAGATTGCGGAACTGCTATGCTACAGTCCGAACACCATCAGTAACTACCGCGTGAAGATGAAAAACGCCTCTCTCGGCGACCGGGACAGTTTCGAACAACGCGTACAAGAAATCGGGAAATAAAAAAAGACACCTTTCAGTGTCTTGTGTCCCCCGAGGGGCTCGAACCCTCGACCCACTGATTAAGAGTCAGTTGCTCTACCAACTGAGCTAGGGAGACGCGCTTGCACTAATACTCGCACGACTGCGCGCTCTGCGCTTGTATAGTGCTACGTATTGTGTCACGCTTTTCAGTCCGCAAACGCTTCGCCGATTTACGTACTGAGAAACCATGCGAATTGTTGTTTTTTTTGAAAAGCGGGTGCAAAGGTACTGCTTTTTTCTGACATGACCAAATATTTTTCAAAAAAAATGCATCTAAGGGTGCATTTTCTTTTATTGCAGGCTCTCTGCGAAAAGCTCTGCTTCTGTTATTTGGTCTATTTTGCCGACATCCATCATCCTGTAGTTCTCCGGCACATAAGCATGCAGAGGCACTTCTTTCATGATATCCAGGTAAAAAGGTATCAGCGAGAATTTAGTCTCCTCCATCTGCTGCAAACGCGAAAGAGCGTCCTCATTAAGAATCTGCATGCCGGAGAACGCAAGATGGCGAAGCCTACCTCCTTCTCCTCCCTGAAGGGAAGAGGGCTTCATTTCGCCCGTAGCGATATTAATCCATCCGCGTAAGTAGTTCTGCTCGTCAAACAGAAGATAGCGTTGCGTTGGGCGTTCGCTGACCACCAGTTGGGAAACGCCGGTCTCTTCATAGTGCGCCACAAGCGCCTTGATATCAATATTAGAGAGGATATCTACATTACACGCCAGAACCGGACCATTGCCCATGAGAGATCTTGCTTTCCGCAGTCCTCCGCCGGTATCCAAGAGGCAATCGCGTTCGTCCGAGATGGTGATATGTGTTCCCCAGCCGTCATTGGCACGGACGGCATCGATAATCATGTCCGGAAAATGATGGACGTTCACAACGATATCGGTTATACCTGCATCGCGCAGTTTCTCCACCTGCCATTGCAACAGGCTTTTTCCCGCCAGCGGCACAAGCGCCTTGGGCATCGTATCAGTGAGCGGTTTGAGGCGTGTGCCCAGCCCCGCAGAAAAAATCAAGCCATGCACCATTTTATCATTTACCATTTGGACATTTATTTTGGCATTTAGGCATTTAGCCATTTGTCTATTCCTCTTTCTCTATGGATGAGATGGATGCGGACGGGGTATTTGTCCTTGAGGTGCTGCGCCATATGCTCTGCGCAATAGACAGAACGGTGCTGCCCCCCGGTACAGCCAAAAGCGACCTGCAGATGTTCAAATCCGCGCTCCAGGAACCGCTCCACATGGTGGTCCACCAGTTTATCCACCGACTCCAGGAATGTGAGGATCTCGCCGTCCTTCTCCAGAAAATCAATCACAGGCTGATCCAGTCCCGTCAAAGATTTGTATTCATCATATTTACCGGGATTATGGGTGGAACGGCAATCGAAGACGTACCCTCCTCCGTTGCCGGATTCATCAACCGGTATGCCCTTCTTGAAAGAGAAGGAATAGATGGTGATTAGTAACCCCACCCCGCTGTGTTCTACGGACTGCCACCGGCAGTCCGATTGAGCAGAACTCTTCACCCGCTCAATGGAGGGAGAAAGGGTTACGTGGTTGTTCATCAGGACATGCGACAACTCATATATATACGGATAGCATGCAGCTAATCCGTTATTCGTAGCGAATAGTTCGCTGAGGTTCTTCAGGGCATTGGGAATAGACTCCAAGAAATGGGGTTTGCGTTCAAAATAGCCTCTGTAGCCATATGCCCCGAGCACCTGCAGGGTGCGGAAGAGCACGAAGTGCGGCAACGCAGCGCGCCAGGCGGATTTGAAGGTCTGAGGGTCTGAAGACTCGAAGATTTGAGGATTTGAAGATTCGAGGACTTGCACCAGTTCGTCCAGATACGCATCAATCATCTGTTCACGCAAGGAAGGGGCGATATTGGCTTTCGCCTGCCACAGCAAAGATGCCACGTCGTATTGGGTAGGTCCTTTACGGCCACCCTGAAAATCTATAAAATACGGATGCCCGTCCTTAATCATTATATTACGGCTCTGGCAATCGCGATAGAGGAACCAACCCATCTCCGGCTCTCCTCTCAAGGGAGAGAGTATCTTCGCCGTCAGAGTATCGAAATCGTCCTCCAGACGTGGTTCGGAGAACTCGATCCGTGTGCCCTTGAGGAAACAATACTTGAAATAATTGAGATCCCACCGGATAGAGCGCTCATCCATTTCCGGCACCGGAAAACACACCGACCAGTCAAACCCCTGCGCTCCTATCACCTGTATATGCGCAAGCGCGCGTATCGCGCGTTCCAATAAGGTAGGTGTGATATTGTCGAAAAGGAGGGTGTCGCCCAGATCCTCCTGGGTATAAGTCATTTCGTCCTCGCTCACCCAATAGACCTCCGGCACCGGCAGCCCCAGCGAACGGAAATGCTTTGCCATATAGATGAAGGCGCGGTTCTCGTCCCGGTTGGTACCCTCTACCCGGATCACCGTACGGCCATTCTCGTCCGTAACACGGGTGTAAATACGATTTGAGCCTTGTTGCTTGATCATGCTTTGAATTGGATTGCGTGGTGGATGCAGGTTACTTTGCAGGGTCCTATGAAATTCTCCAGAATTCCATCCGCCTCTATCAAGATATGCTTGCGGTAGTTGACCTCAACCTCCCGTCCTACTATCGGATATACAAACGGCAGTTCGGTGAGTTTGCCGTTATATAAGGTCGGCAGGGCCTTCATAATCTGTTTGAAAGTCGGCTTGCGGATAAACATACCATGGAAGATACCGTCGGCAGGATCGGCATCGGGATTCTGCTTGATACCTCCGCCCGAGAAGGGACCGTTACCTATATTCATGGTAAAGAGCAAGTCGTTGACCGTCTCTTTGCCATCAACGGTGAGGACCATATGCTGGCTCTTATGCTGCACAATAGCGGCGATCAAGCCAAAAAGATAGTTGACATGATGGGAACCGATATAGTATTTGAGCGTATCGGCTTTCTTGCAACACAACGGATCCACGCCAAAGCCGACAGAGTTGATGAAATAACGGTGGTGCTCGATACCGTTTCTCCAATAGGTGACACATCCTATATCTATCGGATGACCTTCTCCCTCAAAGAAACGTCGTAGACTTTGCTTGTGGTTCTTGGTCAGCGCCCAGAACCGTCCCCAGTCGTTTCCCGTCCCGCGCGGCATGAGCCCCACTTGGATTTTCTTCCGCTGCTCGCCGGTCAACTCCGCGCGCATGATACCGTTGATCACCTCCGACAGCGTACCGTCCCCTCCCAGGACAAGGATCTCATCATATCCTTTCTCTACCAGTTCACGAGCTAACTCTATCGCATGTCCCGCATATTTGGTAACACGATAAGCAAACGGCTGGTGACGCTTGCGCAGCAGTTTCCACAAATAGATACGTTGTGCCCGAAAAGCTCTTTTCCCTGATTTGGGATTAATGATAATGCCTAACATGATATCATTTACGATTTATTCATTTACCATTTGGTCATTTACCATTTGGTTATTTGTAAAGCGAGTGCAAAGTTACACAAAAAAATCGACATACGCAAATGTATATCGATTTTTTTGTTTTTTGTCCCGAGTCTTTCGACTTTCGAGTTACTTGAAGAACTCCTGTACTTTCTCGTTGAGCACAATTTCTTCCTGGAAGATGTAAGCCCCTGTTTTAGGCGACTTAACCATCTTGATGCACTTAGAGTGCGCGCGTCCGGAGTTACCGGTTTGAAGGGTTGCGACCGCTTTCTTTGCCATAGTTCTAAGCCTTTCTAATTAGGGGTTAATTACTTAATCTCTTTATGCAGCGTGTAACGCTTCAAATAGGGATTGTACTTCATGAGCTCCAAACGATCAGGAGTGTTCTTGCGGTTCTTAGTGGTAATGTAGCGAGACATACCGGGAACACCGCTGGCTTTCTGCTCAGTGCACTCAAGGATCACTTGAACGCGGGCTTCTTTCGTTTTCTTTGCCATTGTTTAGCTCCTTTCGTTAATATAGATAACCCTTCTCCGCAGCTTGTTTGAGGGCTGCATCGAGGCCTATCTTGTTAATAGTTCTCAGACCGGCTGCACTCACGTTCAGCTCGATCCATACATCACGTTCTACCCAGTAGAACTTGCGGCGGAAGAGGTTCACATCGAAGGTACGTTTCGTACGGCGCTTCGAGTGGGATACATTGCATCCGCCCATGGCTTGCTTGCCTGTAATTTGACAAATTTTTGACATTGTAGTATATATTTTATATTTTTCTCGATTCCAGAGATTCTTCGCACTATTACACGAAAAATCGCGCAAAGGTACTGCTTTTTTTTGAGATAGCCAAATATTTTGTCAAAAAAATGAAAAAAATCTTTAAAATTTCCCGATTCGTTTATTTTCTGCGCACGAGAAAGAGGTAAACCAGGAGGATTATCAGGAGCAAGGTGGTACCTACAAGTCGGAAGCCGAAATAGCCGCTGGGGAAGAAGGTGTCATACCCGAAAGACTCATTGAGCAGGCTCGCGAAATCATAGATGGCAGAGAAGATGGTGAGGCAGGTGAGGAAGGTGAGGAAATTATTCGTTCGCTCCTCCG
>OCTW013400823.1_pt1 | contig 37599 bp, 30 predicted proteins | sample 1539671 | NCBI WGS metagenome assembly OCTW01 (sample SAMN02144230, study PRJEB22623) | gut metagenome | biome: sheep rumen | host: Ovis aries | place: New Zealand
GAACATGAAACAGACTATTCTTGTGACGGGTGGCACCGGATTCATCGGGAGCCATACCACCGTAGAGCTGCAGGAGGCAGGCTACGAGGTGGTTATCGTGGACAACCTCTCCAACTCGAACGTTCAGGTGCTGGACGGCATCGAGAAGATTACCGGCAAGCGTCCGGCCTTTGTCGAGGCTGACTGCTGCGACAAAGACGCCCTGGAGCGCATCTTCCAGCAGTATCCGAAGATAGAGGGCATCATCCACTTTGCTGCCTCGAAGGCTGTAGGCGAGAGTGTGGAGAAGCCGCTGATGTACTACCGCAACAATCTCATGTCGCTCATCAACCTGCTGGAGCTCATGCCTAAATACAATGTGAAGGGCATCATCTTCTCCTCGTCGTGCACCGTCTACGGCCAGCCCACGCCGGAGAACCTGCCCGTCACGGAGAATGCTCCCATCCAGAAGGCCCTGTCGCCCTATGGCAACACGAAGCAGATCAACGAGGAGATTATCCAGGACTATATCCATAGCGGAGCTCCCATCAAGAGCATCATCCTGCGCTACTTCAACCCCATCGGCGCCCATCCCTCGGCACTCATCGGCGAGCTGCCCAACGGCGTGCCCATGAACCTCATCCCCTTCGTCACCCAGACGGCCATCGGAATCCGTCAGCAGCTGAAGATTTTCGGCAACGACTACAATACGCCCGACAAGACCTGTATCCGCGACTATATCTACGTCGTCGACCTGGCCAAGGCCCATGTGAAGGCTATGGAGCGCGTGCTCGACAAGCCCGAGACCGATGCCGTCGAGGTGTTCAACATCGGAACGGGTAGGGGACTGTCGACCCTGGAAGTCGTTGAGGGCTTCGAGCGTGCTACCGGCGTGAAGGTCAATTGGACCTACGCTCCCCGTCGCGAGGGCGACATCGAGCAGGTGTGGGGCAACGTTGACAAGGCCAACAAGGTGCTGGGCTGGAAGGCCGAGACTCCTACCGAAGAGGTGCTGAAGAGCGCCTGGAAGTGGCAACAGAAACTGCGCGAGAACGGAGTTCAGTAATTGATAATTGACAGTTGACAATTGATTAGCGTAGAATCATTATGCGTTGAGTTTAGCGCCAAGCCGCTGTTCAGGGAGGCGAGTTTCGTGGTGAACGACCGCGACCGCATCGCCCTGGTGGGCAAGAACGGCGCCGGCAAGTCGACGCTGCTCAAAATCCTGTGTGGCCGACAGAAGCCGACCAGCGGTACCATTGGCGTGCCGCAGGATACGGTGGTAGGCTACCTGCCGCAGGTCATGGTGCTGCAAGACGACACCACCGTGCGCCAGGAGGCCCAGAAGGCCTTTGCCGACGTGGCCCGCATGAAGGAACGCGTGGACGACCTGCAGCGACAACTCAGCGAGCGTACCGACTATGAGTCGGCGGACTATATGGCTCTGGTTGAGCGCTTTACGCAAGAGCATGACCGTTATATGATGATGGGCGCCGAGGGCTGCGAGGCCGAGCTGGAGCGCACGCTCATCGGACTGGGCTTCCGCCGCGAGGACCTGGAGCGTCCCACCAGCGAGTTCAGCGGTGGCTGGCGCATGCGCATCGAGCTGGCCAAGATTCTGTTGCAGCGCCCCGACGTGCTATTGCTCGACGAGCCTACGAACCACCTGGACATCGAGTCCATTCGCTGGCTGGAGAAAGAACTGCTGACGGGCAAGCCGACGACCGCCGTCGTGCTGGTCAGCCACGACCGTGCCTTCATCAACAACGTCACCAACCGCACCTTGGAGATTTCCTGCGGACACATTATAGATTATAAGGTCAAGTACGACGAGTACGTCAAGTTGCGCCAGGAGCGTCGTGAGCAGCAGCTCAGGGCCTACGAGAACCAGCAGAAGGAGATGGCCGACATGCGGCAGTTCATCGAGCGTTTCCGCTATCAGGCCACCAAAGCCGTGCAGGTGCAGCAGAAGGTGAAGCAGTTGGAAAAGATGGTACCCATCGAGATTGACGAGGTGGACACGTCGGCCCTGCGACTGAAGTTTCCGCCTTGTCTGCGCTCTGGCGACTTCCCCGTCATCTGCGAGGATGTCCGCAAGGTCTATGGTGCCCACGAGGTGTTCAAGAACGTCAACCTGACCATCCGCCGCGGTGAGAAGGTGGCCTTCGTGGGTCGCAACGGCGAGGGCAAGTCGACGCTCGTGAAGTGTATCATGGGCGAGATTCCCTTCGACGGTCACCTGAAGGTGGGCCACAACGTGCAGATAGGCTATTTTGCCCAGAACCAGGCCCAACTGCTGGACGAGAGTCTGACGGTCTTTGAGACCATCGACCGCGTGGCCAAGGGCGAGGTGCGACTGAAGATTAACGACATCCTGGGCGCCTTTATGTTCGGCGGCGAGGAAAGCGACAAGAAAGTAAAGGTGCTCAGCGGTGGCGAGCGCAGCCGACTGGCCATGATCCGACTGTTGCTGGAGCCCGTCAACCTCTTGATACTCGATGAGCCCACGAACCACTTGGACATGGCGTCGAAGGACGTGCTGAAGGAGGCCATCCGCGCCTTTGACGGTACTGCTATCATCGTCAGCCACGATCGCGAGTTCCTGGACGGACTGGTTACAAAGGTCTATGAGTTCGGCGGCGGCAAGGTGAGAGAGCACTTGGGAGGTATCTATGACTGGTTGGAAAAGGAACCAAACCCCGTCCCTTCCCCAAAGGAAGGTGGAAAGACTTCCCCTGCTGCGGACACTTCTCGTCCTTTGCCTCCTACCCCCAAGCAGGACTATGCCGCCCATAAGGAGCAGCAGAAGGCGTTGCGCAAGGCCGAGCGTGCCGTGGAGGACTCGGAGCGCAAGATTAGCGACATGGAGCGCAGGCTGAAGGAGTTGGACGAGTTGCTGATGGACCCCAAGAACGCTTCGGACATGACCCTCGTAACAGAATATACCACCACCAAGGCCGCCCTGGACAAGGAGGTGGAGCGCTGGGAACAGCTCTCTGAGGAATTAGAGACCCTGGCCTGACAACTCCAAAGTTAGAAAGACACTTAATCAATAAACAATATGAAAAAACTATTAGCAATGATGGCATTAGCAATGACGACGGCTGCTTCCGCACAGCTGCGCTCGGGTATCAGCCTCGCTGACCTAGACCCCACGGTGCGCCCTGCCGACGACTTCTACGAGTATGCCTGCGGCGGTTGGATGAAGGCCAACCCGCTGCCTGCTGCCTATTCGCGCTACGGCAGCTTCGACCGTCTGGCCGAAGACAACAACAAGCGCATCAACGGTATCCTGAAAGAGTTGCAGAGCAATACCTATCCAGAGGGTAGTGTGGAGCAGAAATTGAGCGACCTGTACAAGCTGGCCATGGACTCGGTGCGTCGTGACCGCGAAGGCGTTGAGCCCCTGATGCCCCTCATCCGACGACTGGAGGCCGCCAAGACCAAGGAACAACTCTTCAAGGAGCAGCTGGCCCTCATGCCCTACGGCGAGTCTGAGCTGTTCGTCTCCTATATCGCTGCCGACGACAAGAATGCTTCGCAGAACATCCTGAACATCATGCAGGGCGGACTGACGCTGGGGCAGAAGGACTACTATCTGGAGAACGATGAAGCTACCGTGAAGATTCGCGAGGGCTTCAAGAAGTACATCGTTCGCATGTTCCAGCTCTTCGGCTTCAAGAAGGCTGCTGCCGAGAAGAAAATGAAAAACATCATGCGCATCGAGACAGCCCTGGCCAAGGCTTCCAAGTCGCGCACCGAACTGCGTGACCCGCAGGCCAACTACAACAAGATGACGCTCAAGGAGTTTGCCGCCCGCTATCCCCATCTGCAGTTAGAAGCGCAGATGAACGCAACGGGTATCAAAAGCCAGCACATCCAGGAGATGGTCGTGGGCCAGCCCGCCTTCCTTGATGCTGCTGACAAGCTGTTTGCCACGATGAGCGCCGCCGAATACCGCGACATCATGGAGTGGGGACAGATAGACGGTGCTGCAGGCACGCTGAGCGACGAGGTCCGTCAGGCTCATTTCGACTTCTACGGCAAGGTGTTCTCCGGCAAGACGGAGGACCATCCCCTCTGGCGTCGCTCCACCAACCAGGTGCAGGCTGTGATGGGCGAGGCCCTGGGACGCATCTACGTGCAGAAGTATTTTCCCGCTTCCTCCAAGGAGCGCATGAAGACCCTCGTCGAGAACCTCCGCATCGCCTTGGGTGAGCGAATCGCTGCCCAGGACTGGATGGACGACTCCACCAAGGTCAACGCCCTCCTGAAGCTCAATACCTTCTATGTCAAGATTGGTTATCCCGACCGATGGACAGACTTGAGTTCCTTGAAGATTGACGCGAAAAAATCATACTATGAGAATATGGAGGAGTGCTCCCGCTTCTGGGTGGCCGACCGTATCAGCAAGAGGGCAGGTAAGCCCGTCGACCGCGAGGAGTGGCACATGACCCCGCAGACCGTTAATGCCTACTATAACCCTACCACGAACGAAATCTGCTTTCCTGCTGGCATTCTGCAAGTTCCGTTCTTCGACCCGACTGCTGACGATGCCTTCAATTATGGCGCTATCGGTGTCGTAATCGGACACGAGATGACCCACGGTTTTGACGACCAGGGACGCCAGTACGATAAGGAAGGAAATATGCACGACTGGTGGACGGAAGCGGACGGAAAGAACTTTACAGAGCGAACCGATAAATACGCAGACTTCTTCTCGGCCATCGAGGTGTTGCCGGGACTGAAGGCCAACGGTCGCTTGACCTTGGGTGAGAACCTGGCCGACCACGGTGGACTGCAGGTGGCCTGGTATGCCTATAAGAACGCCACGAAGCGTCAGCAGTTGCCCGTAATTGACGGACTGACCGCCGACCAGCGCTTCTTCCTGGCTTATGCCGGTGTATGGGCTGCCAATATCCGCGATGCAGAAATCCGCAATCGCACGAAGAGCGATCCTCACTCTTTAGGTCGCTGGCGCGTCAATGGAGCCCTGCCGCACATCGATGCCTGGTATGATGCCTATGGCGTGAAAGAAGGCGACAAGATGTTCATTCCAAAGGAAAAACGCCTCTCTCTCTGGTAAAGATTGCAGACGAAATGAGAGAAAATGCCGTCGTAAATGAAATTTACGGCGGTTTTTTTTGTGTAGTTGTGAAAAAATTGCTAACTTTGCCGAGACTTTTGAAAACCCGATAGCAATGAACAACGATTATCCATTCAATAATACTCCTGCCGACGTCACCGCGCGTCCACAGCAAATGAGGCAGCGTGACGATCTGCCCGTGAACTCCGTGGGACCGATGCAGACCATGCGGCAAACCCAGCAACGACAGGCAGCAGGAAAGGCTTGCCCCTACTGCGGAGCCATCAACGAGCCGGAGGCTATGTTCTGTGCCCAGTGCGGACAGCCCATCAACAAGACAACCTGTCCCCATTGCGGTGCTGAGGTTGACCCCGATGCCGATTTCTGCGAGGTGTGTCACCACTACATCAAGAAAGATGTCTGCTCCTATTGCGGAGCCCATCTGAAAGGCGACGAGGCCTATTGTCCCGAATGCGGCAGTCCGCGGGGCGGAATGGTGTGTCCTACGTGCAACACCCTCAACGACTTCGCTTTCTGTAAGAAGTGCGGTACGGCTTTGACTGCCGAGGCTAAGCAAATGGTGAAGGAGTTGCAGAAGAATCCCGATTATCAGGAGCTGATGGAGATTGTTCGCGACTATTCGCAGTTGGAAAATGCATTGCCCTACAACGACGAGCGAGACATGGTCCGCGAGCAGATGAGTATGCAGTTGCGTGAGCGTGTCTTGACGCTGTTGGCCAAGGATCAGGGCGTGGCGCAACCTGTCATTCCTCCCGTGGAGTCCAATCGCATGACCAAGGAGGAGCTGAACCAGTTGAAGGCTGTCAAGATGAAGATGCTCTCGTCTATCCTTGAGAAGTTGGCCGTCCCTCAGATGACATCGCCCGTCAAGGCACGCAACTATGCCATGGCCTCCAAGCCACAGGGCGTCCGACTGGCCTGGGTGTGCAACTGGAAGCACGCCATGCACAGCAGTCCGTGCGGATGTGCCAAGCCCCATTTGGGCGGCAAATGGGTGATTCTGGGACAGAACAGTACTGAAGAAATTAAAGACGATAAATAATCCATGGACTTGACAAATACACAGCCGGGGCAACCGTCCCCACAAGGTGCCGACATGGCCGCAACCATACGCGTCGGCAGTCCACAGCCCGCAGCTGCAAATGGTGACCAGACCTTGCGTCCGGGCACGACAACACAGCAAGGAGGCGACGAGCAGGCTGCCGACTTCACCCTGAAAGGCAGAACGTATAGGGCCGTCAAGTGCTTGAGCGACAATTCCGGCGAGGCGCAGGTGTTCTTGGTGGAAGGCCAGGAAGGGCAGAGGGTGCTGAAGATTTACTATCCCAACTTCAACGTCCAGAAGACGCTGTTGCGCATTGTCCAGAACTTCAACTTCGAGATGGTCGTCAAGGTGACCGACTTCGGCAAGACCTATGTGGACGGCAAGAACCGCGACTATGAGCTGATGGAGTATCTGCAGGGCGGAACGCTTGCCGACTATGACTTGAACGGCGACATCAATCAGTTCCGTCGTATAGCCCTCCAGGGTGCTGCCGCCTTGGCCTATTGCCATAACAATAATGTCATTCATAAGGACATCAAACCCGGCAACTTCTTCTTCCGCGACAAGGAACACAAGGAACTGGTGCTGGGCGATTTCGGCATCTCCAGCGTGATGGAGAACAACGAAAAACTGCATCGCACGACACAGGCCCGCACCCCGCTCTATGCCGCTCCTGAGATGTATAACGACGTCATCGACGGCGAGGTGGAGATAACGACTTCCGTAGACTTCTATTCGCTGGGTCTTACCCTGATGACACTCTGGTTGGGTGAGAATCCGCTGGGTCAGAACGAGCGTGTCATGATGCGCAAGAAGAACGAGGGTCGTCTGCCGCGCATCAACGACCTGCCCGAACGCGTAAAAATGATTGTGCAAGGTCTCACCGCCGTCAATCCGGCCAGCCGATGGGGGTATAACGAGGTGGAACGCTGGTTCCTGGGCGAGGACGTCAAGGTGGACATTTCATCGCCGTTGCTGAAGTACCGCAGCTTCGTCGTCGACCCCGAGCGGAACCTCGTGGCAGACAACGTTCATGAACTGATACCCTTGCTGCTGGAAAACGAGCAGTTGGCCATGAGCTATTTCTACAACGGACGCATTGCCACCTGGCTGGAACAATGCGGTAACGTCAAGCTCAGCACGGCAGTCAAGGAGATTGTCGTCAACCGCTATCCGGCCGACCAGCGGGCGGGACTGATGGAGAGCATCTACGTGATGGAGCCCACCTATCCCTACACCGACCTCCGCGGAAACAAATGCGACGACATACACAGCGTGGCCATCTCCATCCTGAGCTATCAGGAGGAGTATATCATGGCTCTGCGCAATCCCAATGACAACGCATTCCTCTATATAGAGACACACACCAAGGCCCAGGTGGACCGGCTGCGCAGCTATTTCTCCCGCGAGAGCGACATTGACCCCCGCGTGGCCATCCTGCGACTGGTTTACGAGATAGACCCAGAGATACCGTTCCTGGCCAAGTACCCCTCGACCACGCTGGCAGAGATTGTCCATTCGTTCGGCTATGAGGAGTGTAGTGACGACGAGTGGCTGAGTCTGAGCGACGGCCGTCTGCTGTCGTGGATGTACAGTCATGAAGACAAAATGGCATGCGAGGCCTTGCGCATCCTGATGCAGGATCAGAAGCCCAGCCGTTCCATGGGCTACAGGGTGCTGTACAATATTGACCGAGAGGTAGCCTACGACCTGCGTGAGGCCGACACGCCCTACAAGGTGGGTGAGGTTCTGGCAGGACAACTCAAGGAATGGCAGTCGCTGGATGCCAAGACCTTTGCCGAGCGTATTGCCGATTATGCCGACGCTAATGGTCGCTTCCAGTACTTTGCACAGTTACATGGCTGGTTTGAGCAAATCAACGAGGCCAAGGCCTGCTTCAACCTGAAGAGCGAGGAGAACCGCGAACGTCTGAGTGCCTACGACCTGCGCACCGCAGCTTATCGTTACTGTCGCATTCTGGGGGCAAAGCCGACTTATCTGTTGGATAACGGCGTAGAGTTGAAGGACGGTACCGACCTGACGGAGGGTGGCGTTCACGACAAACTGACCCTGCGCCCGCTGTTGCTCTCGGCCTGTCGACACGGAGCCCTGAGCCAATGGATGTCTGTCTACTACCATGAGGATCCCCATGAGGCCTTCGAAGAACAATACAGCTACGAGCGCCGACTGGAGGAATGGGTACTGAAACTGGGTGAGATAGACCAGAACCAGATGTATTATAGGCGCTACCTCAATGCCAAGAAGGAGACCGACAGCAAGTACAAGGAAGTCATGCACGGCTACAAGCAGGCAAAGAACAAGGAGCATTTCTGGAGAATTGTGTTCTATGCGTTGAGTGCCGTGTGGGCCGTCCTGCTGCTCGTTGTCGGCATCGACAACCCGTCCAACCTGCTGGAGCACTCCACGCTGGCTATTATCCTGCCCGTGGGTGGCATTTCGGCGTTGATCGTAGCCCTGCGATTCTTCTTCAAGGGCTATGGCTTCATCTTCTGCTGCCTGTTCGGAGCGTTGGGCCTGATGACATCGTGGATTCCCGTCAAGGTGCTGGAATACGTCAACGCAAGCTATCCTTCGCTGTTCGAGGTCGCTATCATCCTGCTGACGCTCTTCTATATGCTGGTTTGTCACTTTACCGATTTCCGCACAGACTCCAAGAACGACAATCTCCTGATTGACGGCGTGATGAATGACGACATCAAGACGTCGCTGCTCGAACCGCTATACTACACCTTCAAGCAGAAGTCGTACCGCTTCAAAGGCTCCAACTTCGCCATTCTGGACGATGTCAACAACCAGGTGCGTTCCATCAGCGGCGAGTCCGTGATGCACTATATCCTCTGGAGCCTCATGGCGCTGGTCGTACTATTAGAACTGTTGGCATTCAGTCCCAAGTTGGGCGATATGAAGGTGCCTGGCGAGAAGCCTTCGGTAGAAGGTGTCGTCAAACAGCTGCAGGACGCTGCTAAACAGCACGAGGCAGAGCAGGAAGTAGAGGCCGGAGAAGCCCAGGAAGCGGAGAGAGAAGGCGCAGAAAACGAAAGCGCCCTGGAACTGAGGTAGGGAAGAAAGCCCGAAAGAATAATAACGATGCAGGAACAAGCAACGATATAAGATATGATATGTGAACATTGTCATAAGGAAAACCGACAGATAGCCAAATTCTGCCGCTGGTGCGGACAGCCGCTCGTGCAACAGAACGTGCTGGACCGCATGATAGGCCTCGATGAGGTTAAGCAGCAGCTGAAGACCGTCGTCGATACTTATACCTATCTGCACTCACGCAAGGATGTCATCAATGTCCGTCTGAGTGTCAACACCATCATCATCGGTGAGACGGGTACGGGAAAGACCGCGTTGGCAGAGGTGCTCCGTGACTATTTCTACCAACATAAGATTATCGACAAACCCAAGTTGACGATGGTGGATGCCGTCGACTACCAGCGGTTTGTCGACAAGTGGGATGAGAATGTGAAGAATGCCCGTGACGGCATCCTCTTCTTCGACAACGTGCAGAAACTGTTGCCAGACCGCTACTCCAATCAGGTTAACCCGCTGGATAAACTGTTTGTAGAGATGGACAAGTGGGACGAGAACCCCATTGTCATCATCGCCGGTCTGCCTAAGGGCCTTGACGACTTCCTGACGGCCAACCCTGCCGCTCAGAACCGTTTCAAGTACACCTTCCGACTGCCGACTCCCGGTTACCAGGAACTGTGTGACATCTGCAAGCTGGAGCTCCGCACGAAGTATGGCATCGCAGCCTATTCGCCCGAGGCTGACAAAAAACTGCAGCGTCTCTTCCAGTATCAGCTGAAGGTCAAGGACGAAACCTTTGGCTATGCCCATTTGGCCGTGAAGACCGCCGAGGACATCTTTACCTCGTTTATTAGTCGTGGCACACAGGCTCAGATGGTAGAGGAGGGAGATATTCGCGGCTATGTACCCGAGGAACGCTCGTTGGACGACATCCTGAGCGACTTGGACCGCTATATTGGTATGGACGAGGTCAAGAAGGCTGTCAAGGAGATTGCATTTACCGTCCACAACAATATGGAGCGTGCCCAGCGCGGACTTGGCGAACAGGAGAAGGTCGGCATCCATATTGTACTGACGGGTAACCCGGGAACCGGTAAAACCACTATTGCCCGTAAGTTGGGCGAGATTCTGGAGAGCATCGGTTATCTGGATAGCGGCCACGTCGTTGAGGTTGACCGCTCGAAGATGGTTAGTCCTTATCAGGGTGAGACCCCCAAGGTTGTAGATGCGCTATGCGACAAGGCCATGGGAGGCATCCTGTTTGTCGACGAGGCCTATACGCTGGCACCGCTCAGCAACAGCGGCGACCGCGACCAGCAGGGCGCTCAGGCGTTGGAACAGCTGATGAAGCGTATGGAGGACGATCGCGGCAAGTTCGTGGTCATCGCCGCAGGCTACCGCACCGAGATGGAGAATCTGTTCCGCATTAACCCCGGTGTGCGCAGCCGCTTCAGCTACTTCCTCAATATCGAGGACTACACGCCCGACCAGTTGTATCAGATTATGCAGGTCTTCGGCAAGGAGAAGAAGTATCAGTTCACGCCCGAGGCTCAGGAGCTGACGCTGAAGATGATTACCGAACTGTACAATTCGCGCGACAAAGACTTTGCCAATGGACGCACCATGCGTCAGTTGTTCGAGAAGATTTGTGCCAAGCAGGCTGAGCGTCTGCGTGGGGTTGACATCTCGACGTTGTCCAACGACCAGCTGATGACCATCGATGTCAAGGATATTCCTTACGAGGCACCTCAGGCTGTCGACTACAAAGACTGTCTGGCTAAGCTCAACGGACTGGTGGGCTTGGCGGGTGTCAAGAAGGAAATCAGCAATCTGGCAGCCTTCCTCAACCTGCAGATACGCCGTGGAGAAACCAATACCTTCCAGGGCAAGCACTACGTCTTTACGGGTAATCCCGGTACGGGTAAGACTACCGTGGCTCGCATCATGGCTGACGTGTTCCGCACCCTGGGCATCGTGTCGCGTGGTCAACTGGTGGAGGCCGACCGTGCCAAACTGGTGGCAGGCTATGCCGGACAGACCGCTATCAAGACCAACCAGCTCATCGACTCAGCCCTGGGTGGTGTGCTGTTCATAGACGAGGCATATACGCTCAAGTCCAATGATCAGGACTCTTTCGGCGCCGAGGCTATCGACACCTTGCTGAAGCGCTTAGAGGACGACCGTGGTAAATTTATCTGTATCGTCGCCGGTTATACCGATAACATGCACGACTTCATCGATACCAATCCGGGACTGAAGAGCCGCTTCACGCAGACCATCCACTTCGATGACTATACGCCTGACGAGTTGACGCAGATTTTCCTCAACCTGGCCAAGGCCAAGAACTTTACTGTTGACGAGGAGACACAGGGCACCATTCATCGCCAGTTCGAACAGCTTTACCTGCGGCGCGACAAGAACTTCGGCAATGCCCGTGAGGCTCGCCGCATCTTCGACCAAGCCGTGGAGAAGCAGAGCCAGCGTCTGGTGAGCATGATGGGCAATCCCGACTTCAAGGACGAGGATATGTACCGCATCACCTCTGCTGACCTGGAAATCGAACCCGCAGAGAAGGCTCGTCCGCTCGACGAGGTCCTCAACGAGCTCGACGAGTTCATCGGCATGCGCTCCGTCAAGAACATGATACGCCGTCTGGCCGTTCAGAGTATGTTCATGAAACAGCGTGCCGCTATGGGAGCCGGTAAGGTCCAGCAGATGTCCATGAACTTTATCCTTACGGGTAATCCCGGTACCGGTAAGACTAGTGTCGCCAGAAAGATGGGCGAGGTGCTGCAGGCTATGGATATTCTGCCCACCAGTCGTGTCATCGAGGCCAGCCGTGCTACGCTGGTCGGCAAGTATATGGGTGAGACGCCGAAGATTGTCAATAATATGTGCGACAAGGCCATGGGCGGCATTCTCTTCATCGATGAGGCCTATACCTTGTCGTCCGAGAACGACCAGTACGGCAAGGAGGCCATTGATACCTTGATGAAGCGCATGGAGGACGACCGCGGCAAGTTCGTGGTCATTGCTGCCGGCTATCAGAACGAGATGGAACAGTTCCTGTCCGTCAATCCTGGACTGGCCAGCCGCTTCACCCACAAGATGCACATCGACGATTACAACGAGGACGAGCTGTTGGCTATCTTCAAGAAAATGGCCCAGAAGGACAACTACAAGCTGTCGCCTGAGGCTGAGTTCAAGTTGCTCGATGTCATCTGTCGCCGTGTCGTCAGCAAAGACGCTAACTTCGGCAACGCCCGTGAGATTCGTAACATGCTCGATGCTACAATCCAGCAGTTGTCTATGCGTGTCAGCGGTATGGCACCTGAGAATGTGACGCAGGAGACCTATCAGCTGATTATGCCAGAAGACATCATGGATGTATAGATTGTCAAATTGTAAAATGCCAAATAGTAAGTAATGATTATTTGTCCAAACTGTAAAGAAGAAATAGAAGACGGCTCGTACTACTGTGACCAGTGTGGCGAGGCATTAGTATATTGCAGCAGTTGTGGCCGTGTGGGAATGGGACGACGCTGCACGCATTGCGGCGGACTGATGGTTAGCGCTGACGAGCTGCAGAAGAAACAGGAGCAACGGCAGCAGGCTTCCGTCGTCGATACAGGTCCCTCGGTGTTACCGCAGAGTGTGGTGTCGCGGCGTCCTGCCGAGGGAACACAAATGCCTTCGCAGAGCGGAATTCCTACGCTGACGCTCTACAACCCAACGCTCGATATTCGCATGGTGGGCGTCAATGGTGCGGTGATTGGCCGAAGACAAGGCCCCTATGCCCAGTTGTTCGAGGGCAATATGTACATTTCCGGTGTCCATGCCCAGCTGATTTACCGCCCGGACTCTGGGTGGTGCATCATCGACAAGCATTCGTCCAATGGTACGAAGCTCAATCAGCGCGACTTGCAGCCTGACGTGCCGATGACCATGAAGGCGGGTGACATCGTGACGCTGGCAAACATCAACTTGCAGGTAAGCATCAACTGACGGGACGCCTGTCTTCGCGCGTATATATTATTAAGGTAAAGGAAAAGAGAATTGTATTTTGGAGTGTTATAAGGATGAGTAGAATCGTATTAACGGCGGCCAGCCATATCGGTTGCGTACGCAGCAACAACGAAGACATGGTGCTGGCCTTCGACAAAATGGTTCGCAGCGATGCCTACCAGACAGAGTTCATGATGGAGAATGATGCTCACTTTGTCATTGCTCTGGCTGATGGCATGGGAGGCCATCGGGCCGGAGAAGTCGCCAGTGAACTGGTGCTGTCGAACTTGAAATATTATGTGGGTGACCTGCCACGAGGCATGGCTCCCGGAGAAGTGCACGAAGCGATGATGGAGTGGTTGCATTCGGCCAATAATATCGTCAATTCGCGTGGTAGTGCTAACCCGGAGTTGCGCGATATGGGTACTACATTGGTCGGCGTACTCTATTACGAAGGGCATGTCTACTGGATGAACTGCGGCGACAGCCGCCTGTATCGTTTCCGCGATGGACACTTGGAACAGTTGACCACAGACCACTCCTTGAACAACATGACGGGCGAGAAGAAACATTCCAACGTCATTACCAACTGTATTGGTGCAGGCATCAAGCACTTGTTTCTGGATATGATGGATTTTACGAAGGATTTTCTTCCTGGCGACACCTATCTGCTCTGTTCTGACGGACTCAATGACATGGTGCCCGACAAAACTATTGAGGAACTTCTTGCTCAGGGAGCCGACGCCAATCAGCTCTGCCAGGCAGCTGTTGAGTATGGCGGTTTCGACAATGTCTCAGCGATAGTCTTTCATGTAAACCCCTAACATCGAAATTTCGTATTAACGACCTCTCGTCATAACGTTAACAAAAGAAGTAAATGCCATTAAGATTACCCGATAAACTGCCTGCCATTGAGCTACTGAAGCACGAAAACATCTTTGTAATGGACGACTCACGTGCTCACATGCAGGATATTCGTCCCCTGCGTATCGTGATACTCAACCTCATGCCGTTGAAGATCACCACCGAGACAGACCTTATCCGTCTGCTCTCGAACACCCCGCTGCAGTTGGACATAACCTTTATGAAACTGAAGAGCCATACGCCCAAAAATACGCCCATTGAGCACATGATGATGTTCTACCGTTCGTTCGAGGACTTGCGCAACGAAAAGTTTGACGGCATGATTATCACCGGAGCTCCTGTTGAACAGTTGGACTTCGAGTCTGTTGGCTATTGGTCGGAGATTCAGGCAATCTTTGCCTGGGCTCGTACTCATGTCTTTAGCACGATGTACATTTGCTGGGCTGCACAGGCAGGACTTTACTACCATTACGGCATTCCTAAGTATCCGCTCCAGAAGAAGATGTTCGGCATTTTCCCACAACGTGCTCTCGACCTGCAGCTGCCCATCTTCCGAGGTTTCGACGACGTATTCCAGATGCCCCATAGTCGCCATACTGAGGTGCACCGCGAGGATATATTGGCGTGCCCGGATCTCCAGCTCATCGCCGAGTCGCCCGACAGCGGTGTGAGTATGGTCATGGCCCGCAATGGTCGCGAGTTCTTTATTACCGGTCATCTAGAGTATGCCCCGTTGACACTGGATACGGAATACCGGCGGGATAGGGGAGTTCGTGACGATGTCGACCTGCCCAGGCATTACTATATTGACGACGACCCTGACAAGGGACCGCTGGTTACCTGGCGAGCCCATGCCAACCTGTTATACTCTAACTGGATTAACTACTACGTCTATCAGGAGACGCCATACGACATCAGTCAGATAGGCTGAGGAATTAGTGGAAAAGGATAAGGGACAAGTGAATACGCTCAGAAAGTTGGAATTGTTGGCACCCGCCAAGAATCTGGAGTGCGGAATGGCTGCCGTAGATCATGGAGCTGATGCCGTGTACATCGGTGCCAGCCAATTCGGAGCTCGCGCTGCCGTTGGCAACAGTACCGATGACATCCGCCGACTTTGCCAGTATGCCCATCCTTACGGAGTGCGTATCTACGTCACTGTTAACACCATCCTTTACGATGCTGAGCTCGATGCCACCCGCCAACTTTTGCGTGACCTACAAGAAACTGGTGTCGATGCCATCCTTGTGCAGGACATGGGCGTTCTGTCGTTGCTCCCTTCCTTTGAGGAGGGGCAGGGGGGAGGTTTCGCCTTGCATGCTTCTACCCAGACCGACAACCGCACGGCCGAGAAGGTGCGTTGGCTGCGCGACTTGGGTTTCAGTCGTGTGGTACTGGCCCGTGAGTTGTCCATTCAGGAAATTGCAGCTATTCATGCTGCCGTTCCTGATGTCGAGCTGGAAGTGTTTGTCCATGGTGCTTTGTGTGTCAGCTATAGCGGCCAATGCTATGCTTCGCAGTATTTGTGTGGTCGCTCGGCCAATCGTGGTCAATGTGCTCAAGTTTGCCGCATGAAGTTTGATTTACTCGATAGCAACGGCCAAGAGCTCATCCACCAGCGCCATCTGCTGTCGCTGAAGGATCTCAACCAGAGCGACCATCTGGCAGAGCTGATAGAGGCTGGCGCGACGTCGTTCAAGATTGAAGGACGCCTGAAGGATGTTTCCTATGTCAAGAATGTGGTGGCAGCCTATAGCCAACGGCTCGATGCTTATATCGCCGCCCATCCAAGGCAATATCGCCGTGCGTCCTCCGGTCATTGCCGCTATACCTTTACTCCTAATCTCCAGAAGACTTTTAACCGTGGCTTTACCAACTATTTCTTGAATTGTAGGCACACGGATCATGGCGAACTGAGTGGTCGCCAGCCCGATATCTTTTCGCCCGACACGCCCAAGGCATTGGGCGAGTATGTCGGTTCCGTCAAGGAATTACGTCGTGACTCGTTCAACGTTGCCGGCACAGCAAGTTTTGCGAATGGCGACGGACTTTGTTTTCTGAACAGTCGTCAGGAACTGGAGGGCTTCCGCGTGAACCGTGCCGAGGGAAACCGTCTTTATCCGCAGCAAATGCCACGTAGCTTACGTCCGGGTATGGCGCTCTATCGCAACAATGATGTGGCTTTTGAGCGTCTGTTAGCACGCCCCAGCAGCGAGCGCAAGATACCTGTTTCTATGCACTTGGGCGTTACTTCGGATGGCTTTTCCCTTACTGCTAATGACGTTACTGTGAGTATGGTCTGTGAGCACCAACATGCTGAGAAACCTCAATATGACAACATCGTGCGCCAGCTTTCCAAACTTGGTGGCACACCTTTTGAATGTAGTGCTGTAGAGGTGGATGACGGCTTTGACTATTTTATTCCCAGCAGCCTGCTGAGCGACCTTCGCCGCCAGCTAGTAGACGAAATGTTGCACAATAGTAACGGTGCTCGCTGGGCCATTCCTTCGAAAAAGGCAGGCAGCCCTGAACATGCTCCTGCTTACTCCGTGCCCTATCTTTATAATATCAGCAACCAACTGTCGCAGCAGTTCTATGGAGCTGACGCTGTAACGGCCTACGAGCTGAAGGGTGGAGATGGACCGCTGATGCAGTGTCGCCATTGCCTGCGCTTCTCGTTGGGTTATTGCGTTAAGCACGGTGGCCAGAAACCCCAATGGCAGGAACCGCTTTTCCTACGATTGGCTGATGGTCATCGCTTTCGTTTGGAGTTTGATTGTAAACATTGTCAGATGAATGTATATGCGGCTGATTAAGAACATTGTCCTGTTATTGGTGGTGTGTCTGTTGACCGCTTGCTACAATCATGGTCAGAAGACGCCCGATGCATGGGATCTGACCCAGCATCAGCTGGACTCTATATCCTTCTCGACCACTCATCACTACACGCAGAACTATAACTTCGTGGTTACGGCCGACCAGTTGCAGATTTCCGATGCTTTGCCCGACTATGCCTTCGATACGATGTATGTGGAACGTGGAGAGCGTATTGTGGTCGCTGCCATTCAGACGGTGCCCACGGATAGCATTGACTCTGTATGGGTAAAGGTGGCACACGACGAGATTGTACAGGGTTGGATACGCGAAAGCGAGCTGTTGCAAGGCGTTTCGCCCGACGATCCCATCTCGCAGTTCATAGACATCTTCTCTGATGTCCATTTGCTGGTATTCCTTGCCTTTTGTGCTGTGGTAGGAGGAGCCTATGCCATGCGCCGACTGTTGCGTCGTCAGGCGTACATCGTTCATTTCAATGATATCGACTCGCCATATCCCATGGCCTTGTGTCTGCTCATAGCCGCTTCTGCCACGCTCTATGCCACCATCCAGTTGTTTGGTGCAGAGTCATGGCGCCATTACTATTTCCATCCATCGCTCAATCCTTTTGCCTTGCCGTTACACTTAGGATTGTTCGTTGCTTCCGTTTGGGCTGTTGTCATTACTTCTCTGGCAGCATTACAGGACACCTTGCGCCTGCTGTCATCACGCTACGATGCCGTACTCTATCTGGGTGGACTTGTCGCCGTGTGTGCCGTAGACTACGTCGTCTTCAGCATCTTTACCTTGTATTATATAGGCTATCCGTTGCTCATCGCCTACATCGTTTTTGCCCTTGGCCGATATCGCCGTCATACCCACAGCCGCTACCAATGTGGGCATTGTGGTGCCTTGCTACAGGACAAAGGCCGCTGTCCACATTGCGGTGCCGTGAATGTGTGATGTTACGAAAGTATGCACGTGTCGTGCTACTCTAGCGTGTTTAGTAGTTCGGTCATGATTTCACCGATGTGGCCAGGTACGATGACGTGGTGGTTGCCAATGGGGTCGGTGAGGAAATAACGGGCCTGTTCAGGGTTGTTCAATTGGATAACTTGCTGGGTGCGGCACAGGTCGGGCTTCCCTTCGCAGCGCAGCAGTTGACCTTCGGCCAAGAAATGGCGTGAGAGATTACCGGAAACCTTGAAGATGGTAATAGGGCCGGGCTTCTGGTAGCCGCGAATGCCTACGCCAATACCTGACTCAAAGTGTGTGTCCAGCTCAAAGTGCTCCACCATATTGAAAGGAATGGTACAGTGGGCAAACAGCATCTCGCCTGTCTCGGGATTGATGTGTGCAGGGTTGGCCTGAAATCCCGACACGCCAGTTACGGCATTGGTAAGCATCATGGTGAGCAGGGTAGGGACGTCGCCCTCACAACCGGAAACGATGCCTTCCGCATTGAGTTGCGCCAAGGCAATGCAGCCTGTGTTGTGTACTGTGGTTAAAAGATCGAAGCAGCGGATGGTAAGACCTCGCAACTGATGCTTGTCTTTCAGTGTCTTCAGCGCATGATAGATTTGTTCTGCACCGGGCAGTGCGTCAGCAATCTGTTTCTCACAAGGCGTCTTGAGGCTTTCCGTTGTTTCTTTTTGTAATGGTGTCTGACGAATCACGTTCAGTAATTCCTCCATGGGAATGTCGATGATGTCAATGCCCACCTTTTGTTTGATAGCTGTATAGTCGGCAGTACTGGAGATAAGCCAGTCGGAAGGTCTTCCAATGACACCTATGCGGCACCCGTTCAGTTTCTTTCTGGCCAGTTCTACCTGCTCCAGAATTTGCAGTCGATGGGTAATGTGCTCGGTCGTTCCGTGAATGACCTCTCCTTGCAAGCCCTGCTGTCGCAGGAAAGAGAGGATTTCCAACGAGGCAGCCAGTGAATTGCTCTTTCCGGAGGTGAGCAGGTAGAACTTTGAGTCGTGAGAGGCGCTCTGCAACTGAGGCAGCAGTTGACGGAAGATGCCTTCTGTGCCACCTGTTCGTACAAAGATAACAGATAGGGCTGCCGTTCCGTAGTCACTATAGTCGTCTCCTTTCAGGTCGAAGTTGACGTGCAGACTGTTCAAAAATGCTTCCGTTGCCTGGTTGACACTCTGTGCATCGTGCAGTTCAGAAGTCAGTGTGTAGATGTTGATGTTCTTCATTTCGTGTGAATAGATGATGGTTATTCTCTGTTTAGGATGCAAAATTAGTGTATTTTTCGTAAATAGATGCAAAAACCATGTTTTTTTTTGGTTGGAATAGAAAAATGTTGTACCTTTGCAGCCCCAATGAAATTCTTGATATAAATCAAGGCAGAGAGATAGCGACTTTTACGCGCGAACATTATATATAATATATAGAAAACTTTTTTAATTATCTATTACTAATTTAATACTTGAAACACATGATGAGAAAACGATTACTTCTATTGACTGCGCTGACGATAGCGCTGTGTAATTGTTGGGCACAAGGCCCCAACGAAACAGGCACTTACTACAAGAATGCCAATGGAAAGAGCGGAGAGAGTCTTCGTTCTGCTCTTGCCGTGATTATCTCGAACCCCCATTCGGTGGTTAGCTATGACGGACTGATTTCAGCCTATGAGAAGACCGACACCCGCCCTGACGGTTATGTGCGCGACTGGTATTCCTGTGTGACGAACTACCGCCACGGCAAGGACACCGGCGGCTACAGCAAGGAGGGCGACAGCTACAACCGCGAGCACTCCGTGCCCCAGAGCTGGTTCAGCAAGGCCAGCCCTATGAAGTCGGACATCGTGCACGTGGTGCCTACCGACGGCTACGTGAACAACCGCCGCTCCAGCTACCCCTTCGGCGAGGTGAGCACGGTCAAGTACAGTGCTGCACAGAACTACTGCCGCCTGGGCTCGTCGAAGACCGCAGGCTACAGCGGCACCGTGTTTGAGGTGCCCGACGAGGTGAAGGGCGACATGGCCCGCATCTACTTCTACATGGCTACCCGCTATAAAGAGAAGTGCGGCGGCTGGGGAGGCAATATCTTCACCAGCGACGGCATGGTGAAGTGGGAACTGGACCAGATGATGGCCTGGTCGAAGCAAGACCCCGTGGATGCCCGCGAGATTGCCCGCAACAATGCCGTGCAGGAGGTGCAGAAGAACCGTAACCCCTTCGTGGACTATCCCGGACTGGAGGACTACATCTGGGGCTCGAAGAAGGACCAGCAGTTCAGTTACGACCAGTACGAGGGCGGCGCAGTGGTTGACGTGCCTACCGTGGCCAAACCGATCTTCACGCCTGATGCCGGTACCTATTATAACAGCGTCACCGTCTCCATCGCCTGTGCCACAGAGGGCGCTACCGTCTACTATACGACCGACGGCGCCGATGCTTCTGAGCAGAGCCAGGTGTACAATGGTCCTATCACCTTGACGCAGACCGCCACGCTGAAGGCTGTTGCCGTGAAGGATGGCCAGCTGAGCTATCAGACCACCGCCTTCTATCTCATTACCAATGAGGAGGAGCCAGGTGAGGAGCCTGGCGGCGAAGAGCCTGTTGACGGAACAATCAAGCTGAACTCCGACTTCTTCCAGGTAAGCTATACCGGCTCCGTGCCCGCTTCCGACGAGAAAGACTTTACGGGCGAGGAGAACGGAGTGAAGGTCATCTATTCGCTGGCCACCGGCTCCAACCGCTACGTCAACAACAGCCAAATCCGCCTGTATCCCTCTAACAAGCTGACCTTCAGTGTAACGCAGGGAAACATCACCAGTCTGGAGTTTGAGTTCGTCAGCGGCACACCGTCGCAGGACTTGGAGGCCGACGGCGTGAAGCTGGCCGACGGCAAGTGGACGGGCAACAAGAGTGAGGTGACGATTGAACTGGGCAACGGCAAACATGCCCGCCTGTCGTCAGTGAAGGTCGGCGTGGCTGGTGCTACGGGCATCGGCGCCGTGAACGCCACGTCGCTCACCGGTCAGCGCGTTATCTACAATCTGCGTGGCCAGCGTGTCACCAATCCCACCAAGGGCGTCTATATTGTGGACGGCAAGAAGATGATGCTGGAATAAGCAAAAGAGAGTTACATATATATTATAATAAGGTATAGAAGAAAACAATAAAAGGAAACCGAAAAGACGTATGAAAAAGTTATTGATGACTTTAGCTCTCGTGGCTGCGACTACAGCTATGATGGCAGTTCCCGCGAAGAAGGGACAATGGAAAACACTGAAGTTAGTCGACGGAACGGAAGTACGCGCCACCCTCGTAGGTGACGAGCACGGACACTTCTGGAAGGCTGAGAACGGTCAGGCTTACACGCAGCAGGGTGAGGTCTTCGTGGCCGTTGACGCCCAGCAGATTGTCGCCAAGGCCAAGGCCCGCCGCGCCAAGGTGAATGCTCAGCGTGTGCAGAAGCGCACCTTCGGCCATCCGAGCACGATTGTCGGCAACAAGAAGGCCATCATCATTCTGGCCAACTATAAAGATGAAAAGTTCGATAACGCCCATAACAACGCCCTCTATCAGAAGATAGCCAATCAGGAGAACTATAGCGAGGGCAGCTTCAAGGGCTCTATGGCCGACTACTTCAAGGCCCAGAGCCGCGGCAAGTTCACGCTGCAGTTTGACGTGGTGGGCCCTGTCACTGTCTCGAAGAATGCTTCGTATTACGGTACTAACGACAGTCAGGACCAGGACGAGCACGCAGCCGAGATGGTGATTGAGGCCGTTAACCTGGCCAAGGCGCAGGTGAGCGACTGGACTCCCTACGACTGGGACGGCGACGGCTACGTAGACCAGGTGTATGTGATTTATGCCGGTAAGGGCGAGGCCGACGGCGGTGCAGAGACCACCATCTGGCCGCACGCCTACGACCTGGCCAGTGCAAAGGCTTACGGCGACGGCACCGGCCCCGTGACGGTGGGCACGAACCTGAAGGTCAACGGCTATGCCTGCGGCCCTGAGCTGGACGGACAGACGGGAGGCATCGGCGGCTTTGGCACCATGTGCCACGAGTACAGCCACTGCCTGGGCTACCCCGACTTCTACGACATCGACTACAGCGACGGTCAGGGCATGGGCCCCTGGGACCTGATGGACCAGGGTTCCTACAACGGCGACGGCTTCCAGCCCGCGGGCTATACCAGCTACGAGCGTTGGTTTGCCGGTTGGGAGACGCCTGTGGAGCTGAATGCAGAGGATGTGAACGTCCACAACATGAAGTCGCTGCAGAACGACGGCGAGTCATACATTATTTATAACGACAAGAACCAGAACGAGTACTACCTGCTGGAGAACCGCCAGCTGGAGGGCTGGGACGCCTCTCTGCCCGCTGCCGGTCTGGTCATCCTGCACTGCGACTACGACGTGAAGGTGTGGGAGGAAAACGGTCCTAACGACGACCCGAACCACCAGCGCATGACGGTGGTGCCTGCCGACGGGCAGTATCAGTCGTTCAGCTGGCAGGGCTCTAAGTATTTCGATGAGGAGGGCATCGCTACCGATCCCTTCCCCCAGGGCTCTGTGGTGGCCTTCAACAAGAACTTCAAGACGAAGGACAACATTGCCAAGAAGGCTGCGCAGTTCTTTACCAAGACCAGCAACGGTACTTACTGGATGAACGGCTCCGTGGAGGCTATTAAGCAGAACAGCGACAAGACCATCGACTTCAACTACGTGGCCAACTTTGGCGGCAGTTCGCAGGGCGGCAGCGACCCCGCAGCCGGCGAGGGCGACTACGAGAAGGTGACCTCTGCCAGCCAGATTGTTGCGGGTTCGGAGTATGTCCTCTACAATGCCGAGTACTCTTGCGCTAACGGCGCATTCTCTGGCCGACTGCTGTCTGCGGTGGAGGTGATGGCCGACGGGAATACGATTTCCGGTGACGGAACAGTGCCCATGATTCTTGGTGGCAACGCCAGCGGCTATTCTCTGCAGATGGATGGTAAATATCTTACCACTGCTAAGGCAAAGGAAATGTCGCTCACCAATACGGAGTCGAAGGTCTGGACGATAGACTCGACAGAAGACGGCTACGTGCTGAAGGCAGGAAACTATGGCAAGATTCAGTTCAACTACAACAACGGCAATCCCCGTTTCCTGAACTACACCTCTAACCAGAAGCCCGCCGTGCTGTATGTGAAGAAGGCTGTTACCGGCATTCAGACCATAACTAGCTCAGCAACTCCCAAGACGGGCATCTACACCCTCGATGGCCGTTATTTGGGCACAGACTATACTGTGTTGCCTCATGGACTGTATATCGTTAATGGTAAGAAGATGGTGAAGTAGTTCACATCTTTTTAACAGGTTAAGTGAGCAAAATGCTAAAATGTTTTGGCATTTTGCTCACTTATTTGTACCTTTGCACTCAAATTACGAAACTATGATAAAAAGAAGATGGCGCTGTAAGCCCGGCGAACAGCCGACAGAGTTGGACAAGCGCATCATGTATTTGGAGAACAAAGGAGCTGAGGTGCCGACGCGCGACCTCGTCAAGACTCCCGAACAAATAGAGGGCATCCGCCGTGCGGGTGTCGTCAATACAGGAGTGCTGGATGCTGTCGGCGCAGCCATACATGCAGGCATGTCGACGCTGGAGATAGACCAGATATGCCGCGACTATTGTAAGCAACACAATGCCATTCCTGCCTGTCTGAACTATGGCGGCGACGAAGAGACGCCTCCTTTCCCCATGAGCGTCTGTACCAGTATCAATGAGGTGGTGTGTCACGGTATTCCCAAGGCTGACGACATTCTGGAAGAGGGCGACATCATCAATGTCGACTTTACCACTATCCTGGATGGCTACTATGCCGATGCCTCACGTATGTTTATAATAGGTAAGACGACTCCGGAGAAGGAACAGTTGGTACGTGTCACCAAGGAGTGCCTGGAAATAGGTATGGAGGCTGCCCAGCCGTGGCATGGTGTCAATGAGATAGGCAAGGCCATCCAGAAACATGCCGACGAGTACCATTACGGCGTGGTGCGCGACCTGTGCGGCCATGGAGTGGGGTGCCACTTCCACGAAGAACCGGACGTGGCGCATTTCAAACAGCGTGGCGATGGCATGATACTCGTTCCGGGTATGGTGTTTACCATCGAGCCGATGATCAACATGGGAACGTGGAAAGTGTTTATCGATGCCGACGACCCCTATGGCTGGGAAGTCATCTCGGAGGACGAGATGCCCTCGGCCCAGTGGGAACATACGTTGCTCATGACCGAGCACGGCGTGGAAGTGTTAACCTATTAACCCTATAAGCCCTATGAGTCCCATTAGCCCTATAAGCCCCATTTATATCCTCGGAATAGAAAGCTCGTGCGATGATACTTCGGCCGCTGTGCTGAAGGACGGCGTGCTGTTGTCGAACGTGACGGCATCGCAGGCTGTGCATGAGTCCTATGGCGGCGTGGTGCCCGAACTGGCCAGCCGTGCCCATCAGCAGAACGTCGTGCCAGTCGTACATGAAGCCATCAAGCGGGCTGGCATCAAGAAGGAACAGCTGTCGGCTATTGCTTTCACCCGAGGCCCGGGACTGATGGGCTCGCTACTGGTCGGCGTCAATTTTGCCAAGGGCTTTGCGCGTTCGTTAGGCATTCCCCTCATTGATGTCAACCACCTGCAAGGACATGTGATGGCGCACTTTATCAAGGAGGGCGACGAAGACAAGAATCAGCCGCCATTGCCCTTCCTCTGCCTGCTGGTCAGTGGTGGTAACTCACAGATTGTCAAGGTCAATGCCTATAACGACATGGAAGTACTGGGACAGACCATCGACGATGCTGCCGGCGAGGCTATTGACAAGTGCTCGAAGGTGATGGGGCTGGGCTATCCCGGCGGACCTATTATCGACCGGTTGGCTCGCCAGGGCAACCCTAAGGCTTATCAGTTTGCCGAGCCTCACATTCCGGGACTGAACTACAGCTTCTCGGGACTGAAGACGTCGTTCCTCTATAACTTGCGTAAGTGGGTGGCTGAGGAACCTGACTTCATCGAAAACCACAAGGAGGACATTGCTGCCTCGCTGGAATGGACTATCGTTGACATTCTGATGAAGAAACTGCGTCTGGCCGTTAAGCAGACAGGCATTAAGCATGTCGGTGTGGCTGGTGGAGTCAGTGCCAACAACGGACTGCGCAACGCATTCTACGACCATGCCAAGCGCTATGGCTGGACGGTGTATATCCCGAAGTTTAGCTATACCACCGACAATGCGGCCATGATAGGCATCGTGGGCTATTATAAGTATCTGGATAAGCAGTTCTGTCCAATTGACGCCCCTGCCTTCTCGAAGGTAACGTTTGTTTAGCCCCCTAAGTTAGGGGGCAACAGGGGTCTGAACAAGCGCAGGTCCCTGAATGTTTAACATAGAAGGTCTGATGAACGCTTGTTCAGACCCCCAACCCCCTAACTTAGGGGGACTAAAATATGGATTTTGAAACAAAGATTATCAGCAGAGAGGTGAGCCAGCTGCTGTGGGAGATGGATAAGTCGGTAGCTACTGCCGAGAGTTGTACGGGTGGCCGTATTGCTGAGGCCATCATTGCCATACCTGGTGCATCGAAATACTTCAAGGGAGGCGTTATTGCCTATGTTGATGAAGCCAAGGAGAATCTGTTAGGCGTTGACGCTCAGGTCATTGAAGAGCAGACAGCTGTCTGTGAGGAGGTCGCCCGACAGATGGTGACAGGCGCTTGCAAGGCCATGAATACTGACTATGCCATTGCTTCGACAGGCTTTGCCGGTCCTACGGGAGGTCCCAAGGAGATTCCCATCGGTACCATTTGGCTGGCTTGTGGCTCTAAGGACAAGCAGGTGATATACAAGGTCGAGGAGGATCATGGTCGTGACATCAATCTGGCCATCGCTACCCATACCGTTATGCAGATGTTTCTCGATTTCCTGAAGTCGGAAGCCCAGCCAGCAGAGTTAGAAGGTTAAAAAATATTAAGAGAAAGAGAAATCTTGCTTCTTTCATCTTTCATCTTTAATCTTTTTTGTACCTTTGCACCCTGTTTGGAATAAGTTACAATTAAGGAACACAAAAAAAGTAGATAGAGATGTCGAAAATTTGTCAGATTACAGGAAAGAAGGCACAGATTGGTAATAATGTGTCTCACTCAAAGCACCGCACAAAGCGCAGCTTTGATGTTAACCTGTTCAGCAAGAAGTTCTACTATGTAGAGGAGGCTTGCTGGATTCAGTTGAAGATCAGCGCCGCTGGTCTGCGTATGATTAACAAGGTCGGTCTGGACGCTGCCCTGAAGCAGGCTGTTGCTAAAGGTTTTGTAGACTGGAAGGACATTAAAGTAATAGGAGACTAATACAATGGCAGGCAAGAAAGCTAAGGGAAATCGCGTTCAGGTTATCCTGGAGTGCACCGAGATGAAGGAGAGTGGTCTGCCCGGAACAAGCCGTTACATTACGACTAAGAACCGTAAGAACACTCCCGAGAGAATGGAATTGAAGAAGTATAACCCCATCCTGAAGCGCATGACTGTGCACAAGGAGATTAAGTAATCCGTATTAAAGCATGGCAAAGAAAACCGTCGCTACCCTCCACGAAGGCTCAAAGGATGGTCGCGCTTACACCAAGGTTATCAAGATGGTAAAGAGCCCCAAGACAGGTGCTTACATCTTCGACGAGCAGATGGTTCCCAACGAGGCCGTTAAGGACTTCTTCAAGAACTAATAATATAGGAAGAATTTATATTCTATAGAATAGAGAGAGAGGCTGCAACGCAATGGTTTGCAGCCTCTCTCTTTGTGCCATTGTCAGCGTCAACACGCAGATGTTGACGCTGACGGGTTGTTATAGCGTGATGTTCATGCCACCCATGAATGTGGCGCGGGGCATGGGATAGCCCAGGTTAAGCTCATAACGCTGGGCCAGCAGATTCTCGCCGCGAACCCACAGACCGAAATTCTTCGTGACGGCATAGCTTACGGAGGCATTGACCAGACAGACATTCTCCTTCTGTTCGTTGTTGCCGACCTCCGTGTACAGGCCGCCTAAGTATTGCACGCCGACGATGGCCGTCCAGTGGCAGTAGTTGAAGTGACCGCCCAGAAAACCTTTGTACTTCGGTGCGGCCACGACGGGGTGAACCATGTGCAGCAGCGAGTGGTTGGTCGTGAGTTGCCAGTGTTGGTCGATGCGATAGGAGGCTTCCAGCTCCACGCCGCTATTCTCGATGACACCAGTGTTGATGTTCCTGCCCTGCACGGCCTGAATCATATTGTCACCTTTCAGGTAGAAGACGTTGGCTCCATAGCTGAAATCTCCTATGCGATGGCGCCATGCCAGTTCGTAGCTCCACAGGCGCTCGGCTCGCAGCGAGTCGTGGTTGGCGGTGCCGTACATATACATTTCGCGGGTCGTCGGGTTGCGGAAACCCTTGCTGGCGGTGGCTTTCAGCTCGCCAGTGGTCAGCGGGCGCCATACTACACCGAACTGAGGAACCCACTCGCCACCAGCGGTGGAGTGGTGGTCGTAGCGCAATCCGGCATCCACCGTCAGCCATTCGGTAATGTCCTGACGGATGTCGGCATAGCCGGCCACCTCGTTCTCGTGACTGTGGGCGCTCTGCTTGAGGCGCTGGGGCGTCGTCACCACTTCATCCGTTTGGCGGTTGGTATAGTACGCACGACCATAGATGTGCTGATAGTCGGCACCCACCGTCAGGCGGTTGCCCTCGAACAGTTGGGCGCTCTGATACCAGGAGATGCCTGCTACGGCGTCCTTCGAGCGGAACAGGTCGGTCTGCGGCTTGCCGCCCTTCTGGTTGTAGCCGTCGTTGATCTTGTGTCGGCCGAAGTTGTCGTAGATGCTCAGCGCACCGCTGGTCTTGTCGTAGTGGTTCTCGATAACCAGGCTGGCGGCGCCACGGGTGATCCACTGGTCGTTCTCCAGCTTAGGCTGCTCGACGGTTCCGGGATTGCTGGCATTGAAGTGGGTGAGGTTCACGTCCATATAGGCATTCCAGTTATCCGTCAGGTCGTAGCCTAACTTCACGTAGCCGCCATACTGCTCAAAGCCCATGTTGGGACGGTGGTTGTCCGTACGACTGTATTGTGCGGCGACGGTCGAAGAGAACCTTCCGCTGCGCAGCTGGTTCGATGCTTCCGTCTGCACGGTGCCCCAACTGCCTGCCCCGAGGTTGATGTGCGTCTTCATGCCGTCTTGCTTCATGGAGCGAGTCACGATGTTCAGCACGCCGCCCATGGCATTGCTGCCGTAGAGCACGGAGGCCGATCCTCGCAACACTTCCACGCGCTCGACCATCAGCGTCTGATAGCTGTCGCTGATGGGGTGTCCGTAGACGCCGTTGTACTGAGGATGTCCGTCGATGAGCACCAGCAGCTGTCCGGCCCCGCCGCTGACACCGCGCAGGTTGATGCCGCCTGCTGCTCCTGTGGAAACGCCGTAGCCCATCATCGAGCGACTGGTAACCGTTAGTCCAGGCACTTGCTGCATGACGGTGGGCAGCATGTTGACTTGCTGTTGCTCGGTCAGCGTCTTGCGGTCGATAATCGTTACTGTCATAGGCAGATGGCGTACATCCACGGCATTGCGTGTACCCGTCACCACCACTTCCTGCAGGGTGAGCGAATCCTTCTGTGCCCATCCGCTCGCAGCCGTAGCCGCAATGACGAGCAGGGTCCATAATCTTTTCGTAGTCATTTTTGTGTTACCTTATATATTATTTAGCGCTGCAAAGGTACGAAAAAACTCCCAATTCCTTGGCCGTTTCCTGAAAACTTTTTAACTTTGCCGTAAATAAAAAGGATGCTTATATGAACGGTAACGAAACGCAACAATGGCATTGGCAGGAACCGGGTACTGCATGGCGAGGCATCGGCGTGTATCACGTGACGCTGACGGTACCCTCGCGCCAACCCTTGTTCGGAACATTGGTGATACCGCAGAACGATCCCTCGCAAGCAAGGATAGAGCGCACGCCGCTGGGCAATGCCGTCATTGACGAGCTTTATGTCATGTGCCGCCACTATCCAGCCGTCCGCGTCCTGCAGTTCTGCCTGATGCCCGACCATCTGCACGCCGTTATTCAAGTGACCAAAGTCATGGAGACCAGCATCCGCAGCGTAATCCGCGGCTATTGGCAGGGCGTCAAGAAGCTTGGGCGGGCTTATACTTTAGCGGCCTCCGGCGGTGCTTCGGCGTCTGTGAGCGCTTTGGGGCCTGGCGGTGCTTCTGCGTCGCTTGGTCCTTCAGCGTCCTCTTCTGCCTCTTTGTCGGTTTCGCCTGCTCCTTTGTCGGTTTCGCCTGCTCCTTCGGATGTTTCGCCCAAATTTAATTCGGGGCCAACGGCCAAAGCCGGCGCCGCCTATGCTTTCCCCATTTTCACGGAGCGGCCCTTCATCCGGCCACTGTCGCGCCGTGGACAGCTGCAGGCCATGATTCGCTACGTTCAGATGAACCCTCAGCGCTTGGCCACCAAGCGCCTGATGCCGGGCTTCTTCCGCGTGCAGAAAGGCATCGAGGTCGCCGGCCGCAGCTATGACGGCGTGGGCAATGTGGCTTTGCTGCACGCCGGTCACTTTGGTGTGGTGCATGTTCGTAGCATGATGGTCAAGACAGCAGAACATGGCGACAGCCAGCCCTTGCGCGACTATATGAACGGCTGTGTGCTGGCTGCTCGCCACGGCTCGGTGATGGTGTCGCCCTTTATCTCTCCTGACGAGAAGCGTGTGATGAGCGTCCTGCTGAAAGAGCAACACCCTTTCATCCTTCTGACCGACAATGGCTTCCGCGACTATTACAAACCTACCGATGCCCTGTATGATGCCGTTGCCGCTGGGCGCGTCCTTATTCTGAGCCCGTGGCCGTACGACGCCGCCAAGCGCCACATCAGCCGTGCCGACTGCATCGCCCTCAACGCCATGGCGGAAGAAATCTCTATAACAGGTATCGATAGCCGAAATTGAAAGATTTCCGCCTTTTTCTTTTGTTGTTTCAGAAATAATGCTTAAATTTGCAGAGACATAAAACCTTAGATAAGACTATGGGTACGCAGACAATGACACAAAAAATCGCTGAATATTTCAAGACGCAGCCTGTTTTGAAAGTTTGGCTCTTTGGCTCTTTTGCGCGTGGTGAACAGACCCCAAGCGCTTGAAAGATATTCTTCAAGCGTAGACACCATTCTTCACTATGTAGACGGACTTGATATGTCTGCTTTTATATCAGACAAGAGAACGTATCATGCTGTTATCTACAATCTAATGATTATGGGTGAGGCAGCTAATATGCTTACCCACGAATTTCGTGAAGCTCATTCAGAAGTCCAATGGCGTCAAGTAACCAACATGCGAAATTTCTTAATTCATGGTTATCACAACGTTGAAGAATACCTTGTTTGGGAAGCGGTCTCTAAAGACCTTCAGCCTTTACGTGAGCAAATAAAAAGGTATCTTAGTGAAATTTAAGTAAAAATATAATTAACCTTTAAAACAGGAAATGCCTATGGGCCGAAGAAAGAAGTAAAATAACAACAAAAACGAATAATGATTATGAAGAAACTGATTTTACTCTTTACTGTCATGTTAAACACACTGGTAGCAACAACGGACTTCTGCAGCAACGAAACGGCGCTTTACCTATCGGCCGACTTAAGTCAACCGACCGGCTGACTATAGTCGGCAGTATGGTTGCCACTATACAAAGCGCTGGCGGGAGCGGGACTTGCGTTGTGTAAAATAAAAGGAATTGGGGACGGTTCCGGTGATCCACTTTGAAGCAGGCCACTACCATGTGGCTTGCTTCTTTTTATGCACATCGGATTGCAACCTGTTCTAATGCCATGACCTGAAAAGTTTTATTTTCTACTGAAAATCATACACATCTGTCACAAACCCTTTGGTGATGCGGGGTTGAGTAGTGATAGATATAGTGATAGATGTGATAGATAAGGCCGAAATTTAACGTATTTTAGGTAAAAAACTCGTACAAACTTTTCAACAAGGCCGAGAGGTGCGGCAACGAAACGGGGCTTCTGCGGCAACGAAACGAGACTTCGACTATCTTCCGACTATAGTCAGCGTATCTTCCGACTATAGTCAGCGAATCTTCCGACTATAGTCAGCAAACCTTCTGACTTAAGTCGGCAGATAGGCTTCCGCTATACAAACCGCCGGCGGGAGCGGGACTTGCGTTGTGTAAAATATGGTGTTATGTTTGCATATTAAAAATAAAATATGTACCTCTGACCCTTGGTCAAGTTAGGCTTCACCTCGGAAAAACAAAAGAAAATCGCTTTTTCTTTTGGTTTTTCGCTCGGTTTGCACTAACTTTGCAGTCGTAATATATTACTTTATGGGTATTTTCGGATTTTTCAATAAGGAAAAGAAAGAGACGCTGGACAAGGGATTGGAGAAGACCAAGACCAGCGTGTTCGACAAGCTGGCACGTGCTGTGGCCGGCAAGTCGAAGGTGGATGACGACGTGTTGGACAACCTGGAGGAGGTGCTGGTCACTTCGGACGTGGGTGTGGACACGACGCTGAAGATTATTGAGCGCATCGAGGAGCGTGTGGCTCGCGACAAGTATGTGAGTACGAGCGAGTTGAACGACATTCTGCGCGACGAGATTGCTTCGCTGCTGGCGGAGAATAACTCGGAGGATAACGACAATTGGGACCTGCCGGGCGACCACAAGCCTTACGTGATTCTGATGGTGGGCGTCAACGGCGTGGGCAAGACGACGACCATCGGCAAACTGGCCTGGCAGTTCAAGCAGGCCGGCAAGAAGGTGTACCTGGGTGCTGCCGATACGTTCCGTGCCGCTGCCGTGGAGCAGCTGTGCATCTGGGGCGAGCGGGTAGGAGTGCCCGTGGTGAAGCAGCAGATGGGCTCGGACCCCGCTTCGGTGGCTTTCGACACGCTGCAGAGCGCCAAGGCCAACGGTGCCGACGTGGTGCTGATTGACACGGCCGGCCGTCTGCACAACAAGGTGGGTCTGATGAACGAGTTGAAGAAAATCAAGGACGTAATGAAGAAGGTGATGCCTGAGGCTCCCGACGAGGTGATGCTCGTGCTGGACGGCTCAACGGGACAGAACGCCTTCGAGCAGGCTAAGCAGTTTGCCGCTGTGACGCAGATTACGTCGCTGGCTATCACGAAGTTAGACGGCACGGCCAAGGGCGGTGTGGTCATCGGCATCTCGGATCAGCTGAAGGTGCCCGTGAAATATATCGGACTGGGCGAGGGCATGCAGGACCTGCAGCTCTTCAACAAGCGCCAGTTCGTGGATTCGCTGTTTAAGAGTGAAAAGTAAAGAGTGAAGAGTGAAGAATTTGCTACCGCATGGGGCTATTATAACGAGATATTTGCTACTGCTTTGACATGAAGAAACCGACCGTAGATATCATCACCTTAGGGTGCTCGAAGAACCTGGTGGACAGCGAGATGCTGATGGGGCTCTTCGAGGCCCACGGCTATCATGTCACCCACGATGCCGAACGGCCGGAGGGCGACATTGCCGTGGTGAATACCTGCGGATTCATCGAGGACGCCAAGCAGGAGAGCATCGACACCATCCTGGAGCTGGCTCAGGCCAAAACCGAGGGTCGCCTGCAGCGGCTCTACGTCATGGGATGCCTGTCGGAACGCTATCTGGCCGAGCTGGAGGCGGAAATCCCCGAGGTCGACGGCTGGTATGGCAAGTTCAACTATAAGGAGCTGGTGCAGGAGTTAGAGACCCACCCCCTGACCCCTCCCTGTATGGAGGGGAGTGATGTGACTTCAGGGCACGCAAACGACGGGACAGTCCCCATGATACATCGGCACGTGACGACCCCGGGGCACTATGCCTACCTGAAGATTGCCGAGGGCTGCGACCGCCATTGCGCCTATTGCGCAATACCTATTATTACAGGTCGCCACCGAAGCCGTCCGATGGAGGAAATCCTGGACGAGGTGCGCTGGCTGGTCAGCCAGGGTGTCAAGGAACTGCAGGTCATTGCCCAGGAGTTGACTTACTACGGCATAGACATCGACGGCAAGCAGCACATCGCTGAGCTCATAGAGCGCATGGCCGACATAGAAGGCGTGGAGTGGATCCGACTGCACTATGCATATCCGGCCCACTTCCCATGGGACCTGCTGCGAGTGATGCGCGAGAAGAAGAACGTCTGCAACTATCTGGATATCGCCCTGCAGCACATCAGCGACCACATGCTGAGTCGCATGCAGCGCCACGTGACCAAGGAAGAAACCTATGAGCTGATACGCCGCATGCGTCGCGAAGTGCCCGGCATCCATATCCGCACCACGCTGATGGTGGGATTTCCCGGCGAGACCGACGAGGACTTCCAGGAGCTGCTGGAGTTTACCAAGTGGGCTCGCTTCGAGCGCATGGGCGCCTTTGCCTACAGCGAAGAGGACGGCACCTACAGCGCGAAGCACTACGAGGACGACGTGCCTCAGGAGGTGAAGCAGCGCCGGCTGGACAAGCTGATGCGCGTACAGCAGAACATCAGCGCCGAGCTGGAGGCCGAGAAAGTGGGGCAGGTGATGCGCATCATCGTCGACCGGCAGGAGGGCGACTGGTTCGTGGGCCGCACGGAGTTCTGCTCGCCGGAGGTTGACCCCGAAGTGCTGGTGCCCGCCCAGGAACGGCTGACCATCGGACAGTTCTATGACGTCCGCATCACCGATGCAGAAGAATTTGACCTATACGCAACGACAAAGATATGAACAATAAGGAATTTATAGCTGAACTGGCAGAACGTACCGGCTACACGGCAAAAGACACCCAAAAGCTGGCTACGAACCTGATTAACGCTATGGCAGACACCTTCCAGGAGGACAATGCCGTGCTGGTGCCCAATTTCGGCGTCTTCGAGACGAAGAAGAAGATGGAGCGCATCATGGTGAACCCCAGCACGGGACAGCGCATGCTCGTACCACCCAAGTTGGTGTTGAGTTTCAGACCTAACCAGACGTGGAAGTCGCAACTGAAAGGAGGACAGTAACCATGGGAAAGCTAACCATACAGGAAGTCGCCAAGGTGCTGGTGGAGAAGAACGGACTGGATCCGAAGGATGCCAGCCACTTCGCCTCAGAGTTCTTTGCCCTTATCCTGCAGCAGTTGCAGCAGGACGACCAGGTGAAGATCAAGGGACTTGGCACGTTTAAGATTATCAATGTAGAAGCCCGCGAGAGCGTCAGCGTTCAGACAGGTGAGCGAGTGGTTATCGACAGTCACTCGAAAGTGACCTTCACGCCCGATACGGTGATGAAGGAGCTGGTGAACAAGCCCTTCTCACAGTTCGAGACCGTGGTGCTCAACGACGGTGTCGAGTTTGCTGACCTCAAGGACGAGAAGGACGCTGCCGTTGAGGAAAAGGAAGAGACTGTGGAGGAACAACAGCCCGTTGTCGCCCCCATCATAGAGGATGAGCCTGCAACTGTGGCAGAAGAACCCGTTGCTGCTCCGGTCATAGCGGAACCCGCTGCAGCTCCCGTGGCAGAAGAGGTCGTCGCCGAGAGAGAACAGCCGGTAACTGCCGTGACGCTCGACGACGGAGAGGACAACGAACATCCTTGGTGGCGCTGGATATTGACGATATTGGGCATTGCGGCACTGATGCTGTTAGCGGCCTATGGCGGTTACGAGTATGGTCGCCGACAGGCAGTTGCGGTACTGGACACCATCGTTGTCAAGGATACAGTCTATATGGCCGAAATGGCAGACTCAGCCCTGCTGACAGGTGAAGAAGTCGAGCCACCTGTTGCCGTACAGCCGGAAACAGTCCAAGAAGCACCGCAGCCCGTCAAGGAACAGGCTCAGCCCGCTAAGGAACAAGCCAAGCCGGCAGCAGAGAACTTCGATAAATATGCTGCTATGGACGAACGGGTGCGCCTGGGTGCTTACCGCATTGTCGGCACACTCCGCGAAGTGACCGTAGAGCCTGGACAGACATTCTATAGCATCTGCCGCGCCCACCTCGGTCCGGATATGCAATGCTACGTCGAGGTCTATAACGGATTGCCAAAGAATCCCACCATCAAGGTCGGGCAGGTCATCAAGATTCCGAAGCTGGAGTCGAAGAAGCGCAGAAGGCGCCAGAATGACTAACCGTCCATCAGTAACGCATCAGAACGATGGAAATCAAGGAACGGAAACATACACGAGAGGAGAAGATGGCCGCCTTCGGCCGTATGCTCGACGTGCTGGATGCCTTGCGCGAGAAATGTCCCTGGGACCGCAAGCAGACCAACGAGAGTCTGCGCCCCAACACGATAGAGGAAACCTATGAGCTCTGCGACGCCCTGATGAAGCAGGACGTGCAGGAGGTTTGCAAGGAGTTGGGCGACGTCCTGCTGCATGTAGCCTTCTATGCGAGGATAGGCGAGGAGAACGAAGACTTTGATATAGCAGATGTTTGTAACAGACTGGTAGATAAGTTGATATTCCGTCATCCGCATGTGTATCACCCCTCTCAGATTGGGGTTCCAAATCCTCGTCCGCTGCCCTATGGCGAGCAGGAAGAGGAGCGCGAGTTTTCGAAGGCGAACAATGTGGAACAGGTTCTCGACAACTGGGAGCAAATCAAGCAAAAGGAGAAGGGAGGCAACAAGACCGTGTTGGGTGGAGTGCCCGCATCGTTGCCCTCGGTTATCAAGGCTTACCGCATACAGGACAAGGCTCGCCACGTGGGCTTCGACTGGGAAGATCGCGGCGACGTGTGGAACAAGGTCCGCGAGGAGTTGGACGAGTTGGAGGCTGAGCTGAAGCGTGACGACAAACAGCGCTCCGAGGCCGAACTGGGCGATTTCCTCTTTGCTGTCATCAATGCCGCCCGTTTGTATAAACTCAATCCGGACAACGCCCTGGAGCAGACAAACCAGAAGTTCATTCGCCGCTTCAACTACATCGAGCAGCACAGCATCAAGCAGGGCAAACCCCTGACAGAGATGACGCTAGCTGAGATGGATGCCCTGTGGAACGAGGCTAAGCGCGAGGAACAGCAGAATTAGAAACAACTTAAAAAGATAGACGCTATGAGAAAGACGAGTGTTTTATGGTTGGTGGCAGCCGCAGTGCTGACCATGGGCAGCTGCGGAAGCAGGACGCAGCAGGTGCCTTTTGACAATGGTGACTCTGCTGCCATTGCCAATGCCGATCCGACGATATACGGCATCAGTGGTGACGCAACGACGATGAACGTGTTGCAGCTGATTACCGATACGGGCGATACGTTGTCCTTCGACCTGTCAGATGCCAACGACGCCGGAAAGGTGCTGGGCGGCCTGCAGTCGGGCGACCGTATGGCCGTCATTCCCTCTGCCGACAAGGGCGAGGCACAGATGGTGATCAACGAAAGCACGCTGCTGGGCGACTGGGTGATGCCCAATCCGCTGGACGGCAGCGACGAGGTGGGCATACGCATCAAGGAGGGCGGCATTGCCGAGAGCATTGAACAGCCCAACCTGAGCTATCGCACCTGGCGACTGATTCGTGGACAGCTGGAACTGGTACAGGTTCAGGAGGATGGTAGCGGACAGGAAGAGACCTTCTTCTATGATATCGTCTACTTGGGCCCGGACTCGCTGGTCTACAAGGATGCAGAAGACACCTTCGAGTATACCCGTCAGCGTGCCAAGAAAGGCTATGAAGACAAAATCAAGCTGGAGGATGTCTCTGCGGAGGAGTATGCCTTCTGATGGTGCGGTAAAAGGTTAATCATCACAGTAACAGCTACTTGGAACCGTTTAGAGTACATATTCTGGGATGTGGCAGTGCCTTGCCTACGCTGAAGCATTTCCCCTCAGCGCAGGTCGTGGAGGTGCGCGGCAAACTGTTCCTTGTCGATTGCGGAGAGGGAACCCAGTTGCAGCTGCGACGCACGCGTTTACGCTTCACCAAGATTAGTGCCGTCTTTATCTCCCATCTGCACGGCGACCATTGCTTCGGACTCATAGGTATGCTGAGTACCTTCGGACTGCTGGGACGAACGGCAAAGCTCACGATATACGGTCCAGAGGCCTTAGGACCCATCCTGCAGCAGCAGATGAACGCATTCTGTCACGACTTCGACTACGAAGTGGTCTTTCAGGCCGTAGACACCACCGTACAGCAGGTGATTTACGAAGACCGTTCCCTGACGGTGGAGACGATTCCGTTGGAGCATCGGGTGCCCTGTTGCGGTTTCTTGTTCCGCGAGAAACCCACTCAGCCGCACATACGCCGTGACGTTGCCGATTTCTACCAGATTCCCGTCAGTCACTTCAACCTCATCAAGGCTGGAGCCGACTGGACAACGGCCGATGGTGAAGTGGTGCCCAACAGTCGGCTGACCATGCCTGCCGAACCTGTGCGCAGCTATGCCTATTGCAGCGATACGCGCTATCAGCCGCAGTTGCATCAATACCTGCAGGGGGTCAGCACACTGTATCATGAGAGCACCTATGGCGAAGATCACCTGAAGAACTGCGAGAAGTATTTCCACTCCACGGCCGGACAGGCTGCATTGGTGGCTCGCGAGGCAGGGGTGGGGCAGTTGCTGCTGGGGCATTATTCGTCACGATACGAGGACGAGCAGGTGTTGCTCGATGAGGCTAAAAAGGTGTTCCCAAACACGCTGTTGACGAACGAAATGGAGGTTTTTGACGTCTGAAGTGAAGTTTTTGCCCTAAAAATTTGGAAATTACAAGAATAGTTCGTACATTTGCA
>OCTW011602937.1_pt1 | contig 37540 bp, 30 predicted proteins | sample 1539671 | NCBI WGS metagenome assembly OCTW01 (sample SAMN02144230, study PRJEB22623) | gut metagenome | biome: sheep rumen | host: Ovis aries | place: New Zealand
CTTTGCTATACTTCTTGTTTGACATGAATATGCTCCTCATATGATAGATTTTGGTTTTTTCCAATGTCTACCATATGGGGAGCATATCAATTTCCGGCCATTTTCCGTATACGTCCGGTTTCGGGGCATCGAATGGAAATAGCATATTTTAGAGAAAGAAGGTATCCATTATGTATGAATATCAGGTCGGAATAGAAGGAATGATGTGCGGAATGTGTGAGACACACATTGCAGATACGATTCGGAAGGCAGTTCCGGATGCAAAAAAGGTGAAAGCCTCCCGCCGGAAAAACCTGGCCACCTTCCGAACGGAACAGAAGATGGATGAAGCCGCTCTCCGGCAGAGTATCGCAAACATCGGCTATACAATGACTAATGTGGTAGAAAAACAGGTATAGGAAAATGTTCTTCAGAAGGAAGTTTGGTTTCAAAAACCCGGCAATAAAACAGAGAATTCGGACTGTTCTTTTGTGAAAAATGATTGGCATGGATATGCTATGATTATAGTGAACTGTCAACGCAGCAGAAAAAATCCATCAAACGGAGGAAATGTGTATGTGGACGAGAGCAGGCCTGAAGAACCGGGCAAAAGAAGTAGTGCGTGCAAACTACTGGAAAACAGTGCTTTCTGCGCTGATTCTAAGCCTGATTGCAGGAGGATTGTACAGCGCTGGCGGCGCACAGAACAGCAGCTCGTTTTTAGAAGGAACGGGGGACTACGGCTCCTATCACTTTTTCGGGGAAATGGGGATTTCTCCCATGTTTGCGGCAATGGCCATCGGTGTGGTTCTGGCGGTCGTACTTATTCTTATTGTGGTTGCGCTGGTTGTGAATATATTCCTGATTAATCCGCTGGTTGTGGGAATCCGTAGATTCTTTTACACCAACCTGCACGAAAAGGCAGAAATCCGGGAACTGGCGTTTTCGTTTGACCACTCTTATAAAAATGCCGTGAAAACCATGTTTTTCCGTGATCTTTATACGTTTCTGTGGTCGCTTCTCTTTGTCATTCCGGGAATTGTAAAATCCTACGAGTATCGAATGATCCCGTACCTGCTTGCGCAGTATCCGGATATGCCTATGGAGCAGGCGTTTGAGACCAGCAGACGTCTGATGAACGGAAATAAATGGAAGGCGTTTGTCCTGGATCTGTCCTTTATTCTGTGGTTCCTTCTGTCCGGAATAACAGGCGGTCTGGTCGGACTCTTTTATGTGCAGCCGTATTTTGAACAGACATCGGCGGCGCTCTATGATGCGATTACCATAGAGCGACCTGTTTTCGGCGGCATGGGACCGGGCAGCGGCTCCTTCCAGGCATGGAACGGTCAGCAGGGATATCAAGAGTATGGTCAGAACCCTGGCTCAAAGGCCATGGACGCAGGATATACACCGGTCGGAAATGACCCACAGCAGAACAAAACCCCGTCAGGAGAAACAAACGAAACCCAGGGCTGAGCAGCCAGAATAAATATATTTATCATTCGTCAGTAAAAAACGTCTATGCCAGTACAAAAAAGTGTACCGGCATGGGCGCTTTTTTTGTCAGCTGGCATCAACCGGAATGCCCTGGAAGAGTGCCCTGAAATCGGATCCGAGTTTTATAACGGTTTTGGAAAAGAGAACGCAGTCTGACAGCAGGAATTTTAGTTGGTCGGGGGAAGCGCAGAATGGAATGACATAAGGGAACGAAGATAACGAAGCCTTCCAAAACCTGTAAATAGTCAGGGAAATCGTTCTACGATTGGCTAATGAGACCGGCAATTCTGCAGTGCTGAAGTATGCAATCAAAATCTTATACATCCTTGATGTGATGCTTATCTCTTATGACCGAATCAGACAAAACCAGGGATTCCCACAGGGTGTTACAGAAGAACAGTTTGATAAGCTGGGAGATTTTTACATAAAGAAGGCTTTAGAAATAGACAAAGAAAATAATTTGCTTTCACATCGGAAAAGATGAATATCCTCCGTTGCATCAAGGGCAACTTGCCAGAAGAGGAAGACTGAAACGGGAAAAACTTCCAGAGACTGCAAAGAAGCTCGTTATCTGGGGCTTTAGTTGTGAAATCTCTGGAAGGTCACAATGTTGACAACCTAAACTTCTAAAAAAATGAAATTTAGGTTATTGAAAACGCAAACTTGACTTTTGGGCATTCTTTAGACATTATGATTGCAGTGTGGTGTAAGCGCCTGCTTTAAAAATAAAGAAATCTTTATCATACCGCTATGGAGGTGTCCATGGAACTGATCTGCTTTGAACACGTATATAAGACCTATGGACAGGGAGAGGGCGAGGTTCATGCCCTTGATGATGTATCTTTTTCGGTGAAGGAGGGGGAGTTCTGTGTCCTTCTGGGTGCCTCTGGCGCCGGCAAGACGACACTGCTGAATCTGCTGGGAGGCATGGATCGGGCAAGCGCCGGAACCATTCTTTTTGACGGGAGAGAAGTCTCCGCCATGAAGGAGAGGGAACTTGTGAATTATCGGCGCAGAGATGTGGGCTTTGTCTTTCAGTTCTACAACCTGATCCCCAGCCTGACGGCTCTTGAGAATGTGGAGATTGCGGCGATGCTCTGCGATCATCCGATCCCGGCAGAACAAGCTATGGATATGGTCGGCCTTTCCGAGCGGATGGGGAACTTTCCTTCCCAGCTATCCGGAGGGGAACAGCAGCGGGTTGCGATTGCCAGGGCTCTCGCCAAGAATCCGAGGATGCTTCTGTGTGATGAGCCCACTGGTGCGCTGGATTTTGTGACCGGTAAGGCGGTGCTGAAGATGCTCTATGATCTTGGCAGGGAGAACGGGACTACCGTGCTTATGATCACCCACAACTCCGCGATTGCCCAGATGGCAGACCGGATTCTCCGGATTCAGTCGGGGCGGATTGTGGCGGATGGAGTCAATGAGCACCCGAAGAAAGCAGAGGAACTGGAATGGTGAGACAGGGCAAGACAGCAGGGAAACTGGCGCGTCGCAGCATTCTTACTCAGAAGAAGAGGTACTTTGCGATTCTTTTGATTGTGCTGCTGTCCGTAGGTTTTCTGTCGGGGCTCAAGGTGACGAAGGAGCAGATGTGGGATGCGGCAGGCCGGTACCTGGCGGCTGAGAACATGTATGATTACAGAATCTATTCCACCCTTGATTTTTCCGAAGACGACATCAAAGAACTGGGAAAGGTTTCCGGTATCTATGATGCGGAAGGGGAGAAGACGGCGGATGTGATTTTTGACTTTGTGGGGACAGGGAAGGATTATCAGGTTCTGTCTCTTCCGGAGAGAATCAATATCCCGAGTCTGTATGCGGGACGTCTGCCCGAAAAGGATACCGAATGTCTGGCGGATCACCGAGCCTTCTCGGAGGACGATATCGGAAAAACCATAACGGTTTCTGCGGACAATGATGCGGACACAAGGGATCTCCTCGCAAATGAAGAGTATACAATCGTTGGGCTGGTCAATTCGCCGCTGTTTCTCTCCTCCGACAGGGGGAGTGCTTCCGGCGGTACGGGAGAGCGCGGGGGTTATCTCTATCTGCCTGCGGATAATTTTACTTCCGATTACTATACCGGGGCAGATCTGGTGCTGAATCCTGACAGTGCAGAGAAGGCGCCGGATGGAATTTTCGGGGAGAAATATGAGGATCTGGTAGAAAAATATCAGGAAAAGGTAGAGAAGGAGGCGAAGGCTCTTTCGCAGAGCCGGTACGAGAGCATACTTTCCAGGATCAAAGAAGCGGCGGCAGCAGCGGCACAAGGGGCATCATCCCAGGCATCCGTCTCCGGTTTAGCGGTGTCTGAAGAGGCGGCAGGGAAGGAATCCGCTGCATCCGCTGAAGAGATGGCGGCGTCTGAGGATGTCGGAAGTGCCGTTGAGGAGCCCAAGGTATATGTGCTCACTCGTGATGAAAACGCGGGATATGTGAGCTTTGAGAACGACACCTCGATTATTCACTCGATCGCGAATATCTTTCCGCTGTTTTTTATCGTGATTGCACTTCTGGTATGCGTGACGACCATGCTCCGTATGGTGGAGGAGGAACGTGGCCAGATCGGAACGCTCAAGGCTCTTGGCTACTCGGAAACTGCTATCATGGGCAAGTACCTTCGGTATGCGTTGAGCGCTGCAATTCTCGGATGGGCGGGAGGCTTTTTCGTCGGGACTTATTTCCTGCCACGGGGATTCTGGGCGGCATATTCCACACTTTATGACTTTATCGGACTCCGTTATATATTTGACGAAAAACTGGCCGTTGTGACGCTTCTTGTCACGGCTCTTTCCATTGGCCTCGGAACCCTGGCAGCCTGCGCGCGGGTGTTGCGGGAGACTCCGGCATCTCTGATTCGTCCGAAGTCGGCGAAGCCCGGAAGGCGGATCCTTCTTGAGTACTGCACTCCGGTCTGGAAGAGGCTGTCCTTTCTCCGAAAGGCGACGCTCCGGAATATGCTTCGGTATAAGATCCGGATGCTTATGATGCTGGCGGGTATCGGCTGTTCCGGTGCGTTGGTGGTTACGGCGTTTGGCGTCCGTGATTCCATGGCGCATATTGGAAGTCAGCAGTACGACGGTGTGCAGATCTATCAGCTTGAGTGTACGATTGACACGGATCAGATGTCTTTGGCGGACATTGTGAAGGAGGTAAGGGAAGAGGAGGGCATCACAAAGGTTCTGCCTTCCTTCAGCAAGGTACTGGATGTTTCTTCCAAAGAGGCGGCTATGAGCTCTGTCAGCCTCTATGCCTTTGAGAACGACGCGGATCTGTCCGACTTCTGGAACCTCTCGGATGCATCGGACGGCGAAAAGCTGTCTCTTCCGGAAGACGGATCGGTGCTGGTATCCAGGCGCCTGTCAGAGAAACTTGGCCTGTCGGAAGGAACGAAGTTCAGGATTTCCGAAGGAGATCAGACGATCCAGGCAGGGCCTGCCTTTGTCAATTATATCGGGAATTTTATTCTGACCTCGCAGAAGACCGCGGAGGCTCTTTTCGGGGAGGAAAGTCCGAATACGCTTCTGGTGTGCGCAAAGAATCTCTCCGCCGAACAGGAGGGGTCTCTGGCGGAGAAACTGGGAAAGCTTGATGGTGTGAGCGGTATCACAAGGCTCTCCGAGAGCCGGATTAAGGTGGATCGCTCTGTGGCTTGCCTGAATTATATTATCTGGCTGATCATTGCTTTTGCCGGAGCACTTTCCTTCATCGTGATTTTCAACCTGACCAATATCAACCTGGAAGAACGAAGCCGTGAGATTGCAACGGTGGAGGTACTTGGCTTTACTCCCGGAGAGGTGCGCTTCTATGTTCTTCGGGAAAACCTGGTGCTGTCTTTTTTTGCCGGGCTGCTTGGCATTCCGCTGGGAATTCTCTGTACCCATGCGGTAATGAAAAGGATTCTCCTGGATACTATGACATTCCATATCGTGGTGCGTCCGCTCAGCTGCGTGCTGTCACTTCTCATCACAGTATTGTTTGCGGCGATCGTGAATGTTCTGATGCGCCGGCAGATCCGACGCATCCACATGGCGGAGTCCCTCAAGGCTGTGGAATAACGACAAAATTTCGAAGGAATCATGCACTTTCTGAAGAGTGGCAGGTCTGCTGAAACGGAAAGAAACTGAAGACATTTCAAATGGCCGCGGGAAAATGACAGCCTTTCTCTATCCTGGAGCTTCAGTCTGCTGTCTCCATGACCATATCGGTGAGGGCGTTTTTTATAATTTCTTCCGGATGGGAATCGGGTCGGATCCAGTCGTTGATGACTGATTCGGGCAGGATTACCGGCATGCGGTCGTGGAGCTTCAGTAGCTCTGCGGAAGGCTCCCTTGTGAGAATCGTAAATACCGGGTAATGCAGCCCGTTTTTTTCCTCCATCCGGTAGAGCCCGGCAATCCAGGTTACGGAGGAGCCTTTGGGCTGAATGGCATATTTTTGCCCTGTTTTTACTTTTCCGTCCGGCCGTTTCAGATGCTCCCATTCAAAGTAATAAGAAGCGGGGATGACGCAGCGGTGTTTTCGCCAGTCCTCTGCAAATGATTTCTTCTCTTTTGCGCTCTCCGCCCTTGCGTTTACAACAGGCCGGTCTATGCCGGGGATGTGGTACCCCCAGACCATCGGAAAAGCGGCCTTTTCGCCGGAGGCGGAAGACGCGATTACCGTGGCCATATCTGTGGGGCGTATTTCCCCGTTTTCCCGGAATTCCTTTCCCAGACTGCTGACCATTCTGGCTTTCAGCTGCGAATGCCTGGCTCTTTCCACGTATGGCCGCAGTTCAGGAGACAGTTCCACGTAGTATCTTGTGCACATCTTTTATCTCTCCGATCCGGAAGTTTCTGTGATTTCTCTAATGTCCTCAAAGCTGATCAGGGTATCGTTTACCCGCAGTGTTTCTGTCACGGGATCAATGTCCCGGATCATTCCGCTGACGGTTTTGTACAATCCGAGGCCTTTTTCAAATGCTTCGCTGTTTTCATCCGTGCACGGGGCGAAAAAGCGAATCGTCACTGCCTGGGGCTGCTTTTGCAGCCGCTGCAGTTTCTGGTTCAGATCCGCCGGGATGCTTCGCTCCACGTATTGGATGTTTTGGGATTCTATTTCCTCGTCGAAGCCCCGCAGGGCGTCAAACGGGGAGAAGAGCTTTGCCCGGCGTACACGGTCCATCGGCGTATGTCTGCGCCAGAAGTCGCTGTATTTTTCGTGTCTGGGCCGCCCCAGACGATGTGCTTTTTTGTACTTGAAATCAACCGGCATGGTCATGAATCCTATGGTACTCATGTTTTGTCCTTTCCCTTCTCATGCCCGGTGGCCGCCGATCTGCCGGTTCCGTTCCAGCTGATTGGCTCCTTTCAGCAGATTGTTTCCCTTAAAAACCGCGTTCATGCCGTATTTTCGGCGTACCCTGGCCACAGCGCCCTGCAGTCTTTTTTCTTTCTCCAGCGAGCCGTAATCGGTAAATAAATCCAGCTGGCAGATTCCGTCGTCCTGGATGGTCTTGTCCGCGCAGACACCCAGCCGGCGGAAGAGCAGCCGTCGGTCTGTATTCCGGTCAAACGAGGAAAGGATACCGGCGGAGACGGTTTGGAAGCTATTGGTTTTTTCCCGCATTCTTACAGTTCCGCTGCTGTGCTTCGGGTGAATCCGCCCGTAAAAGTCCGGGACGGTCGGACCATCGTATTCCGGGCATACCTCCAGACTTTTGTAATCATAGGAGACCCACCAGGTGTATGTTTTTGCCGTGATCCCATCGGAGAACAGATGCATGCAGAGCATCTCGATCATTTCCAGGAGGACGTTGCGGGCCTCGGAAAACGGATAGGGACGCGGCAGAACCTGCCCCTGGGAGAGCGAGGAAAAGTCGGGATGATAGGATTTGATATCCTTCATCGTAACGGGTTCTATGCCGAAGGCGTGATCAATCAGGATTTCTCCGTCAATCCCGAAGGTGCGGTAGAAAAATTCTTCGTCCCACTCCGCCCGTTCGGCGATTTCGCCCATGGTGAACAGGTAATTCCTGGCCAGCGTCCTTGCCTTTCCCGGCCCGACCATCCAGAAGTCAGTCAGCGGCTGGTGATCCCACAGGAGATACTGGTAGCTGTCTTCGTTTAATTCGGCGATCCGCGCGCCGTCCCGGTCGGCGGGAGAACGTTTGGCCACAATATCCATGGCCACCTTTGCCAGATAGAGGTTGGTTCCGATGCCGACGGTTGCGGTGATGCCGGTTGTTTTCTGGATGTCCCGGATGATGGTGACGGCCATGGCGTGCGCCGGATGGATGCCGGAGGCGTCGGCCTGCTTTTTATAGAAGCGCAGATAGGGCGTGGCGTCGATAAAGCATTCATCGATAGAGTAGGTGTGGATGTCCTCCGGCGCGGCGTACCGCAGGATGACGGCGTAGATCCGGGCGGAGACTTTTTCGTACAGAGCCATCCGGGGAACGGCAATTTCGTAGTCCAGGCGGGTGTGATGGCGGCGCTCATATCTGGCGATCGCCTGTTTTGCCTCGAAAAGACGCGGCCTGGCCGGCACACCCTTTGCCTTGAGAGCCGGTGATACGGCCAGGCAGATGGTCTGGTCGGAGCGGGACTCATCTGCCACAAGCAGGAGGGCTTTCAGGGGATCGTAGCCGCGGGCTCTGCATTCTACGGAAGCATAGAACGACTTCATGTCGATGGCAATGTATACGCTGTCTGTCATGCCCGCCTCCTTCTGCTTCTATGCGGTGCTTTTCTCCGGCCAGCGGATTTTTCCCATAAAGCCGCTGTTTACTGTGATGGGGACGTCGGCGGAAATCAGATGGTAGTGATTCAGCATGCGTGCCTTAAAGGCCAGGATTTCCGGCGGTACCTGCAGGGATGCGGCGGCGGAGAAGATATCCTGATACTGCCGGAGGTGCCGGATTGTTGTCTCGTCATCCAGAAGGTATTCGGCCACGAAGGTGTTGGCTTCATTTTCCTTTTCGGATCTGTTGTCAAACAGGCTGAATTCCTGAAAGCGGAAAAAGCTCTGGCTTTCATAGTGCTTCAGCACAATGTGGCCGATCTCGTGGTATTCGACAATGGCCTGGATTTCTTCCGGGAGGTCGGAATTTACAACGACCGTGCAGATACGGCTGCAACGCTGCACAAACCCCTTTATGCTGTCTTTCTCTTTTCCCATGGGCACCGGGCACAGGCATGCGCCGATGATTTCGCACAGCTGCTCCGGGGGAACGATGCCGTTGTCCTCCCGCAGTTTCCCGGCTGCCCTGGTGATTGCTTCTCTGGTCATATGCAAATCCTCAATGGAACCCTTTTTGAAACTCTTTTTCCGGCGCCTTCTTTTTTCCGAATTTTTCGCGCGCGCGTTTTTTGCTCATGAAATAGGCTTTGGTGACCGCCTCGTAGAACATGTCCTTCTGATCCTCGGAGAGCGTGCCGCCCGCAAAGAGCGCCTCGTTCTGGGAGAGGACGGCGGCCATTTCCTCTGCGCCTTTTTTTCCAAATGCGTCTCTTGCTTCCTGAATGAAAGGCTCTTCGTTAATGCCGGCGGAAGGATCCGTCTCATCGTCATTCATCAGATAACGTTCTGTTACACCCAGGGCGGACGCAAGCTTGCGCAGGGTGGCCTCGCGGGGGTATTTACCCTGTGTTTCGTAAGAGACGATGGTGCGCCGGGATACGCCGCACAGGCCGGCCAGCTGGTCCTGATCGATCCGGAGCTCGGCTCTTCGGTTTTTTACTTTTTCGCCAAATACAGTCATGGTTTCTGCCTTTCTTTTGCAACGGAATGTTTCTGCCCTGTCAGCACGTGGTGCGGAGACAGCCGGAAAGTGTGGAAATCTACGGTCCGGAAGGGAAGAATATTTCGTATGATGGAAAATTTCTGCGTGAAGTATGAGAAAATAATAGAACGTAAACTTCACAATGTCAATAAAAACTTCTCAAATTTAAGAGAAGATGATCCAACCGGCTGTTCTTTTTATCCGGTTTGGGAACAGGAAAACCTTCTGACGCGGATTGCAGATGAAAAAGCTTAATGCTTTTAAGATTCCAGGATGATATACTGTAATTGTTACGTCATTTCAGACTGGAGGATTTGTTATGGGCGAAACTGAAAAAAGATCCAAGGTATACTTTACGGATTTCCGTACGGCAAACGCAGTGTCTCTTCCCATGAAGCTGCAGAAGCTGATCCGGAAGGCGGGCATAGGAAACATTGATATGGACGGAAAGCTGGTCGCCATAAAAATGCATTTTGGTGAGCTGGGCAATATTTCCTATCTGCGCCCGAACTATGTCAAGGCTGTGGCAGACGTGGTTAAGGAAAACGGGGGAACCCCATTCCTGACCGACTGCAATACCCTGTATCCGGGTTCCAGGAAAAACGCGCCGGATCATCTGTACTGCGCGGAGGTAAACGGATTCAACTATATGACAACAGGGTGCGAGGTCATTATCGGCGACGGGCTGCGCGGAACGGACGACATTGAAGTGCCTGTCCGTAACGGCGAGCATTTTAAGGAAGCCTATATCGGCCATGCCATCATGGACGCGGATGTTTTCCTGTCCCTGACCCATTTCAAGGGACACGAGGCCACCGGATTCGGAGGAACCCTGAAGAATATCGGCATGGGCTGTGGAAGCCGGGGAGGCAAGATGCAGCAGCACAATTCCGGAAAGCCCCATGTCGTCGAGGAAAACTGCAGATGCTGCCGCCGATGTGCCAGAGAGTGCGGTTCCGACGCCATTTCCTATGATACAGGAAAAGCCTATATTGATCATGATCTCTGCAAGGGCTGTGGCAGATGTATCGGGGCCTGCTCCTTTGACGCCATTGAGAATGATACGGAGAACGCAAATGCCATTTTGGGAGAAAAAATAGCAGAATACAGCCAGGCTGTCTGCGACGGAAGACCCTGTTTCCATATCAGCCTGATCACGGATGTTTCCCCCAACTGCGACTGCCACCCGGAAAATGATGCGCCTATTCTTCCGGACATCGGTATGCTGGCCTCCTTCGATCCGGTTGCCCTGGACCAGGCCTGCGTGGATCTCTGCCAGAAAGCAGAGCCCATCCGCAACAGTCAGCTGGGAGATAATCTGGCAAAGCCGGACTGGCACTGCCACCACGATCATTTCCTGGATTCCAATCCGAATGTAAGCTGGAAGGAAACGCTGGAGCACGCGGAAAAAATCGGGCTGGGAACACGCAGCTATGAGCTTATTACCATGAAATAAATCGATGGGAAGCGAGCTATGGTAAAACCGGGGTCTGCCTTTTCTGAACAGAACGCAGATTCCGGTTTTGGTGCCGCGGCAGCGGGTGTGCAGACTTGTGGCAGACACGTCACTGCTGCGCGGCTTTTTCTTCTTACAGCAGACCTCTTGCCTGCAGCATATCCTCTGCGATTTCCACCGCCTCAAAAACCATGTTGTCACAGTGGGGCTTTTTCTGCTCTTTGCCGTGTACCTCATTCGCCAGAAGATCTTTGCACTGGATGCGGCCCTCATGCAGGTCTTTCATCCGGGTCAGAAATTCCCTGGAGTCTGCTTCCTGACCGGCGCCGTATAGTCCCAGAACCATCAGTCCGCCGGTAATCGCCCCGCAAACCTGGCCGATACGCATACCCGAACCGAAGTTGGCGGCAATACCACGCGCCTGTTCAGCAGACAGTCCCTTCTTTTCCGCAAAGGGGACAAGTACGGCCTGCGCACAGTTGTAATGCACGGCCTGATCCTTTCGAAGCTCCTTGCTTCGATCCATTATTTTACTCATCTGAGACACCTCTCTTTCTGTACTGACAAATATCGCTGTTAATTATAACATGGCTGACCCTTCTGAAACCGCCTGTTTTTCCTGCAAATGCAGGATAAATGCAAGTTCCGAAGAAAAGCATGTGGTTTTTTCTTGACAGATTTATTATAATAAGGAGAACAGACAGAAATTGGTTTGTTTCCGGCGGGGAAGCCGGAGAGAGGAGACTGTCATGCTGGACAAAAAGGTAAAAGAATTAATCAACACCCAGATCAACAAGGAGTTTTACTCTGCTTACCTGTATCTGGATTTTTCCAATTATTACAATGATCTCGGACTGGACGGCTTTGCCCACTGGTACGATGTACAGGCGCAGGAGGAGAGGGATCACGCCATGCTGATGCGTCAGTATCTGCATAACAATGGCGAGCATGTGACCTTTACTGAGGTTGCAAAGCCGGACGCAAAGTATGAAAACGCTGAGGATCCGATCCGGCTCGGTCTGCAGCACGAGCAGTATGTGACTTCGCTGATCAATACCATCTACACGGCAGCCAACGAGGTTCATGACTACCGCACCATGCAGTGCTTTGACTGGTTTGTAAAAGAGCAGGGTGAAGAGGAGAAAAACGCAGAGGATCTGATCAAGAAATTCGAACTGTACGGGACAGATCCAAAAGGCCTGTACGCGCTGAATCAGGAGCTCCTTGCCAGAGTGTACGCTGCTCCCAGCCTGGTTCTTTGATATAACAGGATATTTTCTGTATCCGGAAATAAGATGTAAGAGGAAAATGCCTTCCGGTTCCTATGAGTGTGTGAGAACTGCCGTAATAACCGGAAGGCTTTTTTGTCGGCTTTTCAGGGAAAGATTCTGCACAAGATTCTGCACAGGAAGCGGGCGGACAGAATCTGTTTGTAGGGCGGACAGGTGTGTGGTAAACTTGATGAAGCCGTGCAGGCAGGACTGGTTTTGGAAACAGGGGGCACATCGTGTGGCGCCCTGTCTGCGTGGAATGGCGGTTTGGTGTGAAAAAATGGGAGGAAAGCATTATGCCGGAAATAATTGTAGCCACGGAGAGCGGATCGGATCTTCCGGAGGAAATAGTCAGACAGTATCAGATTCAGGTTGCTCCGATGCATGTCATCATGAATAATGTCAGCTATGATGACGGGCATTTTCCCATTGACATGGTTTTTGATTATTTTGAGGAAACGGGAAAAATTCCGACCACTTCTGCCGTCAATGTGCAGGAGTACATTGATTTCTGGAATGATATCCGGAGCAGGCATCCGGGCTGTATTATATATCATTTTACCTATTCCTCCAATGCTTCCAGTACCCATCAGCATGCCGTGGCGGCAAGAGATCAGGGGAATTTCCGGGATCTGTATATTATTGATACCAAAAGTGTCTCCGGCGGATGCACGGCGCATATTGAGGCATGTTGCCGCATGTTGGAGAAGAAAAAGGACAGCGTTACAGACTCCGCTGCTGCCGGGGCTCTGGCCGAGGAATTTCAGGCTCTGGCCGACCGGATTGAATGCAATTTTATTCCTGCCACGCTGGATTATCTGCGGGCGGGCGGCCGGGTTTCCAACGGCGCCTATATTGCGGCGAATGTCCTCCGTCTGAAGCCGTTGATTGAGATTAACCGGGAGGGATTTCTGGTTGCCACAAAAAAATTCCGCGGATCCATGGATAAAATTACGGATAAATTTATGCAAATGTTTCTGCAGAGACATCGTCTGACTCACGATACGCTGTATCTGATGTACGGGCCGGGGCTTTCCCAAAGTATTCTGGACAGGATGCGGGAGATCGCGCTTGCAAACGGATTTCAGAGGACGGTTTACGTAATGACAGGCTGCACTATTTCGTGCCACGGCGGAAAGGGTGCCATCGGGCTTGCGGGAGTGACGGAATGAGCCATAAAATAGTATTTCTGGATATAGACGGAACACTGACTACTTTTCAGGGAGTTCTTCCGGATTCTGCCAGGGAAGCACTGCAGAAGGCAAATCAAAACGGCCATCATATGATCATCTGCACCGGTCGCAGCGGAACGCAGCTTTATCCGCAGCTGCTGGAAAAAGAGCTTTTTTCCGGTTATATTACATCTGCGGGGGCCGACATCCGCCTGGGAGGACTTTCCCTGGTGCAGTACAGTATCCCGGCGGAGCCGCTGCATCATGCGTTGGATGTGCTGGAATCCCTGCACGCGTATTATTTCCTTCAGTGTCCGGACGGGGTATTTGCGGATCCGGAGACAGCACTGGCAGCGCCGGAGCTGATCAGCGCCGGCACAATGGATCCGAAGGACGCGGAACGCATGTTCGGGAAGGTGAGCGTCCGGGAGGACATACGCTCCACAAAAAATTGTCAGAAGCTCTGTTTTTATCAGGCGCACAGTACGATAGAGGAGATACAGAAGCGCCTGGGAGGTTTTTTTGAAACCCTGACTTCCAGTTTTGCCGTTTCGGATTCCTGTGACGGCGAGATCATGGTCCGGGGCTATGACAAGGGAACGGCCATGCAGAAGGTGCTGGACGCCACGGGAACGGATAGAAGGGACACGATTGCCTTTGGAGACGGACCTAATGACAAGGTGATGCTGGAGTTTGCACAGACCGGCGTAGCTATGGGAAATGCGTCTGACGATTTGAAAAGGACGGCGGATCTGGTGACGGACCGCGTGGACCGGGACGGACTCTACAAGGGCTTCCGGATGACAGGTCTGATTAACTGAGCAAGATGAAACATTGGAGGTTTCAGATGAAATATGATTTTCTGATTGTGGGCGCAGGGCTTTTTGGAGCTGTTTTTGCGGAACAGGCGGTAAAAAAAGGGTATCGCTGCCTGGTAATTGACAGACGTGCCCACGTTGCGGGGAATATCTACACGGAGGAGATTGAGGGAATTCAGGTACACCGGTACGGAGCCCATATTTTTCATACCTCCGACAAAAAGATCTGGGATTACATCAATCAGTTTGCGGAATTTAATAATTATATCAATTCTCCGATTGCGGTTTATAAGAATGAGACCTACAATCTTCCGTTCAATATGAATACTTTCAGCCGCATGTGGAACATCCGTACGCCGCAGGAGGCAAAGGCTATCATCGCGTCTCAGATTGCGGAGCTGCATATCACAGATCCGAAGAATCTGGAGGAACAGGCGCTGTCTCTGGCCGGACGGGATGTTTATGAGAAGCTGATCAAAGGATATACGGAGAAACAGTGGGGACGCCCCTGTACGGAGCTTCCGAGTTTTATCATCAAGAGGCTTCCGTTCCGTTTTACTTACAATAACAATTATTTTAATGACCGCTATCAGGGAATCCCGGTCGGCGGCTATACGGCGATTGCCGCAAAAATGCTGCAGGGCTGCGATGTCCGGACAAATACCGATTATTTTACGTTTATCCGGGAAAATCCGGATGCGGCGGACAGGATTGTGTTTACCGGCATGATTGATGAATACTTCGGCTATCGTCTGGGGGCGCTCCAGTACCGCAGTGTGCGGTTTGAGACGGAGGTTCTGGACACGGACAATTATCAGGGCAATGCGGTTGTCAATTATACGGACAGGGACGTTCCCTACACCCGCATTATCGAGCATAAGCATTTTGAATTCGGCACGCAGCCGAAGACGGTTATTTCCAGGGAGTATTCCTCGGAGTGGAAGGTTGGCATGGAGCCGTACTATCCGGTAAATAATGAGGAAAACAATGCGCTGTACCGGAAGTACAGGGAACTGGCTGACAGGGAGAAAAATGTTATCTTCGGCGGACGTCTGGGACAGTACCGGTATTATGACATGGACAAGGTGATTGCCGCGGCTCTGGAGGCGGCGGATGCGGCGCTGTAAGGCGAACCGGAACAGTCAAATCAGATCAGTAAGGAAACAGACAGGAAAATGGGTTATCTGGAAAAATTGAATCCACAGCAGCGGGAGGCCGTGCAGCACACGGAGGGACCGCTGCTTATTCTGGCAGGCGCAGGCTCAGGAAAGACCAGGGTGCTGACCTGCCGGATTGCGTATTTAATTGAACACTGCGGGGTGCGGCCATGGAATATCATGGCCATTACTTTTACGAATAAGGCTGCCGGAGAGATGAGGGAAAGGGTGGACGGCCTGGTCGGAATGGGATCGGAGGCAATCTGGGTTTCCACCTTTCACTCCAGCTGCTGCAGGATTCTCCGCAGGTATATCGACCGGATCGGCTATGATAACAGTTTCACCATCTATGACACCGACGACAGCCGGCAGGTGATGAAGGCGGTCATCAAAGAGCTGGAGCTGAATCCGAAGATTTATAAGGAGAAGGCGCTGCTGGGGAAGATATCCGCCGCCAAAAACAACCTGGTTTCCCCGGATGAGATGGAGGCGGACGCATCCCGCTGGGAGGAAAAACAGACTGCGCGGGCGTATCGGGCTTATCAGAAGCGGCTGAAGAAAAATAACGCCCTGGATTTTGATGATCTTCTGGTGCTTGCCGTGGAGCTTTTCGAGAAGGCTCCGGATGTGCTGGAAAGCTATCAGGAAAGATTCCGCTATATCCTGATTGATGAGTATCAGGATACCAATACCGTGCAGTTTCGTTTTGTAAAGCTCCTGGCGGAAAAATACAGGAATATCTGCGTGGTGGGAGACGATGATCAGTCGATCTATAAATTCCGCGGCGCGAACATCATGAATATTCTGAACTTTGAGAAGTCTTTTCCAGGCGCGAAAGTGATTAAACTGGAGCAGAATTACCGTTCCACCCAGAGTATTCTGGACGCGGCCAACGAGGTGATTTCCAACAACAGCGGCAGAAAGGAAAAGAAGCTCTGGACAGATAACGGACAGGGAACCAGGGTTCGCTTCCGGGAATTTCAGACCGGTTACGACGAGGCGGAATTTGTTGCGGGGGAAATTGCCAAAAAGGTGAGGGAGGAGAACCGGTCTTACCGGGATTATGCGGTTCTGTACAGAACCAATGCCCAGTCCCGCCTGTTCGAGGAGAAGATGATAGCTGCCGATATTCCTTATAAGCTGGTGGGCGGTGTGAATTTCTATTCCCGCAGAGAAATAAAGGATATGCTGGCTTACCTGAAAACCGTGGATAACGGCCTGGATGACCTGGCTGTACAGCGCATTGTCAATGTTCCCAAAAGAGGGGTGGGAGCCACATCTCTGGCCAGGGTTCAGAATTACGCTCTGGAAAATGGCATCAGTTTTTATGAAGCCCTGCAGGATGCGGACAGGATTCCGGGGCTGGGGCGATCTCTGAACGGTATACGGAAGTTTACCACGCTGATTGGCAGACTCCGCGCAGCCGGGAGGGAGTACCTGAATGTCCGTGAGATTCTGGAAATGATCATCAGCGAGACCGGATACGTGGCGGAGCTGGAGGAGGAGGGAACCGACGAGGACAAGGCGAGGATTGAGAATATCAACGAGCTGGTCTCCAAGACGGCGGACTATATGGAGCAGGCGGAGAACCCGTCGCTCTCTGAATTCCTGCAGCAGGTTTCTCTGGTCGCGGATATTGACTCCGTGGATCCAGACGGCGATTACGTTCTTCTGATGACGCTCCACAGCGCGAAAGGGCTGGAGTTTGATTATGTCTATATGACGGGAATGGAGGAAAATACTTTCCCCAGCTACATGGCGGTCAGCGGGGAGGATTCGGAAGAGCTGGAGGAGGAACGCCGTCTCTGTTATGTAGGCATTACCAGAGCCAGAAAGGAGCTGACCATGACCGCGGCGCAGATGCGTATGGTTCGGGGAGAACCACAGTTTCTGCGGGCGTCGCGCTTTGTCAGAGAGATTCCCAGGGATTTGATCGAGCTGGAGGGCGAGACGACAGACACCAGGAATTTTATGAAACCGCCGGAAGTCTCCATGGATCGGATCATGAAGTTCGGCACCGTAGGGGCAGAGAGAGGTTACGGAAGCTTCGGGAGCAGACCTGTCCGTTCCCCGCGCGGCCAGGCTGGAAATCATTACTCCTTGAACCAGTTCCGTGTGCAGAAGGCGGATCATCTGGATTACCAGGAGGGAGACCGGGTCAGGCATGTCAAATTCGGCGACGGAACCGTACAGAATATAAAGGACGGAGGCAAGGATTACGAGGTGACTGTGGATTTTGATACCTGCGGGGTAAAAAGGATGTTTGCTTCCTTTGCAAAGCTGAAGAAAATCTGAAATGTATATTAAATGTCGTTCCGGGCTCTTTACGAATCGGTACTGCCGGATTACACTGTTTTCTGGTGTGAAAGGGACCGGAGCTATGTTATTTCCCGCATTATTGACAATATTGATTCTGGCAGGGCTTGCAGGACTTTATTTCTGGGCGATTCATCCGAATGCTTCCAGGCGGAGGCAATGCCAGGAGTACGCGGCCTGGAGGTTTGCTCACAGAGGACTCTGGAACCGGAAGGAAGGAATTCCGGAGAATTCTCTTCCTGCGTACCGGGAGGCTGTCCGGAATCACTACGCGATTGAACTGGATGTGCATCTGACCAGAGACGGGAAGCTTGCGGTGTTCCATGATGATACGCTTTCGCGTATGTGCGGTGTTCCGGGTTCGGTAGAGAGCTATAGCTGGGAGGAACTGCAGAAAATGCGTCTGGATGGGACAGACCAGAAGATTCCTCTTTTGGAGGATGTCCTGAAGCTGGTGAATGGCAGCGTTCCTCTGTTAATTGAATTAAAGGTTCCCAACCGTTCCCTGGCTCTCTGCCCGGTGGCGGCCAGGGCGCTGGACAGGTACAGCGGTCCCTATATCATAGAATCTTTTCAGCCGTTTGCCCTCCGGTGGTTTCGGAAGAACCGGCCGGATGTTCTGATCGGACAGCTGGCCAGCCGCTATGGAAAGGCGTTAAAGATAAATTCGCTGTTTAAGCTGCTTTCATCGAGTCTGATCGTTCATGTGGTCAGCAGGCCGGATTTTGTGGCATACAATTTCCGCACGGCGGACGGACTTGGGATTGATCTGAATCAGCATTTATTCCGGATTCCGGTATTTGCCTGGACGGTCAGGAACAAAGAAGAATACGAAATTTGCAGGGAAAAACAGTTCAGCACAGTGATTTTTGAGGGCTTTCATCCGGACATAAAGGAAATCCCCGCCCTGCCGGAGTAGATTCCCGACAGGATAGAGGAAAACTGTATTTCTGTAAAAGAAGGAGAATTCATGCAGGCTATAGTAGATATGTTTAGAAAGAAGAAACAACTCTGGATTGTGCCTCTCTACGGAATTTTCTATATGCTGACGTTCCGTGTGCTGGAGAATGCCATCCGGATTCCGGGGACTTACCATCTTATCAGCTGTCCTCTGGATCAGTATATTCCCTTCTGCGAGTATTTTGTCATCTTCTACTACAGCTGGTTTGCCTACGTGGCGCTTGCGGAGATTTATTTCTGTCTGATGGACAGGGATGTCTCGGAGTTCAATAAATTTATTTTCTATCTTGGAACGGGCATGACGATTTTCCTGATCTTTTCCGCTGTCTATCCCAATGGGCTGAATATCCGGCCCCGGATCTTTGACCATGACAACATTTTCATACAGATGTGCAGGACCATGTATCGTACAGACACACCGACAAATGTGTTCCCAAGTATTCATGTTTTCAATTCGCTGGCTGTTTTCCTGGCTGCCTGTGATTCAAAACGGCTGAAGAAGCGCAAGAGGATTCTGGCTTTTACCGGGATCTGGGCGGTACTGATCATTCTGTCCACGGCATTTATCAAGCAGCATTCCTGCTATGATATTGCGGCCGGAATTGTGATGGGAATTGTGCTATATCGCCTGTATTACGTGTTGATTCCCGACAGAATCCGGGCAAGAGAGGCTGCTTCTGTCCGGATGGAAATCTGAAGTAACTGCCGGGAAAGAACAGAAATCCCAGATATAAAAACAGTGTTCCGGATGCGGAATCAGGAAAACCCCGGTTTTGCCGGGGCTTTTGCATGCCCTTTTCGCGAGAAAACTTTCTGCCAAAACTAATTTCTGCATGTAGGTTTGCGTACTTTGAAAACGTCTGCAGGTCACAGGGCAGATGGCATTAAGTCTGCACGGGCAAATACAAAAGCGGGCAAAACCTGCAAATGGGTCTGCAAATGGCTGGAACGAATGATTCACAAGGAAGGGATTCTATGTTATCTTAGTGAAAGAGGCCCGGTTTTTTGCGGCCCCAGTGATTTTAGCCACCTGCATTTCCTGATTCTGCCTTTTGTTCGGCGGAAAAATCGGGGACAGACAAGGAGAAGAAAATGAGCAAAGTCAGACGAGTTTATGTGGAGAAAAAACCGGAATTTGCTGTGGCTGCCAAAGAGCTTAGCCATGAGATCCGGCATTACATGGGCATTCCCGATATCAGCGGGGTTCGTATACTGATTCGTTACGATGTAGAAGGAATCAGCGACGAGGTTTTTGAAAGAGCCTGCCATGTCGTGTTTGCCGAGCCTCCCGTGGACGTTCTGTATCACGAGGAGTTTCCGATGGATGATTGTTCTCATGTCTTTTCCGTGGAGTATCTGCCGGGACAGTTCGATCAGAGGGCAGATTCTGCGGTTCAGTGCATTTCCTTTCTGAAGGAGGACGAGAAGCCGCTGATCCGTACGGCCACAACCTATGTCATTGAAGGAGAGGTTACGGAGGAGCAGATGGCGACGATCCGTTCCCACTGCATTAATCCGGTGGATTCCCGCGAGGCCGGACCGGAGAAGCCGGAAACGCTGGCCATGGATTTTCCGGAACCGGAGGATGTGAAAATTTTTGACGGTTTCCAGGGGATGGAAGAGGAACAGCTGAAAAAGCTGTACGATTCTCTGAATCTTGCCATGACCTTCCGGGATTTTCAGTTTATCCAGAATTATTTCAGGGACGAGGAAAAACGGGATCCTACCGTGACAGAGATCCGGGTTCTGGATACTTACTGGTCCGATCACTGCCGCCACACGACCTTTGCCACAGAGCTGAAGAATATCGAGCTGGGAGAAGGGGATCTGAAGGATCCGATTCAAAAATCACTGGAAAGATATATCAATGATCACCGGGTTCTTTACAAAGGGAGAGAGGACAAGTATCTCTGCCTGATGGATCTGGCATGTCTGGCGGCAAAAAAGCTGAAAGCCGACGGGAAACTGACCGATCAGGAGGAATCGGACGAAATCAATGCCTGCAGCATTGTTGTCCCTGTCGATGTGGATGGCAGCTGCGAGGAGTGGCTGATCAATTTTAAAAATGAGACGCATAATCATCCGACCGAGATTGAGCCTTTCGGAGGGGCGGCCACCTGCCTGGGAGGCGCCATCCGGGATCCGCTTTCCGGACGAACCTATGTGTACCAGGCAATGCGGGTGACCGGAGCGGCAGATCCGACGGCTCCTGCCTCTCAGACGCTGGAAGGCAAGCTTCCCCAGAAAACACTGACCAGAGGAGCAGCAAAAGGCTACAGCTCTTATGGAAACCAGGTGGGTCTGGCTACCGGATATGTAAAAGAAATTTATCATCCGCAGTATGTGGCAAAACGTATGGAGATCGGCGCAGTTATGGGCGCCGCGCCCAGAAAAGCAGTGATCCGGGAAAAATCGGATCCGGGAGATGTAATCATTCTTCTTGGGGGACGGACCGGGCGTGACGGAATCGGAGGAGCCACCGGTTCCTCCAAGGCGCACAAGACATCTTCTCTGGAGACCTGCGGGGCAGAGGTACAGAAGGGAAATGCGCCTACCGAGCGTAAGATCCAGCGGATGTTCCGCCGTCCGGAGGTCAGCTCCATTATAAAAAAGTGTAATGATTTCGGCGCCGGCGGCGTTTCTGTCGCAATCGGCGAGCTGGCTCCCGGTCTGCAGGTGGATCTGGACAAGGTTCCGAAGAAATATGAAGGTCTGGACGGAACAGAGCTTGCCATTTCCGAGTCGCAGGAGAGAATGGCTGTAGTGGTGGATCCAAAGGACGCAGACCAGTTCCTGGCCTATGCGCATGAGGAAAATCTGGAGGCAGTAAAGGTCGCGGTTGTCACAGAGGAGCCCAGGCTGGTTCTGAACTGGAGGGGTAAGGCTGTTGTCAACCTGTCCCGCGCTTTCCTGGATACCAACGGTGCGCATCAGGAGACGGGGGTTTTTGTGGATATTCCGAATAAGAAAGACAGTGCTCTGAAGCGCTGCCCGGATATTCCCGATGTGAAGAAGGCATGGCTGGATGCCCTGTCGGATCTGAACTGCTGCTCCCAGAAGGGACTGGTGGAGATGTTTGATTCTTCCATCGGCGCCGCCAGTACGCTGATGCCCTACGGCGGAAAGTATCAGCTGACGGAGACCCAGTCCATGGTGGCAAAGGTTCCTGTTCCGGACGGAAAAACCAATACGGTTACCATGATGTCTTATGGCTTTGATCCGTATCTTTCCAGCTGGAGTCCGTATCACGGAGCCGTTTACGCGGTGACAGAGTCTATGGCGAAAATTGTTGCCGGAGGCGGCGATTTCCGGAAGCTGCATTTTACCTTCCAGGAATATTTCCGCAGGATGGATGAGCGCCCCGAAAGATGGAGCCAGCCGCTTGCGGCACTTCTCGGCGCCTATGAAGCACAGATCGAGTATGGACTTGCTTCGATCGGAGGAAAGGACAGCATGTCCGGTACCTTTAATGAGATTGATGTTCCTCCGACTCTGGTATCCTTTGCGGTGGATGTTGCCAGGATTCAGGACATAATCACGCCGGAGATGAAGAATCCGGGAGACAAGCTGGTATGGATCCGCATTCCGCGCGACGGGAATGAGCTGCCGGATTACGGCGGAGTTATGGATTTATATGACAGGGTGCATCAGGATATGCAGGCAGGCCGCGTGAAGGCGGCGTATGCCCTGGACCGCTTCGGCATTGCGCCGGCACTCAGCAAAATGGCATTCGGCAACCGTCTCGGATTTAAGATTGAGCACAGTGTGGACGCGAGGGATCTGTTCAGTCCCGCGTTCGGAGATCTTGTGATGGAGGTCCCGGCGGATCAGGTCGGAAATCTGGCCTGCACCTACACGCTGATCGGGGAAGTTCTGTCCGAGCCGGAATTTCAGTATGGTCCGGCAGTGCTGAAAGAGCAGGAGGCGCTGGAAGCCTGGAACGGTAAGCTGTCCAGTGTGTTCCGTACGGTTTCGGGCGCGGCCCAGGTGGATCTGGACGTACCGGATAAGGGCGTTTACCATGCGGCGGATGTTGCCGTATGTACGCACAAACTGGGACAGCCATCTGTCTTTATTCCGGTATTCCCCGGCACAAACTGTGAATACGACAGCGCACGTGCCTTTGAGCGGGCAGGGGCTAAGACAATCACGCGTGTGTTCCGAAATCTGACCGCGCAGGATATTACGGATTCGGTGAAGATGTTCCGAGATGCCATCCGGCAGTCACAGATTATTATGTTCCCGGGCGGCTTCTCTGCCGGCGATGAGCCGGACGGTTCCGCGAAGTTTTTTGCGACCGCTTTCCAGAACCAGGTGATTAAGGACGAGGTGATGGAGCTTCTGAACGGGAGAGACGGCCTTGTGCTTGGCATCTGCAACGGCTTCCAGGCCCTGATCAAGCTCGGACTGGTACCCTATGGGGAGATTACCGGTCAGAAGGAGGATTCCCCGACACTGACATTTAATACCATCGGCAGACATATTTCCAAGATGGCGTATATCAAGGTGGTTTCTGACAAGTCGCCGTGGCTGCAGGAGGCCAGACTGGGCGGAGTTTACACCAATCCCGCATCCCACGGAGAGGGAAGGTTTGTGTGCAGCCGGGAGTGGCTGGAGAAGTTGCAGAACAACGGACAGATTGCCACCAGATACTGCGACGCGGACGGAAACTTTACCGGAGATGAATACTGGAATATCAACGGTTCCTACTTCAATATTGAGGGGATCACAAGTCCGGACGGCCGGGTACTGGGGAAAATGACCCATTCCGAACGCCGCGGCGACGGAGTGGCTATCAATATTTACGGGGAGCAGGATCTCAGAATATTCGAGTCCGGCGTCCGTTACTTTACTGTATAAGTCCAGTTTCGGAGCGAAAGCTTACGGGCCGCTTGCGGGCCGGGAAGCTTTCGCTCCGGAAACGACAACAAGTATGAGCATGAAGTGCCGCGGCAGCGGCACGAGAATGCGAATACTTGTTAGCGGTGCGAGAGCTGCCGAAGGCAGCGAAGCAGCGCGATGGACTGATACAGGGAATAATCAAACGAAGTTATAAGGAGGTCAGGAGGTTTTTCATGGAAGGCTCTGTGGCAGGGCGAATAGTACTGCAGCTTGTCCTAATTGCCATTAACGCGGTTTTCGCATGCGCAGAAATTGCAGTGGTTTCTACTAATAGTGTGGAGCTGGAAAAAAGGGAAGAAGAAGGGGATGGCCGCGCCAGGGTGCTGCGTAAGCTGACCAGGGTGCCTGCGCGGTTTCTTGCGACTATTCAGGTTGCCATCACGCTTTCCGGTTTTCTGGGAAGTGCGTTTGCGGCGGACGGATTTGCCCCGCTGATGGTTTCTGCGTTTGCCTCCATTCACATTAACATCTCACCGTCTGTGGCGATTATCCTGGTTACCATACTGATTTCCTACCTGACGCTGATTTTCGGTGAACTTGTTCCTAAACGGCTGGCCATGAAAAATCCGGAGAAAGTTTCTCTTGGGATGGCAAAGATGCTTTACGGAGTTTCCATTATTTTTTATCCGCTGGTGGCACTGTGCACGGTATCGACGAATGGAATTCTGCGTCTTCTGGGAGTAGATCCCAATGAAGATGAAAATCAGGTAACGGAAGAGCAGATCCGTATGCTGGTGGATGCTGGAAATGAGAAGGGAACCATTGACACCGATGAGAGAGAAATGATTCAGAACGTCTTTGAGTTTGACGATATCTCTGCGGATGAAATCTGTACGCACAGGAAGGACGTGACCATCCTGTATACGGATGACTCGATGGAGGAATGGAAGGAACTGATTCACAAGAGCAGGCACACGCATTTTCCGGTGTGCCGCGATACGGCGGACCATGTGATCGGCGTGCTGGATGCGAAGGATTTCTTTCGGCTGTACGGAACCTGTTCCAAGGATGAAATGCTGGCAAGAGCCGTAGATCCTGCTTATTTTGTGCCTGGTACGGTCCGGGCGGATGTCCTGTTTCAGCACATGAAGAAATCCGGCCACTATTTTGCGGTGGTTCTGGATGAATACGGCGGCATGGACGGTATTATCTCCCTGAAAGACCTGATGGAACAGCTGGTCGGCGATCTGGTGGAGGATGACGAGGTAGCACGTCCGGAGGAAATTGTGAAAATATCGGATACCATGTGGCGCATCCAGGGAAGTGCCTCTCTGGATGATGTCGCGGATGAGCTGGACGTAGATCTGCCGGTAGACGAGTATGATACGTTCAGCGGCTACATTTTCGGTGTGCTCGGCTCGGTTCCCGCTGACGGAAGCCGCTTTGAACTGGATTCCGATGGTCTTCACATCCGTGTTTTCAAGGTAAAGGATCATATGGTGGAGGGAGCCATAGTCACAAAGGTTGTAAAAAAGGCAGAGGATGAGCAGATTCTTGCAAAATAATTCTCTGTATACTATACTTTATCCGTTCTGCCCGATCTCTGAAGGATGTTCGGGCAGTCATTGGTGTTACCAAAATATACTGAAAAAGAGGGAAGCGTAAGATGGCTTTATTGCAGGATTGGCAGGCGATCGCCTACAACAAAGACGAGGATAAAAACAAACTTCAGAAGTTCTGGCAGGATTATTTTCTTCTGGAGAAGGAGATCTATGAAAAACTTCTGGAAAATCCGGATGACGCAGTTACCGGTACGGTCAGGGAACTTGCGGACAGATACGGTGTTGATGTGATGTCCATGACAGGCTTTCTGGACGGCATCAACGACAGCCTGAAGGTGAAGAACCCGATTGAAACCATGGATGAGGAGACAGAGGTAAACCTTAACTTCGACAAGGAGCTTCTTTACAGAAACATGGTGGATGCCCGTGCGGACTGGCTGTACAATCTTCCGGCATGGGATAACATTTTTACGCCGGAGCGCAAAAAGGAACTGTATCAGGAGGCAAAAAAGGCCGGAACTATTGTGAAGCCGAAGAAAATCGGCAGAAATGATCCCTGCCCCTGCGGCAGCGGAAAGAAATATAAATACTGCTGCGGACGGAATAAATAAGATACATGATGAAAATGAATTTTACGTCCCAGGCGCGGGCTGCCATTTCGCTGGCAAAGAAGACGGCTGTGGACAGAAACCATTCGTATATCGGGACAGAACATCTTCTGGTAGGACTGTTGCGCGAAAAAAACGGGACAGCAGGCATCGTTCTGCGCGAATTCGGGGTGGAGGAAACAAAACTTCTGGGGCTGATTGACCGGCTGATTGCGCCGGAAAGCCCGGCGGATACGATGCTGAAGCCGGAGCTTACGGTTCATGCGCGTCAGGTTTTAGATGGCGCGGTGGCGGAAGCAGACAGAGACGGGCTCCGTCAGGCAGGCACGGAACATATTCTGATTTCTATTCTTAAAATCAACAGCTGTGTGGGCGCAAGGCTTCTGTATACCATGGGCGTCCAGCTTCCGCGGCTGTATGACGCCCTGCTGCGGGCAGAGGGCATACCGGAGAATTCCAGAAAAGAGCGGACGGCAGAGCTTTCCGGATCCAGAAATGCTTCGGTTACGGAAACTCCTTTTCTGGATCAGTTCAGCAGAGACCTGACGGAGATGGCCAGAGCGCATCGGCTGGATCCTGTTGTCGGACGGGATCGGGAGATTGAGCGGATTATAGAGATCCTGAGCCGGAGAAAAAAGAACAATCCCTGTCTGGTCGGGGAACCCGGAGTGGGGAAGACAGCGATTGTAGAAGGTCTGGCGCAGCGCATTGTTTCCGGACAGGTGCCGGAAAGCGTCAGCGGAAAGCGCCTTATCATGCTGGATCTTACCGGTATGGTTGCCGGTACAAAATACCGCGGGGAATTTGAGGAGCGTATCCGCCGGATCATCCAGGAGGTGACGGAAAGCCGGAGCGTTCTGCTGTTTATCGATGAGATCCATACGATCATCGGCGCGGGTGGGGCAGAAGGCGCCCTGGATGCGTCTAATATTCTGAAGCCTTCCCTGGCAAGAGGAGAGCTTCAGCTGATCGGCGCGACCACATTGGAGGAGTACCGCAAGCATATCGAAAAAGACGCGGCTCTGGAGAGAAGAATTCAGCCGGTTACGGTAGAGGAACCCGGAGAAGCGGAAAGCCTGGAGATTCTGAAAGGGTTGCGCCCATATTACGAGAGGCATCACAAGGTGACAATCACGGACGGCGCCCTGGAAGCCGCTGTCCGGATGAGCGCACGCTATATCAATGACCGCTTTTTGCCGGACAAGGCAGTGGATTTAATTGACGAGGCATCATCCAGAGTCTGTCTGAAGCGGTTTTCCGGAAAGAAAGAGCCGGAGCAGACGGAAAGAGAGATGCAGAGCCTGATTGCAGGAAGAGAAGATGCTCTTAGGAGGGGTGATCTGGAAGAGGCAAGAAGGCTGAACCATGAACAGCACGATCTGCAGGAGAAACTGGCGAAGGAAGAAACACGCAGAAATTCTGCGAGAAAACGGGCGGATCAGACGGTCACAGAGGAGGACATTGCCGAGACGGTTTCTTCCTGGACCAAAATTCCGCTCACCAGACTTCGTCAGTCAGAGTCCCGCCGACTGGCAAACCTGGAGAAGGTTCTGCATAAAAGAGTTGTCGGTCAGGATGAGGCGGTCTGCGCGGTGGCACAGGCTGTCCGCAGGGGGAGAGCCGGTCTGAAGGATCCGAATCGCCCGATTGGTTCCTTTCTTTTTCTGGGTCCTACAGGCGTGGGAAAAACAGAACTCTCTAAAGCGCTGGCGGAGGCTGTGTTTGGAACGGAAGATGCCATGATCCGTGTGGATATGTCGGAATATATGGAGAAACACAGTGTTTCCAAGATGATCGGCTCTCCGCCCGGCTATGTTGGCTATGAGGAAGGCGGGCAGCTCTCGGAGAAAATCCGCAGACATCCTTACAGCGTGGTGCTTTTTGATGAAATCGAAAAGGCGCATCCGGATGTTTTTAACATTCTTCTGCAGGTACTGGATGATGGCCATATTACCGATGCCCAGGGCAGAAAGGTAAGCTTCCGGGAGTGCATTATTATTATGACCAGTAATACGGGAGCGGAGCAGATCGTCCAGCCGAAAAAGCTGGGATTCCTTTCTGTTGATGATGAAAAACAGGATTATCAGCGGATGAAGGGACTGGTGATGGACGAGCTCAGCCGTAATTTCCGTCCGGAGTTTCTGAATAGAATTGATGAGACGATTGTATTCCATGCCCTGACAAAGGAGGACATGAAGAGCATCGTCAATATTCTTCTGGAGGAGCTGAAGAGACGCTGCAAGGAGCAGCTGGATCTGAAACTGTCTGTTACCGGATCGGCCAGGGAACTGCTGATTGCAAAGAGCTATGACAGCAAATATGGCGCCCGTCCGCTGAAAAGAGCGATTCAAAAGCAAATCGAAGACCCGCTGGCGGAAGAAATTCTTCTGGGAAAGGTTCACAGAGACGGAGCGGTAACTGTCAGTGAAAAAGAGGGCAGGCTGTTATTTCGTGAGAGAAAGTGAACACTCCTGTACCGCGGGAGGTGCAGCATAGAAATGTTCTCGTGTACCACGGGTGCTGGTGGGATCCCAGGCTGTGGATAATGAAAGAGAGAAGGCAGAGATGCCTTCTTTTTTTGTGGCCGAAAAGGTCTTTAACATGTTTTGTTAAAAAGTCCCAATAGCATAAAAATGACATGGATTATTTCGATATAATTGTTGGATATTTTTGCTTTTTGCGCAAAAAAAGAGAATACATAGGCCATATTCACTAAAATATCTGTGAATAATTTGTGATGTTTATCCGGTTTACCCAATGCAGACAGAGTGGTATGATCTTTTTTGCAAAGTTAAACGTTTCGTTGTTCGAAAAACTGCAACGGGAGCAGTTTTAGGATGGAGGATGTAGCATGAACAGTATTGAACGTTTTTACGCGACCATAGAGAGAAAGCCGGTTGACCGTCCGGCCTGCTGGCTGGGGGATCCTACCCTGGATGCGGTTCCTGCTCTCTGTGACTATTACGGCGTAAAAGATATTAAGGAATTGAAGAGAGTCTGTGGGGATGATTTCTATGCAGTAGAAATTCCTTATCATTCTGAAACCTGCAATGCGATATTTGCGGCATTTGACTGGTACATGAATGGGAGCAACGTGGATACGGAGCACAGGACACTGACAGCTGACGGCTGCTTCGCACATTGTGAGGATCTGGATGACATTAAGGCCGTAAATTTCCCCTGGCCGGATCCGGAAAAGTACATTGACCCGGCACTCTGCAAAAAACTGGTCGATGAAGCTCCGAAGGATAAGACAATTATGGGAATGCTCTGGGCCTGCCATTTTCAGGATGTATGTGCGGCTTTCGGAATGCAGACCTGCCTGATGAACATGGTAATGGATCCGGAAATGGTTCACTATGTGGATGATCATATCGTGGACTTTTATCTGAAGGCTATGAAAATTTTCCTGGAGGCGACAAAGGGAAAAGTACACGCCATGCTGATCGGCGATGATGTAGGAAGCCAGAGAGGATTGATGATCAGCCCCGCTCTTATCAGGGAATTTGTCATTCCGGGAGCGAAGAAGCTGATTGATCTGGCACACAGCTACGGAGTGAAGATCATTTATCATTCCTGCGGCTCGATTGTAGATGCCATCCCGCTTCTGATTGAAGCAGGTGTAGATGCCATCCATCCGATTCAGGCTCTGGCTGCCGGAATGGATCCGCAGAACCTGAAGAATAAATTCGGCGGACAGGTTTCTTTCTGCGGAGGTGTGGACACGCAGGAGCTGCTTCCGAACGGAACTCCGGAGCAGGTAGAGGCGAAGGTAAAGGAACTTCGTACCATCTTCCCGACCGGGCTGATTATTTCTCCCAGCCACGAAGGGCTGCAGGCGGATGTTCCGCCCAGGAATGTAAAAGCACTGTTTGATGAGGCGACAAAAATTTATTGATTTTTTCAATCACAGAGAGTCTGTGAATCCGGTAAGAGGAAAGGCGGGAGAAAAGTCGTGGTAAAGAGATTCGGACAGGTAATCAAAATTAAACCGGAGGGAAAAGAACAGTACATGAAATATCATGCGAATCCGCTCCCCGGTGTAAATGAAATGATAAAGGAATGCCACCTGAAAAATTATTCCATTTTTATCCGTGGAGATTACATGTTCTCCTATTTCGAGTACGACGGCGAGGATTACGATGCAGACATGCAGAAGATGGCTGAAGATCCTGCCACACAGCATTGGTGGAGTCTTGTAAAACCGCTGATGCAGCCTCTGGATGACCGGAAAGAGGGTGAGTTCTGGTCGGATATGACAGAAATTTACCATCTGGATTAACCCGACGAAATACAGATATGGCGGGCTCTGCAAAGTCCGGGGTGAGCGGATCAGCCCGGACCCGCACATAAGAAGTGCGGTATTCATATGAATGTTTCCGCATAAGCGGGAATAAAAACATAAAAGGAGGAAAAACGAAATGAAGAAGAAAGTAGTTTGTTCACTTCTGGCAGCTGCAATGGCTGTTTCCATGACAGCCTGTGGTTCCGGAAGCGCTTCCACAGCTGCTTCCACATCCGGAAGCTCCGGAACGTCATCGACCTCCGCTGCGGCAGATTCTTCTGCAGAAGCGGCATCGACGTCATCAGGATCTACGGAAGCTGAGGCGGTAACATCCGGAAGCACAGCGGCAGAGGCTGTAGCGTCTGCAAGCACGGCAGCTACAGGTGAGAGTGCCGCGGTGAAGGCAACCGGTGACAAACCGACCATCGCCTTTGTACCGAAGGTAATGGGTCAGGCATGGTGGGATTATGTGCAGAAATCCGTAGAGAGCTGGTCATCTGAAGCAGGTATCGACGTCATCTACAAAGGACCGACAGAGATTGATGCTGCAGCACAGGTGCAGATCATGACTGACCTTGTAAATCAGGGCGTCGATATTCTGTGCTTCTCCCCGAATGATCCGGATGCCTGCGAGGCAATCTGCAAACAGGCACGTGATAAGGGAATTATCGTTATCGCTACAGAAGCATCTGGCATGAAGAATGTTGACTATGATGTAGAAGCATTTGATGAGACCGGAATGGGCGCCTTCCTGATGGATGAGCTGGCTAAGCAGATGGGCGAAAAAGGCAAATATGTGACAATGGTTGGTTCTCTGACCATGGAGTCCCAGAATAACTGGGCAGATGCGGCAATCGCAGAGCAGGAGAAGAAATATCCGGATATGACTTATCTGGATCCTCCGGGACGTCTGGTAGACAATTCCGATGCAGACGAAGCATACAACCAGACCAAGCAGCTGCTGACACAGTATCCGGATGTAACCGGAATCTGCGGTACAGGCTCCTTTGATGCACCTGGTGCCGCGCGTGCCATTGAGGAAATGGGACTGACCGGAAAGGTGTTCGCTATTTCTGTAGCTCTTCCGTCCGAGGTAGGAAACTATCTGGAGAACGGAACTCTGCAGTCGGTTGCTCTCTGGGATCCAGGCATTTCTGCAAAGGTAATGCTGAACGCAGGAATGGAAATCTTTAACGCAGGCAAAGATGCAAGCGCTATCAAGGACGGTATGGATCTGCAGCAGGATGGTTACCATGCAGTAACAATTTCCAAGAACGACAACGGCGCAGGCCTGATTACCGGACAGGGACAGCTGGCCATTACCAAGGACAATTATAAAGATTATAGCTTCGCTTAACACTTTGTGAATACCCTGGAATTTAAAAGCCGTAGGGCAGGGAAGTTTCTTCCCTGCCCTTTTCGGAAAAAGGGTAACCATTGCTGAAATTTCATCCTTATCAGGATGGCATTTCACCAGTGGTTACCTGGAAAAACAAAAGTAGGAGGACATTATATTTATGGCGGAAGAGTATCTGTTACAGATGAGCGGAATCTGCAAGTCATTCGCCGGCGTCCATGCGCTGGACCATGTGAATTTTCATGTTCGTCCGGGAAAGGTTATGTGCCTGGCCGGAGAAAACGGATGCGGAAAATCCACTCTTGTAAAAATTATCTCTGGCGTTTATACAAGGGATGAAGGCAAGGTCGTTTTTGAAGGAAATGAGATCACAAAAATAACGCCGGCAGAGGCTACAAGGCTGGGCATTCAGGTTATCTATCAGGATCTTTCTATTTTTCCGAACCTGACCGTTATGGAAAATCTTGCCATCAACTCAGAAATTACGGACGGAAGAAAGATTGTGAACAGGAAACGCTGGGAAGAAACGGCAAAGACGGCTCTGTCCAAGATAGACTGCAAAATTGATCTCTACGCGAAAATGGGTGAACTAAGTGTAGCGGACAAGCAGCTGGTTGCTATTTGCCGGGCGCTTCTGTTTAACGCCAAGCTGATTATTATGGATGAACCGACCACCGCGCTGACCAAGAGAGAGGTGGAAGCCCTCTTCAATACCGTCAGACAGTTAAGGGATCAGGGCATTGCCATCATGTTCATCAGCCATAAGACCGAAGAAATCTTTGAGATTTCTGATGATGTCTGCATCATGCGCAATGGAAAAAATGTGTTTGAGGGACCGACAAAAGACCTGACACCAAGAGATTTTGCTTATTATATGACTGGAAGGGAACTGACAGATGATCATTTTATCCCAAAAAAGATCAGCAAAGAGCCGGTTCTGAAGGTCGAGCATCTTTCAGCAGGAAGATATTATAACGATGTCTCTTTTGAACTTCACAAAGGCGAAATTCTCGGAATCACAGGACTTCTGGGATCCGGACGTACAGAGCTGGCGCTTTCTCTGTTCGGACTCCTAAAGCCGACATCAGGAACCATCAATCTGCGAGGCCGGGATGTTAAAATCAAATCTCCGATGGAGGCGCAGAAGCTGAAAATAGGGTATGTTCCAGAGGACCGTCTGACGGAGGGACTCTGCATGGCGCAGTCGATTGCGGATAACATTGAGCTTGCTTCGCTGAAACGAATATCCGGAAACGGGTTTACACTGAATCATAAGAAAATTTTTGAGGACGCCGCTGCATGGGTTAAAAAATTCTCGATTGCTACCGATGATCCCCATAAATATGCGCAGACGCTTTCCGGAGGAAATCAGCAGAAGATTGTTCTGGCAAAATGGCTGAGTAATGACCTGGATGTTCTGATTCTGAACGGACCGACAGTAGGTGTCGATATCGGCGCAAAGCAGGATATCCATCATCTGGTACATCAACTGGCCAATGATGAAGGCCTTGCCGTTATCATTATTTCCGATGATCTTTCCGAAGTGGTTGAAAACTGCAACAGGGTTATCGTTATGAAAGAGGGACAGATTGTCGGCCATCTGGATGCGGATGAGGTTTCCGAGGCTAACATTCTGCAGATCATTCACTGATGGGGAGGACAGAACGAATATGAATAAAGCAAAGATGAAACGTATGACCCGTCGGACAGAATTCTACATGACAATTGTCCTGATTCTGATGATTGCCATTATCGGTATTGTTTCCGGTGGAAATCTGTTTCAGGCGTCAATGATCGTAACAATTTTCCGCGCGATGGTTGTAGACGGAATGTTTGCTCTCTGCAGTCTGCTGGTTATGATATCCGGAGGGTTTGATCTTTCTTTCCCGGCTATCGCTGCACTGGCGTATTCCCTTTCCACTACGATCTGCGTGAATAACGGCTGGTGCGAGACAAATCCTTTTATGGGATTCTTTCTTGCGGTTGTGATCGGAGCGGTTCTGGGCATGTTTAACGGCTGGATTATCGCGAATTTCAAACTGAACACTATGATTGTAACACTGGGTACACAGACACTTTTTACAGGTGTTTCGATGGGACTTCTGCAGATGAAGGAAATTACCACAACTCTTCCGAAGTCTTTCAATGCGGTTGGCGTTTCCTATCTGTTCGAGGTATACAACGCGAACGGACAGCGTTCGACCATGACATCAACAATTATCCTGCTGATTATCATGGCTGCCGTTGTTTCCTTTGTTCTGAATAAAACGATGTTCGGCCGGTCACTGTACGCAATCGGTGGAAATGAGATTTCCGCGGAGCGCGCCGGATATAATGTAAAGAGAACAAAATTTATTCTGTATACCGTTGTCGGAGCACTGTCCGGATTCGTGGGAATGGTTCGTACATGTCTGGCACAGCAGTCAATTCCAAAAGCGCTTGTTGGAAAGGAAATGACAATTATTCCCGCGGTTATCCTTGGCGGAGCTTCTATTTTCGGAGGTGAAGGTACGGTATACGGAACGATGATCGCGGTCGGTCTGATTACGGTTGTCTCCAACAGTATGCTGCTTCTTGGAATCGGCACGCAGTGGCAGGATTTCTTTAATGGTCTTGTTATTCTGGTCGGCATTACCGTATCGGCTGTTCAGGCAAAACGACAGACCAAGGCATGATAGGAGGAACTGCAATAATGAAAAATTTCGCAAAAAACAATAGATATACTGTCATGCTGTTTGTTTGGATGGCTGCGGTGCTTCTGTTTTTTACAATCACCAAGGCATCTACTCTTTGGCAGGTAAGCACCTGGCAGGGAATTGTCATGCAGTTTCCGGAATTCGGTGTTATGACGATTGGAGTTATGTTTCCTTTTATTACAGGAAACATTGATATGTCATTTGTGGCACTGGGTGATTTTGCCACATTGATTATGGCCAAATACCTTAACGCGCACTGGGTGGACGGAACCAGCACCGGATCTCCGATGAGTTACATAATGACCGGTATTCTGATTGCCATGATCATCTGCATTGCCGGAGGAATTATCAATGGACTTCTGATTACAAAGCTTGGTATCCCGGCCGTTATGGCTACGATTGCCATGCAGCTTGTCTGGCAGGGACTTTCCATTGCTCTGACAAATGGAAACACGGTGTCCGGACTTCCGGAACTGTATACGGAAATCGGCCATTCCAATGTGCTTGGCTTCATTCCGTACCCGCTGTTTATTTTTATCATTATGGCTGTTATTGCCGGGCTGCTTCTGAAGTTCACGGTATTCGGAGAGAAGCTGTACATGTGCGGAACGAATGTAAAGGCGTGCCACTATTCCGCAATCAATACGGACAGGGTTATCACAGTGTCTTTTGTGCTCTGCGCGGTCTGGTCCTGCGTGGGCGCGCTGCTTATGGTTTCTACCATGGCTTCTGCAAAGGCGGACTATGGTACTTCTTATGTCATGCGCGTCATCCTGATTCTGGTGCTTGCCGGAGTTCTTCCGGATGGAGGCACCGGAAAGATTCACGATGTTGTTCTATCCGTTATCATCGTTCAGATTATCGGATCGGGCGTTAATATGTTCTCAAATCTGAATGCTTATTACGCAAACCTGATCTGGGGTGCGCTGTTGCTGTTAGTCCTGATTCTCAGCACAAAGATGGGAGCAGATGGTTTTCATTTCAAAAAGAAAAAAGCTGCCAAAGCAGCCTGAAGGGAAAGCAATTCTTTAACAGTGGTTCCGGCCCTCTGCCGCATTCTGTAACGAGAATGTGGCAGGGGGCTGTTTTTGTATGACTTGTAATAAGAAAGGCCGCTCTTGCCGGAAAACAAGCAGGGTACGATTTTAAGCGGAAGTCAGAAATGGAAGATGACAGATATGTTTACATAATGTATAAAAACGTCGTTGCGAATCGAAAGACCGGATGCTATACTAAGAGCATCAAAAGACCGGGTTCCGTGTCAGCAGGACAACTGGAATTCCGGCAGGGAAACCTGTAGAGTGGAATACCGGTGTCAGCCGGTAAATTCCGGGATGACAAAACAGAAAAAGAGGTTAAAGAAGATGGCTGTGGTGAAAGAACTGCTTCGCGCAGAGGATGACGGAACAATCAGTTTTGGGGATTACACTCTGCCGGCGAAGAAGAAACTTTCGGATTTTGCTTTTCAGGGGGATCTTTACAAAGTCAAGACATATGATGAAATTACCCGTCTGGAAAGAAATGACACACTGATTTACGAATCTGTGCCGGGAACTGCTGTCAGAGAGATGAAGATTACAGACAGCGGAGTTTCTTTTACGGTTGAGGGAGCTCATGATGTACAGATCACTCTCGGTATGGAAGAGGGAGCCACATACGATGTCAAGCTGGACGGAAGAAACATCGGATGTATGGAAACAAGTATGGGAGGAAAACTCGCGTTCGGCATAGAGCTGGAAAACGCGGAGCAGGTCCGGGTAGAGGTAATAAGAGTCTGAATCCGGACAGTTGCCGGAAAAACACAGCAGCAGACAACAGGAAAATGAATGCCAGGAAAGTTCCGGTGCCTCATCTGGTTCCGGAACAGATTTCCTGGCTTTTACTGTATATGTTCGGCCGCAAATCTGCAGGGACGAATGTCTGCACGGAGCTGCTAAATTTTTCGCGACGACAACTGGTATAGGCGTGTAGTGACGGTAGGAAATAAACGAACAGGAGAACTTCCGGAATGGCTAAGGATAAAAAAAGTGTATTTTTCTGTCAGAACTGTGGATATGAATCTTCTAAATGGATGGGGCAGTGTCCGGCTTGTCATCAGTGGAATACTTTTGTGGAGGAGGTCGTTTCAGTGAAAACGGCAGCACCGGCGGCTGGGAGATCATCAGGATCAGGCAGAGCAAGGATGACGCCGAAAAGTCTTTCGGAAATCTCCCTGGATCAGGGGAACCGGATCACGACGGGCATCGGTGAGCTGGACAGGGTGCTCGGCGGTGGAATTGTCAAGGGCTCTCTGATTTTAATCGGCGGAGATCCGGGAATCGGAAAATCTACCCTTTTGCTTCAGGTCTGCCGGCATATTTCGGACCGGGGCATACATGTGCTGTATGTTTCCGGAGAGGAATCGCTGCAGCAGATTAAAATGCGCGCTGTCCGGATCGGACAGTTTCGGGATGAGCTGAAGCTTCTGGCGGAAACAGACCTGGGGGATATTGAGTCGGTGATCGGACAGGCCAGGCCGGAACTTGTTATCATTGATTCTATTCAGACCATGTATAATGAGTCGGTCAGTTCTTCACCGGGCAGCGTCTCGCAGGTCAGAGAATCGACAGGAGTTCTTCTGCGGATCGCGAAGTCTATGCAGATCCCCATTTTTATTGTCGGACATATGACCAAGGATGGAACGGTAGCCGGTCCCAGGGTACTGGAGCATATGGTGGACACGGTTCTGTACTTTGAAGGGGAGAAAAGAGAGAGCTACCGCATCCTTCGGGCGGCAAAAAACAGGTTTGGCTCTACAAATGAAATCGGGGTTTTTGAGATGCGCGCAGAGGGGCTGGCAGAAGTGGCCAATCCCTCCGAGTATATGCTGGAAGGAAGGCCGGAAGGCGCTTCCGGGTCTGTGGTAGCATGCTCCATGGAGGGAACAAGGCCGATTATGATTGAAATACAGGCGCTTGTCAGCAGCTCTAATTTTAATTATCCGCGCAGAACGGCGAATGGTACGGATTTTAACAGGGTGAATCTGTTGATGGCTGTTCTGGAAAAACGGGCTCACATCAACCTCTCCAGAGATGATGCTTATATCAATATAACCGGTGGAGTACGGATGTCGGAACCGGCAGTGGATCTGGGAATTGTTCTGGCTATTGCTTCATGTAAGAGGGATGTGCCGGTAGACCCTTCGGCAGTTGTTTTTGGCGAGGTGGGACTGAGCGGAGAAATTCGTTCGGTTTCTATGGCGGAACAGAGAGTCCGGGAAGCTAAGAAGCTGGGGTTCCGGAAAGTAATCCTTCCCAGGGCAAGCATGCGCAGCTTGTCAAGAATGAAAGAAGATTCCGATCTGGAGCTTCTGCCTGTCAGCACCGTTTCGGAAGCGATTGCCGCAGCGCTGAAGTAGTTTCCTGGTTAACTGCGCAGGAAACATAAGAGAACTGGATAAGCCGGATAAAGGGCTGGTAGGGGGCATTGTAAAGCTGCTTTCGGAGGACTTGTTAAATCGTGAGAATGCTTCAAGTTTACCAGATGAACGAAATTCACCTATGAATATACAATTCCAGCAATTGAATATAATTTTACAAATATTAATGAAACAGAAAAAATATCAAAAAAGGTGTTGACTTTCCCCTTTAGGGGTGATATTCTAAATGAGCTGTCGGGGACGACAGTTAAGAAAAAAGCTTCTGAGGAAACAAAGAGGCGGCCAAGTTCCTTGACAACTGAACAGTAAAACACATCCTCGAAAGTTCAAAAAAATTTTTGAGTTTGTCGAAAGACAATCCTTTAAACAGTAAAC
>OCTW013413181.1_pt1 | contig 37448 bp, 34 predicted proteins | sample 1539671 | NCBI WGS metagenome assembly OCTW01 (sample SAMN02144230, study PRJEB22623) | gut metagenome | biome: sheep rumen | host: Ovis aries | place: New Zealand
TGGATTGTAGGCACATCCGAAGGAATTTCAATCTCATCCCACTCCATCCTCAGGGCATTGCCCTCGCGGATGTTATGATAGGGCTTCAGAGGTAGGAAGTCGATGTCCTGATGGATGATGCGTTCCGTCTCTGACAACATCTGTGCCTCGGAAATCCATAGTGCGGTGGTGGCAACGGTAACGGCGAAGTCGTTAATCTCAATGCCATAGAACTGCTGGATGCTCACCTTGATAGGATTGACGAAGGCTCCCATCATGGTCTGGCCGTGATAGCGCTGGCGAATGACTTCGTTCTCCAGTCGGCGAAGCGACAGATAGGTTTCGGTGAGGAAGTTGCCCGAACCGCAGGCCGGATCAAGGAAGGTCAGCGAGGCCAGACGATCCTGATAGGCATCGAGCTTCTTCTGGCGTTGCTTCTCGACCTTTTCTTCTAAGATCTCGTCTAACTCACGGCGCAGGTCGTTGAGGAATAGCGGGTCGATAACCTTGTGGATGTTCTCTATCGACGTGTAGTGCATGCCGCCGCTTCGACGGGTCTCTGGATTCAGTGTACTCTCAAAGACAGCACCGAAGATGGTGGGCGAAATCTCGCTCCAGTCAAAGTCAAGGCTGGCATTACGTAGCAAGGTCGCTTTTAGCTCGTCGGTAAACTGCGGAATCTCTATCTCTTCTTCAAACAGCCCGCCATTGGTATAGGGAAATGCCTTCAGGTCTTCCTTCAGATACTTGCTACGCTTGTCAAGCGGAGTGTTCAGCACCTCGAAGAGACGAATCAGGGCATTGCGCAAGTCCTCGGCATCATAACGCGACAGATAGTCGTGGAACTGGTCGTGATTAAACACGCCTGCATCTTCGGCATAAAGACAGAACACGATGCGGACGCAAAGAATGTTCAACCAGCGCAGCGCTTCGGGCGAATTGTCATCGTATTGCTTGAGCAGAGCCTCGTAGATTTTACCTACTATCTCGCCGGCCTGCATCGAGACCTGCAACTCTTTGGATAGGTGCTCGTTCTTGCTGTCTACAAGGAACATCAGGCGGTAGTACTCTTTGCCTAAGTCCTCAAGCAATATCTGTTCGGGTTCGCCGTTGGGCTGCTCCATATCGTAAACCAGGAACTCGGAGAAGTTGCAGGTAACAATCCATCGGGGACGTTCAGAATAGGGTAATTCGGCGGCATAGCGCTTGGCTTGTTGGAAAGGATTCAGACGCGAGCCGTCACTTTGTGTGATGGGCTCACGGAGGTCTTTGCCAATCGACTTCTGCTCTATCAGCACCTTGGTAGAGGGAATGTGGCCGTCGATGAAGTTGGTCTTGTCCACCTTCACCTGCTCTTCGTAGCGAATAAACGTGCTGGGGTTCTCCACTCCATACACTTCCGTCAGCAGTTCAGTCCAAAACACCTGACTGTCTCCTTTTTCATATCCGCGTCCTTTCCAGCGTTCTGCGAAGTCAGCTGCTGCAGCGGCCATCTGTTTCTCTGTCTTCATATCGTAGTTCCCGACTTGCTTTAGGGTTTACATCCTGCAAAAGTAACAAATCATTATCAAACGACCAAAGAAAAAGGCGGAAATCTTTCGACTTCCGCTTGATTCAGCTGTTGGTTGGGGTACCCGGACTCGAACCAGGAAAGGCAGGACCAGAATCTGCAGTGTTACCATTACACCATACCCCAAACTAAAATCCTTCAAAAGGAGCAAATCTCTCATTTGCGGGTGCAAAGGTACAACAAATTATTGAACCACCAAAATTTTTCGGCACTTTTTTGTCTCCTACCGGCAAAAAAGTAGGTCGGCAGGCACGAATTTCAGTTAAAAAATATTAGTTATGACTATAATCCAAAAATATTCGTTATCTTTGCACTTCAATTTAAAGGATAAAGAATGGAATTAGTTAATACTATTATAAAAGGTATTCAAGAGAAGAAAGGTCAGCACATTGTTGTTTGTGACCTGCAAGGTATCGACGGAGCAATCACCAATTACTTCGTCATCTGTCACGGCAACTCTCCTGCTCAGGTGGAGGCTATCACGGAATCTGTAGGCGAAATGGCCCGCAAGGAGCTGGGCGAGAAACCAAGCCAGGTGGCTGGTCTGGAGAACGCCCAATGGGTAGCCATGGACTACGGCGAAGCTATGGTGCATATCTTTCTGCCCGACGAGCGCCAGTACTACGACTTGGAGCATCTCTGGGACGACGCCAACCTGACAGAAGTGCCGGACTTGGACTAATGCGCTGACAAGTAGCGTGTGGCATTGCGATGAGAATTGAAAATTGAGAATTGAAAATTAGGATATAGCTTTGGAACAGCAGAATCAACAGAATAAGGGGCCGCAGCAGCCTCAGAAGAATGGACCGCGATTCAGCATGAACTGGATCTACGGTCTGGTGATTGTCGGACTTATTGCCTTCTGGTATACTAATGGAGGTACCGACAAGTCGAGTGTACACACAGAGACGTCCTACTCTGACTTCAAGGTCATGGTAGAGAAGGGATATGCGAAGGAAATCATAGTCAACAAGAACGACGGTTCGCTGCTGATGTACGTCCAGCCGGAGCACATCTACGATGTTTTCCACCAGCATGTGCAGCAGACGGGCAAGAACCCTGCCGTTATGGTGGCTATCGGAAGCCTCGACCAGGTGGAGCAGTTCGTCAACAAGATGCGCGAGGAGGGTCACTTCAAAGGGAAGTTCTCCTATGACAACAGCAAAGACAGCGAGTTCATCAGTTCGTTGCTGATGAACATCCTCTTCTTTGGCGGTATCATCATGATATGGATGCTCATCATGCGCCGAATGGGCGGTGGCGCCGGAGGCGGAGGCATGATGGGGCCTGGCAGCATCTTCAACGTCGGCAAGTCAAAGGCACAGATGTACGAGAAGGGCGGCAATCTGGGCATCACCTTCAAGGACGTGGCCGGACAAGCCGGTGCCAAGCAGGAGATGCAGGAGATTGTGGACTTCCTGAAGAATCCGCAGAAATATACCCAGCTGGGTGGTAAGATTCCCAAGGGAGCGCTGCTGGTCGGCCCTCCGGGAACGGGTAAGACCCTGCTGGCCAAGGCTGTGGCCGGAGAGGCTGGTGTACCGTTCTTCTCCATGTCGGGCTCTGACTTCGTAGAGATGTTTGTCGGTGTCGGTGCCAGCCGAGTCCGCGACCTTTTTGAGAAGGCCAAGACAAAGGCCCCGTGCATCATCTTCATCGACGAGATTGACGCCGTGGGCCGTGCCCGTTCGAAGAATCCTGCCATGGGTGGCAACGATGAGCGCGAAAACACGCTGAACGCCCTGTTGACGGAGATGGACGGCTTCGGCACCAACAGCGGAATCATCACGTTGGCTGCAACCAACCGTGCCGACATGCTGGACTCTGCCCTGATGCGTGCAGGCCGTTTCGACCGCCAGATACACGTCGAACTGCCTGACGTCAATGAGCGCAAGGAGATTTTCATCGTACACCTCAAGCCGCTGAAGCTGGACGAGAACCTGGACATCGACTTCCTGGCCCGCCAGACTCCTGGCTTCTCGGGAGCCGACATTGCCAACGTCTGCAACGAGGCTGCCCTGATTGCTGCGCGCCACGACAGCGAGAAGGTCGGCAAGCAGGACTTCCTGGACGCTGTCGACCGTATCATTGGTGGTTTGGAGAAGAAAACCAAGGTGATGACTGATGCCGAGAAGAAGTCTATTGCCATCCACGAGGCCGGCCATGCCACGATTTCGTGGTTTACCGAGTTTGCCAATCCGCTGGTCAAGGTTTCTATCGTACCCCGAGGTCGTGCCTTGGGTGCTGCCTGGTATCTGCCTGAGGAGCGCGTAATGCAGACCAAGTGTGCCATGCTCGACGAGATGTGCTCACTCCTCGGAGGCCGTGCAGCGGAAGAGCTGTTTGTTGGAGACATCTCAACAGGTGCCATAAACGACCTGGAGCGTACCACGAAGATGGCCTTCGGTATGGTAGCGTTTGCCGGCATGTCAGACCAGCTGCCCAACCTGAGCTTCTATAACAACAATGAATACAGCTTCCAGCGGCCCTACTCGGAAACTACTGCCAAACAGATTGACGAGGAGGTGCAGAAGATGATTAACGAACAGTACGAGCGCGCCAAGCAGATACTGACGGAACACAAAGACGGCCACGCCCAGCTGGCGCAGTTGCTCGTGGAACGCGAGGTCATCTTCGCCGACGATGTTGAGAAGATTTTCGGCAAGCGTCCCTGGACTAGCCGTTCCGAAGAACTCCTGGAGGCTCAACAACGGGCTGAGGCCGAGGCTATGGCCAAGCGCCGTGCCGAGGAACTGGGACTACCCTTCGAACCTGATGCCAAAGCAACAGATTCCGAGGATACCAAGGAGACCCCCGAGGACAAGGATACCGAGAATACAGAAACCAAATAACTAAAGATATGAAGAACCTCATCGTAAGAACCATTACGGGCATCATCTTTGTTGCAGCTGTCGTAGCCAGCTTCATGCGCCCAGAAGCTATGGTGCTGCTGTTCAGCATCATCACCGGCCTGACAGTCTGGGAGTTTACAGGACTTGTCAACGAACGGCCGGACGTCACCGTCAACCGTTTCATTACGACGGTTGCTGGCGTGTATTTCTTCTACGCCATGACCTACTTCTGTAGCGACATCTATGCCGGAGTGGCCAAGTCGGTGGTGTTCATCCCCTATTTGGTGACCATTATCTACCTGCTGATAGCAGAGCTGTACCTGAGACAGAAAGACCCTATTCAGAACTGGGCTTACACCATGCTGTCACAGATGTACATCGCCCTACCCTTCTCCCTGCTAAACGTGCTGGCTTTCAATGCCACCAGTCAGGGAATGGTAGCTTTCAACACGCTGCTGCCACTGAGCATCTTCGTATTCCTGTGGATCAACGACAGCGGTGCCTATTGTGTCGGTTCGCTGTTAGGACGCCACAAGCTGTTCCCCCGTATATCGCCGGGTAAGTCATGGGAAGGCAGCATCGGTGGTGCTGTGTTCGTATTAGCTGCCGCATGGGCTATCAGCGAATTCCTGGACCAACAGATGCTGAACACAATCGAATGGCTCGGACTGGGACTGACTGTAGTGGTCTTCGGTACCTGGGGCGACCTGGTGGAGAGTCTTTTCAAGCGCACCCTCGGCATCAAGGACTCAGGCAACATCCTGCCCGGACACGGTGGCATGCTGGACCGCTTTGACTCCTCGCTGCTGGCCATCCCCGCCGCAGTGGTGTATCTGTATACCCTGTCGCTGTTTTAAATAACCATCGACATAACGGAATATCTAAATAACGAAATCATGGACAACAAACTCGTCACCGACAACTTAGGCTACGTCATCACGCTGGCTCGCCAATACAAGAGCGACATCCTGTCGACGGACGACCTCATCAGCGAGGGTACCATCGGCATGATGAAGGCTGCGCAGAAGTACGATCCACAGCGTGGCAAGCCCTTCGTAACCTTTGCTGCACCTTATATCCGACAGGCCATTGAGCAGGCCATCAGTCGACTGGACACCCCGACGGACATGAGGTCAACCGACGAGTCGTTACCCCGTGGCAGTCGCAACAACTACACCCTCCTAAACGTCTTGGAGGACAAAGGCTCCCCACGTGCCGATGCCGCCTCCGAACAGATGCTGAGCGACGATATGCTACGAGGACTCGGCCGACTGGACGAGCGACAGCAGGCCGTCGTCAGCCGTTACTTTGGCATCGACCGCGAACGGCAGACCATGGCGGAAATAGGCCAAGAGCTAGGATTGAAGCGCGAACGGGTGCGCCAGATTCGCAACCAGGCTTTGAGGAAGCTGAAACACTGACCATAGATAATCATTAACATTGATCATAGACTATATATAAAATAATGTACATGCGCGCGATAGTTATTTTTCTCGTTTATCTGTTCATCGCCTTACCCTCGAACGCCAAGCTCATCAAGGTCTTGGCCATCGGTAACAGTTTCTCAGAAGATGCCGTCGAGCAGAACCTCTTCGAACTGGCTAAGGCTCAGGGAGATTCGCTGGTCATCGGCAATGCCTACATCGGTGGCTGCAGCATAGAGCGCCACTACAACAACCTGAAGGGCGACAGTGCTCTCTATGCCTACCGCAAGGTGATTGGCGGCACGAAGGCTGAATACAAGCATGTCACCTTAAAGCGCATTATCCGTGACGAACAGTGGGATATCATCACCCTGCAACAAGCCAGTCAGCTGTCAGGCATTCCCAAGAGCTACGCCCTGCTGCCTGCCCTCAAACAGGAAATCACCAAATACGTCAGCAACCTGCATGTACAGTTTGCCTGGCACATGACCTGGGCTTATGCCAGCAACTTCAACTCAACACGTTTCAAGGCCTACGACTACAACCAGCGCCACATGTACAGCGCCATCGTCGGTGCCATACTCAACGCCCTACCCTCTGCTGGCATTCAACGCGTCATCCCCTCCGGCATTGCTATCCAACTGGCCCGCTATCGCTATGGCGACGTGCTGAATCGTGACGGTTACCACCTGAACCTGACCTTGGGACGCTACCTGGTGGCCTGCACCTGGTGCGAGTTCCTTACCGGACGAATCGTCGACGGCAACCGCTACCACCCTAAGACCATCACCGACGAAGAAGCTCAGTACTGTCAACAGGCTGCCAACGAGGCCATCTTCATGCAACAACACGGACACTATTCAGTATTCTGATTTTGCACACCCCAGCAAATAGTGTGCAAAACCAATACCACTGGAGTGCTGATTTTCAAGGAAAAAGGAAAAAATTTCTTAATTCATAGTCCTTTATTACTAATTTTTTCGTACCTTTGCATCCGATTTGTCGAGAATGGGCAACCGTTCTTGCATTTTGGAAGTATGCATTATGTGTAGTTTAGAGTTGACGAAGATTGATTTGAAAGGCATGAAAGAAGAGGCTAACCGTCTCGACTTCGACCTTACCGATGATTTCTTTCAGGCTCTGGACGGCTCACAGTTGGAACACGGAACATTGCATGTGTCGGCGTCTATACGCAAGATGGCCGGCTTTTTCGAACTCCAGTTCCATACTGAGGGCCACGTTACAGTCACCTGTGACCGCTGTCTGGATGACATGGAGCAACCCATTGAGACGGACAACCGACTGCTGGTAAGACTGGGCGACACATACAGCGAAGACGATGATACCGTGACGATTGACGAGAACGAAGGAATACTCGATGCGTCGTGGTTCATCTATGAGTTTATCATGCTGGCCATACCCATCAAGCACGTTCATGCACCTGGAAAATGCAATAGTGCGATGACGCAGAAGCTGGAAGAGCTGAGCGGTGCCGTCCGAAGCGGCGAAGAGGAGGCAGAAGCAGTAGACCCACGCTGGAAAGCACTTTCGGAGTTAAAAAGTAAAATGTAAATTGTAAATAGTTAAATTGTAAATCATTATGGCACATCCTAAAAGAAGACAATCGAACACTCGTACCGCAAAGCGTCGTACCCATGACAAGGCTGTAGCTCCCACACTGGCAGTATGCCCCAACTGTGGCGCTTATCACATCTACCACACCGTATGCCCCACCTGTGGCTACTATCGTGGCAAGATTGCTGTTGTAATGGACGAGGCTGCTGAATAAAGACCAAGCAAAAAGGTAAAAGTGAAGAACAAAATCAATGCAATAATCACCGGCGTTGGCGGCTATGTGCCTGACTATGTCCTCAATAATGAGGAACTGTCGCGCATGGTCGACACCAACGACGAGTGGATTATGACCCGCGTTGGCATTAAGGAGCGCCGCATCCTCACCGAGGAAGGTCTGGGCACCAGCTACATGGCCCGCAAGGCTGCCAAGCAGTTGCTGCAAAAGACCGGCTGCGACCCAGACACCATCGACGCCGTCATTGTCACCACCTCAACGGCTGATTATAAGTTCCCGTCTACAGCCAGCATCGTGCTGGGCAAACTCGGACTGAAGAACGCCTTTGCGTTCGACTTCTGGGCTGCCTGCTGTGGATTCCTCTACACGCTCGATGTGGCTGGCGCCATGATCCAGAGTGGTCGCTACAAGAAGATCATCATCATTGGTGCCGACAAAATGTCATCAGTAGTCGACTACAAAGACCGTGCCACCTGTCCGCTCTTCGGCGACGGTGCCGCTGCCGTCCTGCTAGAAGGCACAGAGGAAGAGAACATTGGAGTGATGGACTCCTACTTCCGTGCTGACGGTAAGGGTCTGCCCTTCCTGCATCTGAAGGCCGGCGGTTCTGTTTGTCCTCCCAGCCACTTCACTGTAGACCACCGTCTGCACTATCTCTATCAGGAGGGACGAACGGTGTACCGCTATGCTGTCAGCAGCATGAGTGACGACTGCGCCCTGATTGCCGAGCGTAACGGTCTGAACAAGGACAACATTACCTGGGTAGTACCCCATCAGGCCAACCTCCGCATCATCGAGGCTGTGGCCAAGCGCCTGGAACTGCCCATGGAACAGGTAATGGTTAACATCGAACACTTCGGCAATACCTCAGCAGCTACTATTCCTCTCGCACTTTGGGAGAATGAGCACCTGCTGAAGAAAGGCGACAACATCATCATGACCGCCTTCGGTGCCGGCTTCGTACATGGAGCCAGCTACTACAAGTGGGCGTATGATGGAAGTGAAAAGTGAATAGTGAAAAGTGAATCATTTGCTACCACTTAAACATGCATAAAGCAGGATTCGTAAATATCGTTGGAAATCCCAATGTAGGTAAAAGTACGCTCATGAACCAGTTGGTTGGTGAGCGTATTTCTATTGCCACCTTCAAGGCCCAGACCACGCGCCACCGCATCATGGGCATCGTAAACACCCCCGACATGCAGATTGTCTTCAGTGACACGCCTGGTGTGCTGAAGCCCAACTACAAACTGCAGGAGTCTATGCTTGCATTCTCAGAGTCTGCTCTGCAGGACGCCGATGTGCTGCTCTACGTCACCGACGTAGTGGAAAACCCCGAGAAGAACATGGACTTCCTGGAGAAGGTGCAGAAGATGACCATCCCTGTCATCTTGCTGATTAACAAGATTGATGAGCTGTCGAATGGAACTCATGGGACTCATGAGGCTAATGGGGCTCATGGGGCTCAGCAGATGTTGGGCGACATCGTTGCGCGCTGGCACTCGCTGCTGCCTAACGCAGAGATACTGCCCATTTCGGCCAAGAACAAATTTGGCACCGACATCCTGCTGAAGCGCATCCAGGAACTGTTGCCCGACTCGCCACCATTCTTCGATAAGGACCAGCTGACGGACAAGCCCGCACGCTTCTTCGTCTCTGAGATTATCCGCGAGAAGATTCTGCTGTACTACGACAAGGAGATACCCTATAGTGTCGAGGTTCGCGTAGAACGCTTCAAGGAGGCAGAGAACTATATCCATATCAACGCCACCATTTATGTGGAGCGTGACTCCCAGAAGGGTATCATCATCGGCCATCAGGGTGTAGCGCTGAAGAAAGTCTGCACCGAGGCCCGAAAGGCTTTGGAGAAGTTCTTTGGCAAGCCCATCTTCATCGAGGTTTTTGTCAAGGTCGACAAGGACTGGCGCAGCAACCAGCGCGAACTGGATGCCTTTGGATATAACCCCGAGTAGCTTCTCTACTTATGAAGCATGCCTGTCTGATAGTCCTAAGCATCCTTTTGATGCTGCCGTCCGCCCTCCATGCTGAGGAACTGCAGGAAAGCAAGCCCACCAAGGGCTGGGGACTGTTGGGCAAGATAAAAACATTCATTGACACGATGTCCGTCAAAGGCATCGACCGTCGCTATATTGACATTCCAGAACGCCCGTGGCAAGTACTTCTCCTATGCCGCTGCCTACGACCAGTCGGCCATTCAAAAACGTTCGGCAGGTTCCATCATGGTTGGTGCCATGTACTACTATGCCCGTATCAAGTATAACGACAACGAAAATGCAGACTTCATCCTGCTGATGGACAACATCGGACTCCACAAGATGTGGCAATTTGGCGTCGGCGCAGGCTACGCTTACAACTGGGTGCCCTGCCGGGGACTGCTTGTCAGCGGTATGGCCATCCCCATGCTGATGTTCTACAACCATCACAAGACGTGGCGCTACGATTCCAACCTGAGACAGCTGGCCTTAGACATTGAAGAATATGACGAAGAAGACCTGCCCAAGAACGAATGGGTGTTATATGAGGAGCCATTGTCCGTCACCAGAAACAACAGCCGTGTCACCTGGAATCTGGACTGCCGCCTGTCCATCACCTATCAGTGGAGCCGTTTCTACCTGAATGCCAACGGCCAGTACAGTACCAACCAATACAAGGAAGGCAACGTCAAAGGACACCTGTTCGACTGGTTTATCAATGCCTCAGCAGGCGTACGATTCTAGATTTCTTGGGAAAAGCGCCACTAAATTTGGTTTTTCGCTCACTTATTTGTACCTTTGCACCCAAAAGTAATCGACTATGGGAAATTTAGTAGCTATCGTAGGACGCCCGAACGTCGGCAAGTCCACCTTATTTAACAGACTGACCAACTCCCGTCGCGCCATTGTCAGCGACGAGGCCGGTACCACCCGTGACCGCCAATACGGCAAGTGTGAGTGGAACGGCAAGGAGTTCTCCGTGGTAGACACTGGCGGCTGGGTTGTCAACTCTGACGACGTCTTCGAAGAGGAGATTCGCAAGCAGGTCATCGTTGCCACCGAAGAAGCAGACCTCATTCTGTTCCTTGTCGACATCAAGAACGGCTTGACAGATTTGGACCAGGACGTGGCACTCATCCTACGCCGTTCCAAGTTGCCCGTTGTACTGGTAGCCAACAAGGCCGATGACGGCAAAGACCTCTACGGCCAGTACGAGTTCTATAAGCTCGGTCTGGGAGACCCCTTCTGCGTCAGCGCAGCTACGGGTAGCGGCACGGGCGACCTACTGGACCACGTGCTCTCCAAACTTCCCGCTGTCGACGGTTCTCCCGTCGACGATAACACCCCGCGCTTTGCCGTCGTGGGTCGTCCCAACGCTGGAAAGTCGAGCATCATCAACGCTTTCATCGGTGAGGACCGCAACATCGTGACCGACATTGCCGGCACCACCCGCGACAGCATCTATACCAAGTATGATAAGTTCGGCTTCGACTTCTATCTGGTCGACACCGCCGGCATCCGTCGCAAGAACAAGGTTACCGAAGACCTCGAGTTCTACAGCGTCATGCGTAGCATCCGCGCCATCGAGAACAGCGACGTCTGCATCCTCATGATTGACGCCACCCGCGGCATTGAGGCTCAAGACATGAACATCTTCCAGCTCATACAGAAGAACAACAAGTCGCTCGTCGTCGTGGTCAACAAGTGGGATCTCGTGGAGGACAAGTCGCAAGAGGCCATCAAGACCTTTGAGAACGCAATCCGCCAGCGTATGGCTCCGTTCGTCGACTTCCCCATCATCTTCGCCTCGGCCGTCACCAAACAACGTATCTTCAAGGTGCTTGAAACCGCTAAACAGGTTTATCTGAACCGAAAGATTAAGATTGGCACGTCGAAGCTCAACGAGGTGATGCTGCCCATTATCGAGCAGACTCCCCCACCCTCCATCAAGGGCAAATACATCAAAATCAAGTATGTCTCACAGGTTCCCGACACGCAGATACCTACCTTTGTGTTCTACGCCAATCTGCCGCAGTACGTCAAGGAGGCCTATCGTCGCTTCCTGGAGAATAAGATGCGCGACAACTGGACCTTGACCGGCACTCCTATCAACGTCTTTATCCGTCAGAAATGAAGAGGCTGATAGCATTTAGCATTGGGCTGATGGCACTTACCTGCTGGGTATCCTGCTCGAACAAACTGTCGCCCGAAGAGCAGGCTGCACAGGCTGCCCTTTCATACTACAACCGCATTCTAGAGGGTTTTCCCGACGGTCTCCAGGCTGCCAAAGCCGATGATGGCAACCTGCCCGACGACTACCGCAAACAACGTCACCTCACCTACCACCAGTTCGTCAACGACATCCAGCGTCAACACGGCGGTCTGCAGTCCATCAGTATCTCGCCCAACGTCGCTCGACGCGACTCCATCAAGGCCAAGGATGGTCAGTGGCAACACGTCACCTATGCCTTCCTGCTCTTCACGTTCCGTGACTCTACACAGGAAGAAATCGTCGTCCCCATGGTTCACCAAAACGGTGAATGGCTACTCAAATAATCTAAACTTTTCACGCTAACTATCCTTGTGTGCGCCAAGGTAGGATTCGATGTCGTCCTGAATGCGTCGGAAGATAGGAGAAAGAATGTAACCGAGGTTCTTCTTCAGCGTCTGGCGGATGTCCTGCAACGAATGTTCGTAACATGACATCTCGTTTTGTTTCTGGGTGTGATGGCGGGCGGTACGACTGATTTCCTCCTGACGCTCCATGCGGAGACGGTTGCACACCTTATTTAATATAGGAACGATGACGGTGTCAAAGAGGTGGTGACCCTGAATGTAAAGATAGGTGGTCTGCGGAGTGACGCCCAACTGCTTAATCTGCTCCTTCAACTGGAGATAGACCTCCTTATTGCCCGGGAACTGCTGCTGCAGCTGGCGAATCTTGTTGTTGACCTTGCGACGCAGATGGTCGATAGACGGCTGGGGGTCGAAAACATTGAAGCCTCCAGGGTCGGCCACACGATTGAAGTCGGACAACGAGAACTTGTTATGATGCCCTGTGCGATAGGCCCAGACGCTCCACACGAAAAGAGGAAACAGGGCCTCACTATATTGGCGCAGGTAGTCCTGGAAGTCGAAAATGCGGTGGTCGTTCAGAGTGACGGCAACACAGAGGTCGTGGAGCGACGGAGCATAGCATTGGAGGTTCTCAATAGCATAGGCATAGGTATGAAACACATAAGGACTCTGCAACACCTTACGCGACTGTTCGGTAGCGCCTTGCAACAGATAGTCGTAGTCGGCATCGACACAGGCAATGAGGGCCTTGCCCAGACCTTCTACCGGCAACGGTGTACGCAGCATGTTGTCGCTCCGCATAACATTTCCCTGCATGGCACCCCGATCTGGAGGGACTTCGCGTGAGGCCAGAACGGCTTTCTTGCCCCGCTCCAGTTTCCTGTGTGCCGGCAGCATCACCTCGAAATAGCGTTCCTCGTTCTCGAAGCGCGTCAGCACGGTACGCCAAAAGAAGATGTCATCGTAGCTCTCGACATAGGCAACGATGCGGCGTCGGGCTTGCTTCGACTTCAGGCTGTTGGCGGCCTCAAAGTACTGTGAGTTCAGGTTGTCCGTTAAGCGTTCTGACATACAGCGGTAGAAAATTCTTCACTTTTCACTCTTCACTTCAATATCGCTAACTTCGGTCACCTTGTCTATCCAGCCGTTCATGATGACGGCAGGGGAATGGGTAGTGAGGATAATCTGCACGTTGGGGTTCAACTCAACAATGAGGTCAATAAGGCGTTTCTGCCACTCGATGTGCAGGCTGACCTCAGGCTCGTCCATAAAGAGCACATAGGGCTGCTGGTCTTCCACGAGGACGGTGAGCAGAATGATGAGCATCTGCTTCTCGCCGCTGGAGAGCTGATAGGGCAGCAGCGACTCGCCAATCTGTGAAAAGCGTATCTCGTTCTCCGTCCGGATAATCTTTTTGCCAGTCTCGTCGAAGAGGTCGTCGACGATGTCCTGGAATCGTGTCTTGGCCTGCGACAGTTGCTGGGCAGCATCGGCATTCCCCTGCTGCAGAGCTTCGATGATACGGTTTCCAATATTTACCTGATAGTCGAGGAACTTACGCTGGAGGCTGTAGAGCTGCAGGTCGAGCATGGAGGTATGCTGCGAGATGGGAGACCCGATTTGAGTACTCTGCATCTGCAGGAAGTCTTTCATGTCTGCCCGCTCACCCCTGACCTCGAAGACGGGACTGTCCAACGAGCGGATGATGTCAAAACGAACGTGGGTGGCATCTTCGGGCTCTGCCGTAATATGAACTCCCTTGAGCAGGTGATTCTGCAGGTCGCCCTTGGTGTTGATACTTTGGAATACCTTATTTAATATTGTACTCTTACCCACGCCATTGATGCCACTGAGGATGTTGACATGGGGATCGAGCTGCCAAAAGATGTGCTTGCGACCGCCCCATAAAGAGTCAATCTCTATCTGCTTGATGTAATTTGCGTACTTCATAGTTGTAAGTTTTCTGCTGCAAATATACGAAAAGTTAAATAAAAGTAGTACTTTTGCAGGCGAAAATTTCACAAATATGGAAAAAAGCAACAATAATAACGCCCTTGTGGCCCACCTCAGCATGCTGGGAGCTGGTGCCGGATGGGGATTGATGGCACCTATTGGAAAGGATGCCATGACGCACGGCTTCGATGGTTTGACCACGGTAACGTTCCGTGTTGTCGGAGCCTGTGTCCTGTTCTGGATAGCCTCGCTGTTTGCCAAGAAGGAACAGGTTCCGCTGCGCGACAAGATGATGTTCATCGGTGCCGCACTGTTCGGTCTGGTGTGCAACCAGTGCTGTTACACGATGGGCCTGAGCATCACATCGCCCATCAATGCCTCGATAGTCACCACGTCGATGCCCATCTTCGCCATGATTCTGTCGGCCATCATCCTGAAGGAGCCCATCACGAGCAAGAAGGCCGTCGGCGTGCTGTTAGGCTGCAGCGGTGCATTGATACTGATATTGACGTCAGCCGCTCATTCGAGCGACAAGGTTGGCGACATTCGCGGCGACTTGCTGTGTCTGTTTGCGCAGTTCTCGTTTGCACTCTACCTGTCGTTGTTCAATCCGCTGATACGCCGCTACAACGTGTTTACCATCAACAAGTATATGTTCTCCTGGGCCACGCTGATGCTGCTTCCCTTCACCTTTACCCATACTGAATACGTTATCAGTCAGCCCATCGCCTTGAAGGCGTGGCTGGAGCTGGCTTATGTAGTGGTGGTAGGAACCTTCTTCTGCTATATCCTGACCATGCTGGGACAGCGCACACTACGTCCCACGGTTGTCAGCGTCTATAACTACGTGCAACCCATCGTCTCGGTAGCCGCCTCGCTGCTGATGGGCATTGGCGTGCTGAAGCCCACTCACGGACTGGCTGTCGCCTTGGTGTTCAGCGGTGTGTGGCTGGTGACGAAGTCGAAGTCACGCAAGGACATGATGAAAGAAAAGCAGCGGATCTCATGATTCGCTGCTTTTTCTTTTGTCCTTATTCTTATTTCTTTCTCCAGAACTTCACTAACCGAAGGTCGAATATCAGCGTGCTTCCTGCCGGTATCGAGCCTCGTGCTACCGTTCCATAGCCTAACTGATAGGGAATATAGACGCGCCAGTGGTCACCGGGCTCCATGCGCATCACAGCAGTGGCGAACCCCGGAACAACAGAGCCGACGGAGAACTTGATTGGTGTAGCCACCACGGGGTCGAAGTCGCCGTAGTAGCTACGGTCAAATATCATACCTTTTTCCTTGTACTTGTCGGCAGAGGGTAACAGCTGACCCACATAGTGCACCCGAACAGTATCCGTCAGGATGGGATTGAGGCGACCTAACTCCCACGAACCGCTGGAGGCACCTTCGTTGGCCAACTTCTGGACGACGATATAGTCGGCAGTGGCGTAGGTATAGCCTGCAGCCGGCTTGGTGTAGCTGGGATACAGTTCCCACGAAGTGTCGCCGGCAGCGCGCTTAGCCCTTGCATCCGCCACCAGGTTGGAGAAGTAGCCATCGTTATAGCCTATCCAGTTGGGGAACTCCTCAACGGTGTCGTCCTGCTCCTTGCAGGAGACGAAGGCCGCTACTACCAGTAAGAAATAGAATACCTTTCTCATTATTGCAGTTTCTTAAGCAGCGAGACGATGCTCACCTTATCTTCGATGATGCTGGCCAGGTCGCTGATGTTAACACGCTCCTGCTCCATCGTATCGCGGAAACGCAGAGTCACCTTGCCATCCTGCAGCGAGTCGTGGTCGACGGTGACGCAGTACGGCGTACCGATGGCGTCCTGACGACGATAGCGCTTACCGATTGAGTCTTTCTCGTCATACTGGCAATTGAAGTGGAACTTCAGGTCGTTGATAATTTCACGAGCCTTCTCGGGCAGTCCATCCTTCTTGACCAAAGGCATCACGGCCAGCTTGACGGGAGCCAGAGCTGCGGGCAACTTCAGCACCACGCGGGTTTCGCCGTTCTCCAGCTGTTCCTCGCAGTACGAGTGACACATGATAGAGAGGAACATACGGTCGACACCGATAGAGGTCTCGATAACGAACGGTGTATAGCTCTCGTTGGTCTGCGGATCGAAGTACTTAATGCTTTTGCCCGAGAACTTCTCATGCTGCGAGAGGTCGAAGTTGGTACGAGAGTGAATACCTTCCACCTCCTTGAAACCGAACGGCATCTTGAACTCAATGTCGGTAGCTGCGTTGGCATAGTGAGCCAGCTTGTCGTGGTCGTGGAAACGATAGTTCTCTGCACCGAAGCCCAGAGCCTGGTGCCACTTCATACGAGTCTCCTTCCACTTGGAGAACCACTCCAGTTCGGTACCGGGGGCTACGAAGAACTGCATCTCCATCTGCTCAAACTCCCTCATACGGAAGATGAACTGACGAGCCACAATCTCGTTACGGAAGGCCTTACCAATCTGTGCGATACCGAAAGGAATCTTCATACGGCCGGTCTTTTGCACGTTCAGGTAGTTGACGAAAATACCCTGAGCTGTCTCAGGACGCAGGTAAACCTTCATAGAGCCGTCAGCGCTGGCACCCATCTCGGTGGAGAACATCAGGTTGAACTGACGCACGTCGGTCCAGTTCTTGGTGCCGCTGATGGGATCAACAATCCCCTCGTCCAGGATAATCTGCTTCAACTCGTCCAAGTCGGGACCCTGCATAGCTGCAGCATAACGCTCATGGAGGGCGTCGCGCTTCTGCTTGGCCTCAGCCACACGGGGTGAGGTCTCCAAATACTTGGCCTCGTCAAAGCTGTCGCCGAAACGCTTGCGGGCCTTCTCGACCTCCTTCTGAATCTTCTCGTCGTACTTGGCAATCTGATCTTCTATCAGCACATCAGCACGATAGCGCTTCTTCGAGTCGCGGTTGTCAATCAAGGGATCATTGAAAGCATCCACGTGCCCCGAGGCCTTCCATATCGTAGGGTGCATGAAGATAGCGCTGTCGATACCCACGATGTTCTCGTGCAGCAGCACCATGGACTTCCACCAGTACTGTTTGATGTTATTCTTCAACTCTACACCGTTCTGACCGTAGTCATAAACGGCACCTAATCCATCATAGATATCACTGCTGGGAAATACAAAGCCATACTCCTTACAGTGGCTCACAATTTTCTTAAAAACGTCTTCTTGTGCCATAAAATATTTAATAATTTCGAAATTATGGCTGCAAAGGTAGCAAAAAAATGATAATTGGCAATTGGTATTTGATAAATATTTCGTATCTTTGCAACATTATTTAATATAATAAGCCCATGGACGACGAAATAAAGGACGAAATAAAAGAGCAGAGTACAGAGGAGTTCGCCTCCTCTGACACTACAGAGGCTCATTCTGACTATAAGCCGGTAAACCGTTTCGATGCTGCTGCGGTACATCATCTGAGCGGCATGTATCAGAACTGGTTTTTGGACTATGCATCGTATGTCATTCTGGAACGTGCCGTTCCCCACATCGAGGACGGTCTGAAGCCTGTGCAACGCCGCATTCTGCATTCCATGAAGCGCATGGATGACGGACGCTACAACAAGGTGGCCAACATCGTAGGACATACCATGCAGTTCCACCCCCACGGCGACGCCTCCATCGGCGATGCCCTTGTACAGATGGGCCAAAAGGACCTGCTCATTGACACCCAGGGCAACTGGGGTAACATCCTGACAGGCAACAAGGCGGCAGCCCCCCGTTACATCGAGGCTCGTCTGTCCAAATTCGCCTTGGACACTGTCTTCAACCCCAAGACCACCGAGTGGCAGATGTCTTACGATGGTCGCAACAAGGAGCCTATCACACTGCCCGTCAAGTTCCCGCTGCTGCTGGCGCTGGGTGCCGAAGGTATTGCCGTAGGCCTGTCGTCGAAGATTCTGCCCCACAACTTCGTAGAAATATGCGACGCCGCCATCCACTACCTGCACGACGAGGAGTTCCATCTGTATCCGGACTTCCCCACAGGCGGTTCGATTGACGTATCAAAATACAACGACGGTCAGCGTGGCGGTACGCTGAAGATACGTGCCAAGATTGAGAAGCTGGACAACAAGACACTGGTGATCCGCGAGATTCCGTTCTCGAAGACCACCGAGACCATCATCGACTCCATCCTGAAGGCTATTGACAAGGGTAAAATCAAGGCTCGTCATGTGGAAGACCTCACGGCTGCCAAGGTGGAGATTCAGGTACAGCTGGCTCCCGGCGTATCGTCAGACAAGACGCTGGATGCCTTGTTTGCCTTCTCCGACTGCGAAATCAACATCTCGCCCAACTGCTGCGTCATCGAGGACAACAAACCGCAGTTCCTCACCATCAGCGACGTACTGCGCCACAGTGTAGACCGCACCAAGGACCTCATCCGACAGGAGTTGGAGATCCGTAAGGGCGAGTTACTGGAGCAGTTGCACTTCTCTTCATTGGAGAAGATTTTCATCGAGGAACGCATCTATAAGGACAAGAAGTTCGAGAATGCGCCCGACATCGACGCAGTCTGCGAGCATATCGACGAGCGTCTGACGCCGTTCTATCCGCAGATGGTGCGCGAAGTCACCAAGGACGACATTCTGAAGTTGCTGGAAATCAAGATGCAACGCATCCTGAAGTTCAACAAGGACAAGGCCGACGAGCTCATGGCACGCATCAAGGCTGAGATAGAGGAGATAGACCGCGACTTGGCCAACCTCGTGGAAGTGACGGCACAGTGGTTCCAGTTCCTGAAGGACAAATACGGAAAAGACCATCCGCGACTGACGGAGATCCGCAACTTCGACACCATCGAGGCTACGAAGGTGGTAGAGGCCAACCAGAAACTCTACATCAACCGACAGGACGGCTTCATCGGTACCGGTCTGAAGAAGGACGAGTTTGTCTGCAACTGCTCGGACATAGACGATATCATCATCTTCTACAAGGACGGTAAGTTCAAGGTCGTCAAGGTCGCCGACAAGCTGTTCGTCGGCAAAAACGTTATGTGGCTGGGTGTCTTCAAGAAGAACGACCAGCGTACCATCTACAATGCCGTGTACCGTGACGGTCGCAAGGGTCATTACTATATCAAGCGCTTCAACATCACATCGCTGACCCGCGACCGCGAATATGACCTGACGACGGGCACAGAAGGTTCCCGCGTTGTCTACTTCACCGCCAATCCCAACGGCGAGGCTGAGGTCATCAAGGTAACACTCGATCCGGCTCCCAAGTTGAAGCGCATCTTCTTCGACAAGGACTTCTCGGAGGTGCTCATCAAGGGACGTGCCGCCAAGGGTAATCTCTTGACTAAGTACCAGGTACACCGCATCGGACTGAAGAGCCACGGACACTCAACATTAGGCGGTCGCAAGGTCTGGTACGACCCGGATGTGAACCGTCTGAACTACGACGAGCACGGCCGACTGTTAGGCGAGTTCAACGACGGTGACCAGATACTGGTTATTCTCAAAAGCGGCGAGTACTACCTGACGGGCTTCGATGTCAACAACCACTTCGAAGACAACATCCAACGCATCGAGAAATACGAGATTGACAAGGTATGGAGCTGCGTGCTCTTCGACGCCGACAATCAGAACTATCCGTACATCAAGCGTTTCCAGATGGAGGCTACCAAGCGTAAGCAGAGCTTCATGGGCGAGAACCCTGACTCACGACAGGTGCTACTGACTGACACCGTCTATCCACGACTGCAAATAACCTATGGTGGCAACGATGCCTTCCGCGGCAGCGAGGAGATTGACGTCGAACAGTTCATTGCCGTCAAGGGCTTCAAGGCCAAGGGCAAGCGCCTGACCACTTATGAGACGGCATCCATTGTTGAGTTGGAGCCTACCCGATTCCCTGAGCCTCCCAGCGAGGACGAGGAGGGAGAAGAGGAAGAAGTGGAGAATCTCGATCCTGACGCCGGCAAGAGCCAACAGCAGGTACTCGACGAATTGACGGGCCAGCTAAGACTATTCCCCAATGAGGAAGAATAAGCTGCTTGCCATCCTGCTGTTTGTTCCGTTTGTTGCGCTATTGGCACAAGAGAACGACTCGCTGAAGGTCATCACCCGCAGTACCATGGTGGGTATCGGCGGTACGAACGTGCTGGACACCTATCTCTCCAACGAGCATTTCACCGGACTGGGTTTTAGCTTTCTGTCCACCATCGAGCGACAGCGCTCCGGACGCCATTGGTCGACGCTGATGGAACATGAGGCCAACCTCTCAACTGTGAAGGACCGCAGCAAGGACAAGCATGAACTGGAGGGAGCCTACAATTTCTACTGGGGCAAGCTCTATCGCTGGCAACTGCTGGACGGAGCCCTTAGCTTACAGGTTGGTGGCGTGGCGAATGTGTCGTTAGGCTTCATCTACAACACATCCAATGGTAACAACCCCGCTCAGGCCAGGGCTCACCTGAACGTGATGCCCACCGGTGTGGCCAGCTACCGCTTCACACTGTTCAACAAACCGTTCCTGGCGCGCTACGAACTGAACCTGCCACTCGTGGGCATCCAGTTCTCACCAAACTACGGGCAGTCGTACTACGAGATTTTCAATCGTGGCAACTACGACCACAACATCGTACCTACCACCTTTGTGTCAGCCCCCGAATGGCGCAACCTGCTGACGCTGGACGGTCAATTGTCAAGTACCATCACCCTACGCATCGGCTACTTAGGCAACATCCAGCAGTCGAAGGTCAACAACCTGCGACAACACATCTGGACACACCGATTCCTCATTGGTTTTACCAAACGCTTCAGCATCGTTTCCCACGGCCTATGAAAAAAAGTATTCCACATCTGACAGCTACGATCAAATCCATAGCAACTATAGTCACTATAGCTGCTATTACCCTTGTTCCTGTCTCCTGCGTCGATGCCGATGAGTATGAAGACACTCCGACGGGCAACTTCGAGGCATTGTGGAAGATTCTCGACGAGCACTATTGCTTCTTCGACTACAAACAGCAGGAGTACGGACTAGATTGGAACGCCGTCTATAATAAATATAAGGTACGCGTAGACAACAACATGAAGACCAGCCAACTCTTCGAAGTGTGCTGCGATATGCTCAGCGAGTTGCGCGACGGTCACGTCAATCTGAGCAGTGCCAGAGACTACGGACGCTACTGGACTTGGCAGGAAGCCTACCCCAAGAACTTCAGCGATACTTTGTATCGTCACTATATGGGTACGGACTATATGATAGCCAGCTCACTGTCTTATAGGGTACTTGACAACAACATCGGCTACATTCGCTGTGCGACTTTCGAGAGTCCCATTGGCGAAGGCAACCTCAACGAGATTCTATCCTATCTGGCTCTGTGCCGCGGACTTATCATCGATATCCGCAACAACGGCGGCGGCGATTTGACCATGGCGGAACGACTGGCAGGACGCTTTGTACAAGAGAAGACACTTGTAAGCTACATGCAGCACAAGACGGGACCGGGACACAACGATTTCTCAAGCAAGGAAGCCCAATATCTGGAACCCTCCAACGGCATGCGGTGGCATAAGAAAGTTTGTCTGCTAACCAACCGCAGCGTATATAGTGCGGCCAACTATTTTGCCGTCATCATGCGAGCCCTCCCTAACGTCACCATCGTTGGCGACCACACCGGGGGCGGCAGCGGAATGCCCATGAACAGCAGCCTTCCCAATGGTTGGAACGTCCGCTATTCTGCTTGTCCCATCTATGACAAGAACGGACGTCACACGGAATTCGGCATAGATCCTGATGTCAAGGTAGACCTGACGGAAGCATCGCGCCAGCATAACATGGACGACATTTTGGAGAAAGCCTGTGAAATCATTTGCCAATAGCCTTTCTGATGCCATTTATGGGTATCATTATTCACTTTTTTTACTTTTTATTTTGTCATTTGATTACTTCTTCGTACCTTTGCAGGCGATTTGTGATACCTTAATAACGAGGTTTACGAACAGAGAATTGAATAAAGAGTAATAATCCCTATTAGCGCCTGTGGCGGAATTGGTAGACGCGCTAGACTTAGGATCTAGTGTCTCCGACGTGCAGGTTCGAGTCCTGTCAGGCGCACATAGGGAAGAGGTAAAAATGAGAATAGTATGAATCCTATACGTACTGCTATACATTGGTACTTTAGCAAGAAGGCACTGCCTTATTGGAGTGTGCTTATCTTCGATAGTTGTGTATTGTTTTTCTCAGGCTTCCTGGCCTATTGGCTATTCTATCGCGGAGCCAAGATGTTCGAACATTTCTATCCAGTGGCTCATGTCTTGCTGCTATTTGTAGTTCTTAGCTGGATTAGCATGCGTATCTTCAGCACCTATTCCGGCATCATCCGCTACTCCTCATTCGTAGACCTGCGACGTGTCACCTTTGCCAACACCCTATCGCTCATAATGGCATTGCTGGCACACTATATTCTATTCAACATTCCGTCATCAGCCGAATACTTTGAGCATTTACCTGGACGCGTCATTGTAGTGACGTTCGTGATAGCTACCTTGATTATGTATACAGTCCGCGTCATCATCAAGTCGCTGTTTGACATCACTAAAATTGACAGTAAAGCTCAGCGAGCCCTGATATACGGCACCATGACTGAAGCTGTAGCACTGGCTAAGAGCATACGTATCCAAGAGCCCGTCCGCTTTGTACTGAAAGGCTTTATCACTAACGACCCTCACGACAGTCATGACCAGCTGATGGGCGAACGTGTCTATGGCGTAAATGATGATCTGAAGCCTATTATTGAGAAAGATCACATTGAAGCTCTGCTAGTATCGCCATTGCGCAACGAAGATTTCCGTAAGAACCAGGAGCTACAGGACAAGCTTATCAACCTCGGCGTTAAAATCTATATGGCTCAGAGTGCGGAAGAGTGGACAGGTGAGGACAACGACATCCAGATGAAGGAGGTCAGCGTGGAAGACTTGCTGCCACGCGACGAAATCAAGGTGGACATGCAGTCCGTCGGCAACGAATTAACCGGCAAGCGCATTCTCATCACAGGATCTGCCGGCAGTATCGGTTCAGAAATGGTACGTCAGGTTGCTATATACAAGCCTGCACTCATGATACTTATCGATCAGGCTGAGACGCCTCAGCATGACATTCGCCTAATGATGGCCAATGAATTCCCCGACATCAAGTGCGAGGCCATTGTCACCAGCATCAGCCGCAAGACCCGCATGGACACCCTTTTCCGTAAGTACAAATTTGACTATGTATTCCACGCTGCAGCCTATAAGCATGTCCCGATGATGGAGGATAATCCTTCCGAGGCGGTGCTGAACAACATCTATGGTACAAAGGTCATTGCCGACACCAGCGTCAGGTATGGTGTCAAGAAGTTTGTCATGGTATCTACCGACAAGGCTGTCAATCCCACCAATGTTATGGGTTGTTCGAAGCGCATCTGCGAAATCTATGTGCAGAGCCTCGACCGTGCCATCAAAGCTGACGCTAAGAAAGAAGCTGTAACTCAGTTTGTCACCACCCGTTTCGGCAATGTACTGGGTTCCAACGGCAGCGTCATTCCCCTGTTCCAGGAGCAAATTAAGAATGGCGGACCCGTTACAGTTACTCATCCCGACATCATTCGTTTCTTCATGCTCATTCCTGAAGCATGTAAACTGGTGCTGGAGGCAGGAACCAAGGGACATGGTGGTGAGATCTTCGTCTTCGACATGGGACAGCCCGTCCGCATTGCTGACCTTGCAGCCCGCATGATTAAACTCTCGGGGGCTAAGAATGTGGAAATCAAGTTCACCGGACTTCGTGAAGGCGAGAAACTCTACGAGGAAGTTCTTAACGAAGCTGAAGGAACCAAGCCCTCCTTCCATGAGAAAATCCGTATTGCTGAGGTTCGCGAATACGACTACAATGAGGTTGAGAAGGATATAGATGAACTCATTGAGCTCTCCAAGCAATACGACAACATGGCCACCGTTGCCAAGATGAAGGAAATCGTTCCCGAGTACAAGAGTAACAATTCCATCTACGAGCAGTTGGATAAATAACGATTAAGGTGAAATACTAAGCCGCTGACGTTCTTCACGCCAGCGGCTTATGTTTTTATTTCTTGATCTCAATACGGAAAGTAGTACCTTTTCCCACTTCTGACTGCTTAACAAAAATGCGACCTTTATGGTATTCTTCGACAATGCGGCGAGCCAGTGAGAGGCCTAGTCCCCAACCACGTTTCTTAGTGGTGAACCCTGGCGTGAAGACACTGCCAATGTCCTTCTTCTTAATACCTTTACCTGTATCGGCAACCTCGATTCCTACCGTGTCGTCTTCCTCCAACAGCCACAGGTCTATCCTACCCTCACCGTTTTCCATTGCATCGACGGCATTCTTGCAGAGGTTCTCGATAACCCACTCAAAGAGTGAGGCATTCATCTTCACGACAACATCATTAACAGGCAGATGAGCCTCAATGACCACCCGTTGTGAAGTGCGACGGTCCATATAGTCGACCACATGCTTCAGTACATCGTTCATGGAAGACTCAACAGGCTCGGGCAACGAGCCAATCTTGGAAAAGCGGTCGGCGATGAGCTGCAGACGCTTCACATCTTTGTCCATCTCAGGCAGTAAGTCATCATCAGGATACTGTTCCTTGAGCATCTCGACCCACGCCATCAGACTCGATACGGGGGTTCCTAACTGATGGGCGGTCTCTTTAGAAAGGCCAACCCAAACCTTATTCTGTTCGGCACGTTTACTGGACAACAGAGCGAAAATAGCCACAACGACAAAGATGAGCACGATACCTAACTGAACATAAGGCCATGCCTGCAGGCGCTTGAGCATGATGCTCTCATCGTAGCACACCAGCTGTCTATCCACTCGGATGGTATCGCCAGCTTGAATCATCCTGCGAGCATACCCCTCAATGCTGGTCGTATCCTCTATATTACGGAAATCGTCTATACCGCCTTCATCATTGACGACAATGACAGGAATGGTATTGTTGCCTTCCATGACGTTTAACACCAAAGAGACATCAGTATTCTCGTCTGCTTCATTCAAGGCATGCAGAGCCTGTGCCCACACCTCCATGCGGTGACGTTCCTCCTTGGAGAGGTCGCGTACCAGGAAATGAGACACCAGTAGCGAAGCAACAGCTATTACAACGGCTGCCACCACCAGAATAATCTTGACTTGTCGAATACGATCGGTCCACTGCATACCCTATTATAACGCAACAAAGATAGAATTATTTTTATTTTTTTCCTCTTTTATTTTTGTATTCCTAAAATGTTTCGTATCTTTGCATGCAAAAGATGAATAGGTTATGGCACTCAATCTAAACAAGAACTTAAAGTTGTACTACTCCATCAAGGAGGTTGCACAGATGTTTGGCGTCAACGAAAGCACACTACGCTATTGGGAACAGGAGTTTCCGTATCTGAAGCCAAAAACCAGTGGACCTGCTAAGATTCGCCAGTACCAAGAAAAGGACATTGAGCAAATCAAACTCATCCACAATCTGGTGAAGGTACGTGGCTTTAAGTTGGCTGCCGCCAAGAAGATTATCAACTCAAACCGCGACGGTGCCGACCGCAAGGCTGAGGTGCTCACCCGACTGATGGGTGTGCGCGACGACCTGCAGGCCTTAAAGCGACAAATGGATTTCTTGCAGTAGGAAGTCAGGGAGCGAGAGTCTGGAGATAGTAATTACTGCTGAGGAGTCCACGATTGGTTGACGCTGAACACATTGTTCAGCGTTATTTTTTGCGCTTCTTTCTTTGAAAGTTGTCGACTCCAGGATACACGTTTGTCTGTAGCAGCACCTTCACCGCGGTTGTTATACTCCATGTAGCGAGCCGTCTTCACAGCCTCAGGGCGCCACTGATGCCAACCCTCAGGACGTATCTGTCGGGGCAATTCACAATTCATGAATAGTGTATAGCCGTAGTCACGCCATGGACGACCGAGATAAACCTTGTCAACACCCTCGGCACAAGAGATTCGGCAGTCATTGAAGACATAGCCGTAAGGAACATCCTGAGGTGTGGAGGCTGCGGTGATGTAGCTGTTGGCCTTACACAGAATGTCGCAATGCTCAAACCATGCCGTAGAAGGGCCGAAGATAAAGTCGGTAGTACCCTCAATATAGCAGTCCTTGAAATAGATACGTGTACGGGGCATGCCGGTATACACCGTATCCTGATGTCCCAGGAAACGGCAGTTCACAAAAGTCAGACGATCGCCTTGTGTATGAACAGCCACAGCCTGTCCCAAACGAGCGGCATTATTCTCTATCGTAAGGTTTTTGAATGTAATATCATTGGCATCGACCCTAACAGTAAAAGAGCGGAACGTTCCCAACTTAGCCCGATTGCCCATAGCCATCAGCTGCTCGCTGGTTTCAGCAGGCCAGAAACGGGCATCCATAATGATATTGGCATGGTCGTCATAGGTGATGACGGTCTGGTCGCGGTCTTCACCACATAACTCGATATTGGTAAGCCACTGCGGGATGATGACTTTCTCCTTATACGTACCTTTCTTTATATATATGACCTTGTGGTACTCCATAAAGGCTCGGCACACCTCTATAGCTTCAGTAATATTGCGAAACTGTCCCGTACCGTCACGTGACACCACCAGTGTGTCGGGATTATCGTAGGGATTTGCAGCATGGGTTGCCGTCATCAAAGAGAACAGGGCCGTCAGGGCCATCAATAGTTGCTTCATATCGTTCTTTGTTTTAGAGTTATCAGATAATTTGCGTTACGTCTTGCAAACCTTCGATTTTCTTCAATTGGTTCATGATGAGACGAACGTCGTCGCGGTCGTGAACACGGAGTTCGATAGTGCCATCGAAGACACCCTCGTCACTACCAATGGTCAGTTTTCGGATATTGACATTCATCTGCGACGACACAATCTGGGCAATATCCAACAGCATGCCCATCCGATCGATGCCCTGCAGACGGACGGTAGCGTCGAAGTAGAGACGCTTATGCATGTCCCACTTGGCATCAAGGATGCGATTTCCGAAGCTGGCTTTCAAACGAGCCGCTACAGGACAAGACCGCTTGTGTATCTCAATCTGGTGCTTGCCATCGATGAATCCCAAGATGTCATCACCAGGAATGGGGTGACAACAATGCTTGAATTTATACTGATGAATGTTCTCATCGTTGATATAGATGGGCTTCTTGCGATTGAACTTCTCAGGCACGACAAAGAGTTCCTGCTGATTCTCCACCTTCTTGGGCTGTTTGCTGCGTCCCAGGAAAGGCACCAGCTTGCGCCAACCAGACTTGCCTGGTGTATTCTTGCCCTGCAGCTCGTCCACATCCTTCTCACCCAGCAGAATGGACTTGTCCCCAATACCCTGGAAGAATTCCTCACGGTTATGCGTCTCGTGCAACTCTGCCAGCTGGTCGGCAGCATTGAGCATATTCTCGAGACCATGCTGTTTGAGGAACTCGCCAAACATCTCCTCACCCTTCTTCTGCATCTCACGACTGTTACGGCGCAAGATAGCCTGAATCTTAGCTCTTGCCTTGGCGGTACTGACGAAGTTGATCCATGCCGGCTGCACATGCTGCGACTTACTCGTCAGAATCTCCACCTGGTCACCACTCAGCAGTTTATGACTCAGCGGCACCAGCTTATGGTTAACCTTGGCACCGATACAATGACTGCCCAAGAAGGTATGGATGCTAAAGGCGAAGTCAAGAGCCGTCGAACCCGTCGGCATCGTCTTGATTTCACCCTTCGGGGTAAAGACGAATATCTCAGAGGCAAAAAGGTTCAGTTTGATGGCGTCGAGGAAGTCCATGGCGTCGGGCTGCGGGTCGTCCAGAATTTCCTTGATGGTGCGCAACCAGTTGTTCAACTCCGTCTCATCCTCCGTAAATTCCTTCTCCAGTCCATCCTTGTACTTCCAATGGGCGGCAAAGCCCTGCTCGGCAATCTCATCCATACGGTCCGAGCGAATCTGAACCTCAATCCAGCGTCCCTGCTTCGACATCAGGGTGACATGCAACGCCTGATAGCCATTGGCTTTGGGATGGTTCAGCCAGTCACGCAAGCGGTCTGGATGACTCTTGTAAATCTTGGAGATGGCGACATAGATATTGAAGCACTCGTTGACCTCCTCCTCACGCTTTTCCGGCGTAAAGATGATGCGCACCGCCAGGATGTCGTACACCTCGTCGAAGGTGACATGCTTGTTCTGCATCTTGCTCCAGATGCTGAACGGTGTCTTCACGCGCTCCTTTATCTGGTACTTCACACCCATTTGCTTGAGTGCCTCCTCAATAGGAGCCGTAAACTGGTCGAACAACTCGTGACGCGACGCCTCGGTAGATGCCAACTTGGCCTTGATACTTTCGTACTCGTCGGGATGCTCATACTTGAAACTCAGGTTCTCCAACTCCGACTTAATCTTGTTCAGACCCAATCGGTTGGCCAATGGTGCATAGATGTATAGTGTCTCACCAGCTATCTTGTATTGTTTGTTGGCAGGCTGCGACTCCAAGGTGCGCATATTGTGCAGACGGTCGCAAATCTTAATCAGAATGACACGGATATCGTCGCTCATGGTGAGCAGCAATTTCTTGAAGTTCTCCGCCTGAGCAGAAGCCTTCTCGCCAAAAATGCCGCCGCTAATCTTCGTCAGACCGTCAACAATCTGGGCAATCTTCGGACCAAAGATATTCTCGATATCCTCTGTGGTATAGTCTGTATCCTCCACCACGTCGTGCAACAGGGCGGCACAGATACTGGTAGAACCCAGTCCCACCTCTTCGCAGGCAATCTGGGCCACGGCGATAGGATGCATGATATACGGTTCACCACTCAGTCGGCGCACACCCCGATGAGCCTGACGGGCAAAGTTAAATGCCTTGGTAATGATATCCACCTTCTTGCGGTGGCGTGATGCCAAGTAGGTGTCTAACAGTCGCTGGAACGCATCGTTTATCAGTTGATCGTCAGCGGCATCGCGCATCATCATGTCCTCGTCCATAGTCTTTATCTCCTTCTTCTTCTCGTTGACTTACGTTTCTTGCTTGTTGAGTGTCCCCTACGGCGACTGCTGGCACTGTGCCGCTTCGAGTAGCGGGCATGGTGTCTGCTGTAACGCGCACCTCGCTTGCCACGAGCATAGCGCTTACTCTTATGATAATAAGTGGGAACGTCATCGTTGACCTCCACCTCTATTCGTTTTGTCAGCAGTTCATCCGTCTTGTAGCTATAGACAGAGTCCTCACGGTCAATGAAGGTCGTAAGTTCTGTCAACGGCAGGCGCAACGGCATAGCGGCTGTATGACCAGGAATCACGTCGCGTCGATACATCGGGTTCAGCGACTTCAACAGGTCGGTGTTGATACCCACCACAGCGGCAATCTGCTCCATGTGAACGTCACGATTCACCATAATAGTATCTGTCTGAGCCGGCAAACGGGTGGTCATAGGACAGATATTGTGCAGCGAATAGTACGTCATGATGTAGTTGGCAGCGATGAAGGCGGGCACGTAGCCACGGGTCTCTTTGGGCAGATAGGGGTAAATCTGCCAGTAGTCCTTCTCACCATTGGCACGGTGGATGGCTTTGGTAATGTTGGTCGGTCCGCAGTTGTAGGCGGCAATCACCAGATTCCAGTCACCGAAGATTTTGTAGAGGTCGCGCAGATACTGTGCAGCGGCATACGAGGACTTGACGGGATCGCGACGCTCGTCGACCAGCGAGTTGATTTGCAGGCCGTACTGTCTGCCTGTAGTCAACATGAACTGCCACAGGCCAGTAGCGCCTACTCTCGACACGGCATTGGGATTCAGTGCCGACTCAATGACGGGCAAGTACTTCAGTTCCAACGGCAACTGGTAGGTTTCCAGCGCCTCTTCAAAGATAGGCATGTAGAAGTTGCTGGCTCCGAGCATATAGCTGATGCTGTGACGCAAGCGGCCGCTGTAACGGTCAATGAACTTCTGAACCACATCGTTATAGGCCATCTCCATCACGCTGGGTATGCGGCTCAGCCGGTTCACGTAGTCTTCCCTGCTATAGACGGGATTGACGTCACGCATGTTGCAGTCACTGGCTTCGTCCAGATAGGTCTTTGCCATATAGAGATTCAGCAACGAATCCAAGTCATAGGTCATTGCCTCCGGGAACTCAATGACTTCCTCGCGGCCCTTGTCGTCCGTCACCGTGATCTCGTCTTCCTGGTCTTCCTCGTCTTCCACCACAACCTGTGCCCAACTGACTGTAGCAGCCAGCACCATGATTAAGCTTAATATATATCTTCTGATTTCCATTCTTTTCTTCTTAACTCCTTTTGCATTCAAAAGTTCAAACTACAACTCACTCCTAACGACTGCGCCTGCAACGGACGGTTGACCGTTCCCCATTGATGAGTAGGAATAGCCGTAGGCTGAACGCGCAGGCTGAGGTCCTTGGAGATGTCAAACTCCGACAGTTCTGCATCCACATAGGCATCAATGACGGAGAGCGCATAGACGACCACCATCGCAATGACACTCATGTCGCGCCATCGGCGGTACTTGTCCTTACGGCTACGGAACAGATCCCTGTAGCGGGCCTCGTTGGAAGAGTTAATTTCCACGCCCAGATGCAGGAACTTATCATAGCTGGCCGTACTCGGGTCGTTGTCTGAAATATCGAGATAGGCCTGCGAATAGTCCTTGTACATGGTGTTATTCCACGACAACGCATAGATGCAGCCAATGAACCCGCCATAGAAAATGGGCAGTTTCCAATACTTGCGGTTGTATATCTGACCTGCTCCCGGCAACACCAATGCCAGCCAGAGTGCACGTTTCGGATTAGGCCGCCACGTACTCCAGTCGCGCCTTATCTTCTCCTTTTTCACCACCACTGAGGTGGAGTCATCAGGCAGCAGGATACGGGCATCGCTAACAGCCAGCGAGTCCATCACCACCAGCGTGGAGTCCGCTTGCTGAGCCTGACAGACAACCGTCGTCAGCAGCACGACCACTATCGTCAGTAGCCTACCCATGCACTTTATCCAAAGCATTCATGATACGTTCCAATTCCTCCTCGTTGTCAAAGGGAATGCTTATTTTACCCTTGCCCTTAGCCGAGCAGGTCATCTGCACCTTTGCCTGAAAGAACTGCGACAGTCTGTTGCGCAGCACGTTAAACTCCTCAGGCAGTTTCTCGCGGACGGCGATTCTGCCGCGTGTCGTCTTCACGTCATCGCCGTTTTTCAGCGCCTGCACCAGTTCCTCGACCTTGCGGACGGAGTAGTGCTGCTGCTGTACTTCCTTGAAGAGCTTAATCTGAGCCGAAGGACTGTCGATACTCAACAAAGCACGGGCATGTCCCATCTCTATCTCGTGGTTCTTCAGGGCTATCTGCACCTGAGCAGGCAACTTCAGCAGTCGCATATAGTTGGTCACGGCGGCTCGGCTCTTGCCTACCCTGTCGCTGATCTTAGCCTGCGTCATGCCTGTGGAATCGGCCAGATGCTGATAGGCCAACGCTATCTCAATGGCGTTCAGGTCCTCGCGCTGAATGTTCTCCACCAGAGCCATCTCCATCGCGTTCTGGTCTTCCACGGTAACGATGTAAGCAGGTATCTTGGTCAGTCCGGCCAACTGCGATGCACGCCAGCGACGTTCACCGGCAATAATCTGATATTTCTGTCCGTCAATCTTTCGCAGTGTGATGGGCTGAATGATACCCAACTCACGGATGCTGGTCGCCAACTCCTGCAGTGCCTCGCTGTCAAACTCTCGACGCGGCTGGTTGGGATTGGGTTCAATCTGCGAAATTTCTATCTCGTTCAGATTCGAGCTACCCTCGGTGTGCACCTCACTACTTGTATCTATCAGCGCATCCAAGCCACGACCCATTCCAATGTCGTCGAGTCCGCGACCTAAGACGCTACTTGCAAATTTCTTCTTTACGGCCATTACAATTTACAATTTCACAAATTACAATTTGACAACTTATTGGTCTGTTTACAATCTCTTGTTTTACAATGAGCTGTTCTTGCTAATAATCTCCTTGGCCAGGGCCAGATGGTTCTTGGCACCCGTCGAGTCTGCATCGTACAGGATAACGGGCAGGCCGTGACTGGGACTCTCCGACAGCTTGACGTTGCGCTGAATGACGGTCTTGAACACCAGTTCCTGGAAATGGCGCTTTACCTCATCGTAAATCTGGTTAGCCAGACGCAGACGCGAGTCATACATCGTCAGCAGGAAACCCTCAATCTCCAACTGGGGATTCAGTTTCTGCTTGATAATCTTGATGGTGTTCAATAGTTTCGAGATACCCTCCAGTGCGAAGTACTCACACTGAACGGGGATAATGACAGAGTCTGCAGCTGTCAGCGAATTGACAGTGATGAGTCCCAGCGAGGGCGAACAGTCAATCAGGATATAGTCGTATTCGTCGCGAATGGACGCCAGCAGGCGACTGATGAGTTTCTCGCGGTTCTCCATGTTCAGCATCTCTATCTCTGCACCCACCAGGTCAATGTGACTGGGTATGATGTCAAGTCCGTCAATATCGGTTGTGTAGATGGCATCGCGGACGTCTGCCTTGTCGATAAGACACTCGTAGAGCGAGCAGTCCACCTCTTGAACATTAACGCCCAGACCACTGCTGGCATTGGCCTGCGGGTCGGCGTCAACCACCAGTACACTCTTCTCCAGCGTAGCCAGCGAAGCGGCCAGGTTAATCGTGGTTGTAGTCTTTCCTACACCACCCTTTTGGTTTGCTAATGCTATGATTTTTCCCATATTTCTTCTTCACATTACTATATAATAGGCTGCAAAGATACGAATTATAATTGATAATTGGCCAATGACAATTGATAATTTAAATAAATTTTGTATCTTTGCAGCCAAATTGAAGATTCTTATGAAACCACTTATACTCATTTCCAACGACGATGGCTATCAGGCTAAGGGTATCAACGAGCTGATAGAAATGGTGCGCCCATTGGGTAATCTCGTCGTCTGCGCCCCCGACGGACCACGCAGCGGACAGAGTTGCGCCTTCAGCGTTACCATACCGCTCACACTGACCCTCCGCCGCAAGGAGCCCGGCTTAGAGGTATGGTCGTGCAACGGCACACCCGTTGATTGTGTCAAGATGGCCCTCGACAATCTCTGCTCGCGCCGTCCCGACCTGGTCATAGGCGGTATCAACCACGGCGACAATGCCTCTGTCAACGCTCACTACTCTGGGACGATGGGTGTCACGCTCGAAGGTTGCATGAAGTACATTCCCTCTGTGGCCTACTCGCTTTGCGACCAGCGTTCCGATGCCGACTTCAGCCCCTTACGCCCCTATGTGGAGCGTATCACCCGCCAAGTGCTGGCCGACGGCTTGCCCCAAGGTGTCTGTCTGAACGTCAATTTCCCCTTATTGGAGGCGAGAGGCGAGAAGCCAGAGGTAAGTGATTACCAGGGCGTCCGCATCTGCCGCATGGCCAAGGGCACCTGGTACAACGAAACCACCCGTTTCCACCAACCACGGGGCTACGACTATTGGTGGATGCAGGGACACTACCGCAACGACGAGCCGGAGGCTGAGGATACAGACAACTGGGCCCTGACGCACGGCTACGTGGCCATCACGCCGACCCAGATAGACCTCACGGCCTACAAGGCTATCGACCTGCTGAAGTCCTGGAATCTATAATCTTTCATTTTTAATTTTTAATCTTTCATCTCCTTGAAGTACTATCTGATAGCCGGAGAGGCGAGCGGCGACCTACATGCCTCACACCTGATGCGAGCCCTCAGCCAGCAGGACCCGCAAGCGGAGTTTCGCTGCTTTGGCGGCGACCTGATGGCCGCAGCCGGAGGCACACTGGTCAAGCACTATCGCGAACTGGCCTATATGGGATTCATCCCCGTACTGCTGCATCTGCCTACCATATTAAAGTATATGCGCAGGTGTAAGGAGGATATCCGCCAATGGCAACCCGATGTCGTCATTCTCGTCGACTACCCGGGTTTCAACCTCAGCATCGCCAAGTACGTCCATCAGCTGCAGGCACCAAAGCCCAAAGTTTACTATTATATCTCGCCTAAGATATGGGCGTGGAAAGAGTATCGCATCAAAAATATCAAGCGCGATGTCGACGAGCTGTTCAGTATTCTTCCCTTCGAGGTGGACTTTTTCGAGAAGAAGCACCACTACCCCATCCATTATGTCGGCAATCCCACAGCATCGGAAGTCAGGGAGTACCTGAAGACCTCCCCCGGCCCCTCCCAGGGAGAGGTTCCCATTATCGCACTTCTTGCCGGCAGTCGCCGACAGGAAATCAAGGACAACCTGCCTGCCATGATTGCCGCCACCGCTCACCTCAGCGACCGCTACGACATCGTGCTGGCCGGAGCACCCAGCATAGATTCCGAATATTATGCGCCCTTCCTTGAGGGCACCAAGGTTCGTCTTGTTTCCGGCGAGACGTACCGTCTGCTGTCCCAGGCCACAGCAGCCCTTGTCACCAGTGGCACGGCAACCCTCGAGACCTGCATGTTCCGCGTACCGCAGGTGGTATGCTACGAGACCCCGCTGCCACGCCTCATCGGATTCCTGAAGCGCCACATTCTCAGTGTCCGCTACATCTCGCTGGTTAACCTCATCGCCGACCGCGAGGTGGTACCCGAACTGGTGGCCGAGACCTTCAGTATCGACAATATCCGCCAGCACCTCGAAGCCATTCTGCCTGGTGGCAGCAAACGCCAACAGATGCTTGACGACTACGAGGAGGTTCATCGCCGGCTGGGCGAGAGCGATGCCCCCGAGCGCGCTGCCCAAATCATGGTCAGTCTGCTGAAAAAGTAAAGAGACAACAAACCCGATTTATGAACCCATAAAAATCACACACATGAAACAAATGCTTAGAACTCTTTTTGCAATCGCCTGTTTCGCTTTGGCAACCAGTGCTACAGCACAGAACATCCAGTTCCACTACGACTTCGGCCGCAACATCTACAGCGGTGAAGAGTCTAACCGCCAGAAGGCGACCGTCACCCTCGAACAATTCAAGGCCGACCCGTTAGGCTCGTGGTACTACTTCGTCGACCTCGACCTGAGCCGTCACTTCATGGAAGGCGTCTATACGGAAATCTCGCGTGAATTCAATCTCGGCAAGCAATCCCCCTTTGCTGCACACATCGAGTATGACGGTGGTTTGCGTCACAACACGGGCAGTTTCCAGCAGGCTGCGCTTATCGGTGGTGCCTGGAATGGTCATACGGCCGACTTCAGCAAGACATGGAGCGTACAGGTACTGTACAAGCAATACTTCAAGAGCTATGATTCCACTCATGCCTATGCCAGCGCTCAGCTGACAGGCGTCTGGGGACTGAATTTCTTCAACAACAAGCTGACCTTCTCAGGCTTTATCGATTTCTGGCGTGGCGAGAAGGCCAACGGCCACGGTTGTCTGGTCATCCTCTCCGAGCCCCAGCTATGGTATAACTTCACCCAGCATTTCGCTCTGGGCACAGAGTGGGAGTTCTCCAACAACTTCGTCTACAACACCGACCCCAACAGCGGCAAGACGTTCTTCTGGAACCCCACCCTTGCCGCCAAGTGGACCTTTTAACTCTCTTGTTATCGTAAAATTAAAACCGCTAACGCCCGACACGTTAGCGGCTTTTCTTTAGTATCCTAAAGACTCGCCGACGAGGACGACAACGTGGCGACCCGGCGTGCGGTTGTTGCGCAGCAAGTGGATATAGCTGCAGATGCTGTCGGGCGAGTTGCAGTCATGGCAGACGCCATCTGCACGGCAGGGTGTCTGGATGTCGAAACGCTGGGTGTTGATGGGCGACGCCGTTCCACGGGCCCGGGCAATGGCAGCCTCCTGCGTCTGGGCAACCTTGTTCAGGCCGATGACGAAGATGACCCGCTTGGGTCCCCACGAAATGGCAGCCACACGGTTGCCGTTGCCGTCAACATTGACAATGACGCCGTCCTCGGAAATCGCGTTGGCACTGGTCAGATAGACATCGGCGCTAAAGGCACGGAGATACATCTGCTGCTTCTCTTCAGGAGTATCGACGGTGTCGCGGTCGAGGACGTTGAGCGTACCTCGTTCCTTCAAAACCTGCGGGATGCCTAAGTCGCGCACAGTAGCCGTACCGCCCCAAGTAACGGTGCTGCCGTCGGCAATGAGTTCGGAGACTTTCCTGACGGCTTCAGCGCCGGTAGGACAATAACAGGCCTCGATGTGTCGACGACCCAGGTTCTTGATAAGTCGCTCGGCCAATTTCTGGTTGCGTTCTTCTTGTGGAGTCATGGTGAGTTCTCGTTTAAAATCCGTCTGCAAATATAGCTAAAAATCCCCAATTACGAGCAAAAATGTTATTTTTTCAGTCCATTTTCTTGGAATTTCCATTTTTTACGCTATCTTTGCAGCATTAAATAGAACTATAAACATAAACACAAAGTATGATGAAACAAGTTAAGTTTTTCCTCGTAGCCTTGATGGCATTCCTCGTATCAAACGTTGCTATGGCTGACGACACCCCCATTCCCGTGGAGAGCCTGCCCGCAGCAGCCAAGACGTTCGTAAAGACCAACTTCCCCAAGGGCAAGATTATCTATGCCGAGAAGGACCGGAACAGCTACGAATGCCGACTGGCCGACGGTACGAAGATTGAGTTCAACCGCAAGGGTAACTGGAAGAAGGTAGACCGCCACAAGACAGCCGTTCCCGCTGCCATCGTCCCCAAGCCCATCCAGCAGTATGTCAGCAGCAACTTCAAGGGCACCGTCATCACCAAGATTGACAAGGAGCGCTACGGTTACGACATCGAGCTGTCGAACGACATCGACCTGAAGTTCAACAATCAGGGCGCCATCATCGGCATGGACGACTAATCGTCCGCCCAAAAAAGACAAAGAACAAGCCCGCTCATTCCAGCGGGCTTGTTATTAGAACGGGCCGTGGCCCATGCAGCTCGTGGTGGTGATAGCGGTCAGTGCTGCCGACAGTGCTGCGATAATCACGCGCACAATGACCTCCCACACATTCTTCTTTTCATTCATAGCTTTCAGAAATTAATTACGTTGTTTTTTGTCAAACCACTCCCCTCCCTCACAGGGAGGGGCTGGGGAGTGGGTCTCCGTTCTGGGGAGTGGGTCTTCTTCTCTTTACGGCTCCGGAGTGGTTGCGGCGGCCAGAGGAATCTTCGGTGCCTTGTTGCCGGTCTCCGTCTGGTAGTAGCCGTTGCCCAGCGTGACGCGCTTGCCGAAGGCCTTCGAGGTCATGTCGTCCAGGTTGGTC